>Ga0315339_1001173_pt1 | contig 25027 bp, 26 predicted proteins | sample ASW17metaG_FD_204514 | JGI IMG/M metagenome (GOLD analysis project Ga0315339, IMG submission 204514) | Ammonia-oxidizing marine archaeal communities from Pacific Ocean, United States - ASW #17 | ecosystem: Environmental > Aquatic > Marine > Oceanic | place: USA: California | collected 2016-12-05 | reverse complement strand
TGGCTGCTAGGAGTGCCAAACGGTACAATATAACGATTATGTTTATCGTAAACATCTATTTGTATATCTAAATCTTCTAACCAGGAAGTGAGTTCAGGATGAGTTTCAACAACATGATATGTTTCATTAAAAGCATCTACAGAAGTTTTCCAGTTGTAAGGCATTTCAACTGTAACATCATTTACTAATTGCATTTTCTCAAAATGATAAGGGTCAAGATGTTGAGGGATAATTCCTAGGAATTCCACTAAAGGCTCGACATCTTTATTTAAACTAAACCATGCGAATCCTCCCCAAATATCACAGGGAAGTTCTTTTAAACTAAGTTTTTCACATGGAGCTCCTTGTGCAAAGGTTTCTTCATCCGGAACATTTATTAGTGTACCAGCTGAGTTATAAGTCCAAGCATGGAAACTACATTTATGCTGTTTCGCATTTCCTGTCGGAGAGTGGACTAATTGGTTGCCTCGATGCTGACAGACATTATAAAAGGCTCTTATTTTATTATCTTCACCTTTCATTATTAGAATAGACTCTTCTAAGATTTCTGTAGTTATATAATCTCCTGGTTCCTTTAGATCCACAAGGGGACCACCTAAGAGCCATATTTTTTTCCAAATATGTTCTTTTTCAAGATCCATAAACTCTTCCGAAACATACCTTTCTTTTGAAATAATGTCATGTCCATAGTCAGGATCAACTTGTTTGTTTTGGTCAGAATAATATTCCCAATGTTTTGCCATAATATTTCCTCTTAAACTTTATTAGTTATAAAAACTTACTTAAAAAATTAAATACTGAAGTAATAATGAATCATATATAAAAAAAAGACAACTTAACTTGTTTTATTACCAAGAAGTAGCTACTAAGGCTCCACCATCTATTACTAATCCATGACCTGATACGAAACCACTTAAGTCTGATGCAAGAAAAAGAGCACCTTTAGCGATATCTCTTGGTTGACCAAGTCTTTTTAAAGCTGATCTCTCAATCCAAAATTTTGAGAATTCTTCACTAGCCTCGATGGCATCTTTAGTCATCCCAGTAACTATAGAACCTGGTTGGATATAATTAGCAGTTGCTTGAGACTCCCCTAACTCAAAAGCAAGGGATTTAGTTAAGCCTGCTACAGCATGTTTAGAGGCTGTATATGCTGGTAAGGTTGCATCTCCTAAGCTGGAGCATATTGAGCCAATATTGATTACTCTTCCTTGTGAACTATTTTTTATAAAAGGCAGCAAAGATTTTGTAATCTCTAAGTTGGCATCAACGTTAACTTTAAATACTCTAGACCATTCCTCTGATGATACTTCGCTAATTGGTAAGGTTGAAATTACTCCAGCATTATTCATAAGAATATCAAGGCTTCCTAGATGACTTTCAACTTGTTTTAAGATATTTTCCGCTGCCCCTTTGATTGAGATATCTTGGACTAAGCCAGTAATCTCTTTATGATCTTTATATATATTTTGTATTTCAGCATTCATATCAAAGGCTAAAACTTCTGCACCATTTTCAGCAAATAAAAGAGCACTTGCAGCTCCTATTCCACTTGCTGCACCAGTTATAACAGCTTTTCTTCCGTTTAAAAGATTAGTCATTTTTTAATCTCCTTTTCTTTTTGAACCCACTCTTGGGCTTCTTTACTAGTCAACCAGTTAATACTTTGTTTAAGAAGTTTTCTATAAGTTTCATTTTCATAAGTACTTGGTCCGTCACCCATTTGAAGATAGACAATTGGACTATTTTTATAAGATTTTACCCAAGCTACATGTGCTAGCCCTGGTGGATGATCCCAATTTTCATTATTGTACATTTGACCATTGATAGCATTATTTGCTGAATAAAAATTGTCTTTTACAAATAAATAATCACTTGTTAGGAGAGGGTAAATTGAGTCCTCAAAAATTTCATTTAGATAAACTTCATCAGTTATTTTTAGTTCCTTAATTCCCTCAGTAATTGGGTGAGAGTTTGCAATCTTAGCAATATAAGTTATGTCATGACGGTAACCAGAATCAATAGTAAGTTTACCTCTTAATTTTTTTTCTCTATATAAGAATTTTCCGCCTATAATTTCCGCATATTCATCCCAAGCAGGCCATCCTGCAATTGAGTGGTGCATGAATAGCATTGGTTTTCCTTCTTCTAATAATTCAATAAAACCCTCTTTGAAAGCTTGTTGTGGTTCAATTTCAATATTCTCTTTTGGCAAATCAAAATTCATTCCTGGCATGTCATAGAAACAAAGCAAATCATAATCAGCTGTATTCTTTGGATTTAGGATAAGCTGAGCTGCGGGATGCTCAACATGCGTGTAGTCTATCTCTAATGAGTCATACATATCAAAGAAAGGACCTTTCTCAAAAGGATGACCTTTTGTAGTTATTAATGCATGTTCTTTTTTCATGAAATAATAATTTAACAAATATCCTTTAACATTGCCGTATCTAGGAATTCTCTTAACTCAATTATTAGTCCATCTTTTACTTTCCATACATGACAATATTCATTGTTATATGGCTCACCTAGGAGGGTAGTTGCTTCACCGTCAGCTATAGAAACCACCCAGTCACCTCCATCAATCACTTTTTTTACATTTAATTTAATAGGTCCGTCTAAAAGTGCCATTACATTACCAACTGTTTCAAGGAATTCATTTTTGCTGAAAGCTTCTCCAGATAAAGTAGTCTTCCCACTCATTTTAAAATACATGTTATCATCTAATAAGGTTTCAAAGTTTTCAAAATCCCCTTTACTCAGCATATCTAAGGCTTTATTTATTGTGTCTATAGCTTTCATTATGTTTGCTCCATATTTATTTTTTTACATTTAAAATTTTAAGTTGTGTAAATTCTTTGAGACCTTCTTCTCCCCATTCTACTCCTAATCCAGATTCCTTAGCGCCTGATAAAGGTATATCTGGGCCTATAGCAGCATGTTGATTTACCCATACTGAACCCGCTTCTAGTTTCATTGCTACTTCTGTAGCCTTTTGTATATTTTCTCCCCATACAGACGCGCCTAAACCATAATTTGAACTATTTGATATGTTAATAACTTCATCTATATCATCATATTTGATGATTGGAAGAATAGGACCAAATTGTTCTTCATCTACTAATTTAGTTCCATCTTTAATATCTTTGACTAAAGTTATAGGAATAAAATAACCAGGACCTTCTGGTGTATCTCCTCCAGAAATAATATTTCCTTTTTGTCTAGCTTCTTGTATGTAGCCTTTAACTTTTTCGTACTGCTCTTTATTTTGTAAAGGGCCGAGATCTATACCTTGTTCAAAACCATCTCCCACTAATATATTATCTGCTATTTGTTTTAACTCATTGCACATTTCTTCATAGATATCTTGATGGACATAAAGTCTTTTTATTGCTGCACAAATTTGACCACTATTATTCATAGAAGAACTGAAAAGATCTTGAGCTATTTTTGAGGGTTGAGCATCTTCCATGATAATAGCAGGATCATTTCCTCCTAGTTCAAGAGTAAGTCTTGTTAAAGTAGAACCGCTATTTTCTGCAACTTTTTTTCCTGTAGCAGTTGAACCCGTAAAAGATATCTTAGCTATATCTGGGTGTTTAGTAATAATAGGACCAAGCTCATTTTCATCTGTAATTATATTAATTAACCCTTTCGGGACTATTGGTTGGACAAGTTCTCCAAAGAAGCATGTGGAAATGGGTGTAGTTGGAGCAGGTTTCAATATAATTGAGTTACCCATTAGGATGGCTGGGGCAGTTTTATATACCGCTATCAAAAAGGGAAAGTTCCAAGGAGCAATTGCAGCAACAACCCCTAAAGGAACTCTGTGTATTTCTACATTAGAGCTTTCATCATCTTTTAATACTTCCTTGGTTAGTGATTGATTTGCAAAATATTCACAAAATACTTCTGCAAATTGCACCTCACCTTGAGCGTCAATAAAAGTTTTGCCTTGTTCCAAAGTAATTATTCTTGCTATCTCTTGACTGTTAGCTTTAATAACTTCGGCTATTTTATGTAGAACTTCTTGTTTCTCTCCAATCTCAGTTTTTGCCCAGAATTCTTGACTTTTTTTTGCTGATTTAACAGCTAAATTTAGTTCTTTTTCAGAAGCCTTTGAGCAGGTGGCAACTACTTCTTCGTTTGCAGGATTTATGACATTAATACTTTGTTCCGTGGTGATTAGCTCTCCATTTAACAGGAGTGGATAATTTTTAATATTTATAGACATTAAAATTTATTCCCATTCTTCAATAAATTTATCTAGTAAAGGCTCTACTTTGCAGTTTTCTGGAATGGAACTAGCACCAATAAGCTTGTCAATTTCTTGATGAGTATAGTAGATTCTTCTTTCTTGATAATTTAGCGGTATTGATTTAAACCCTGGTGATTCTAAGGAATTTTGTATCCAAGGTAGGTTTAAGGTATCTTCAGAAAGTATTTCATCAAAAACATCCATTCTTGTTTCCCAATCTCCTTGATTAGGGTTGTCCCCTTCTCCCCAATTTGGAGAGAACCAATGGACATCCATTCGACAGGTATTTAACGTCTCAGGCCAAAATTGCAAGAAAGGAAAACCTGTATGATTCAACGGAGTTACTAAATTAGGAAAAAAATTTAAAGATAAGTTATTTTGCCTTGAAAAATCTCTGACGGTATCTATTTCACGTGGAGGCAATCTCCGATCAGGAGCTTCTTTAAAATCAGTCTCATCTTCGGACTCTTCATTTGATAAAACAGTCAGTCCATCAGAAGAAAGATTTTGTCTATTAGGAGTGGTCATAACTGAATGTCCATTCTTCAAAAGGACCATAACTGCTCCTCTATGATCTAGTAATGCAGATACAGAATAAGGATGAACAGTTTTAAGATGATAGACTTCCATGAAAGCATCTTGGCAAACCTTCCAATTGCAATTAACGGGCCAAGATCTTTTGCCGACATATCTAATTGTAGGTAGTTGAAATTGTTCCATAATTTTGTTTACAACCCCTAAAGAATCTAAGAGGGTTTTGCAATCAGGGTTTTGATTTATAAAGATTAAGTTGCCCCAAAGTTCACATCTTATTTCGATAAGGCTTTTACATTTTTTGTCTAAATTACTCCAATCCCTTTCATCAGGTACAAAACTTAGCTCTCCATTCAACTCATAAGCCCAACTATGATATTGACATACAAACCTTTTAGTATTTCCTTTTTCTTCTCTAACTACAGCTGAACCTCTGTGTTGGCAAGTATTGTAAAAAGCTCTGATAATTGAATCTTGACCTTTAACGATAATAATCGGTGAGCCTCCATCTTTCCATACTAGGTAATCACCAGGGTTCTTAATTTGATCAACATGGGCTGCATATAACCAAGATTTATCCCACAGGGCCTTTTTTTCTAATTCAAAGAAATCAGGATCTATATATCTTTCTGCTGGTAAAGGGGGTAGGTCGATGAAATTCTTTGGAGGTGAATTTTTTCTATTAAGCTCAAATTTTGATCTTTTAAGAATTTCTTCTTCTATTTCTTCTGCTTGAAAAGATTTTCCCATATCTTAATCTCTAAGAAAACTACTTAGGGTTTTCTATTTTATCCTTAAGTATTTTTAAAAATTCAGCTCCAACAGCTCCATCAATTATTCTATGATCACATGATAAAGAAACGCTCATCATGTTAGCTACGACTGGTTTCTTATCTATAGATATAATTTTTTCAGCACCTACCCCAATTGCTAAAATAGCTCCTTGTGGAGGATTGATAATAGCTTTAAATTGAGATATCCCATAAGATCCTAGATTTGAAACACTAAAAGTTCCGCCGACAATTTCATCTCTTTCTAATTTACCTATTTGAGCTCTTTTAGCTAAGTCTTTTACTTCTGTAGCTATTTCTTGCGGAGATTTTGTATCTGCTTTCCTTAAAATAGGAGCTATTAATCCTGAGTCTGTTGCAATAGCTAAAGAGATATCTGCATGCTTAAAAATCCTTAATTCTTCATCTATAAACTGAACATTAGCTCTTGGCTCTAGTATTAATGCTTTGGCTACTGAGTAAATAATTAAATCATTAAGAGATAATTTTATTTCTTCATTAGATAGTTCATTCTTAAGATCTAACAGATTATCTATATTTAATTTACTTGTAAGGTAGAAATGAGGAATAGTTTGTTTAGATTCAGTCAATCTTTTGGCGATTGTTTTTCTCATACTACTTAGAGCCGAAGATTCATAAGGATTATCTGATGATTCAGTTTTAGATGCTAGGTTTTCACCCCTACTTGCTGCTTCAACATCTTCTTTTGTGACTTTCCCATTACGGCCTGTTCCAGCAACAGAGGAGAGGTCAACACCTAATTTTTTTGCTAGTCTTTTAACGGCTGGATTTACTTGCCCTTCACCAGGTGCAGAAGTTTGTGTAGGCACATTCAAAGATTTAGAAGCACTTGATCCAGAAGAAGAGGGAGTGGTTAATTCAATAGGCTTATATGCAGTAATAAATTCCTCTATTTCATCTGACGAAATCTCATCATTTGCAATTACACCCATCAATGCTCCAACAGCAAGAGTTTCACCCTCAGGAGTTATTAGTTTTTTAATTACTCCAGAAGTTGGAGACTCAAGCACGTTTACTATTTTCTCAGTTTCTATTTCGGCAATCTCACTTTTTTCTGAAATTTTATCACCCTCTTTAGCATTCCATTTAACTAGAGTTCCTTCTGTCATTGTGAGACCCCATTGAGGCATAGTTAATGGTTGTATCTTTTCAGACATTTTTTTTTCCTTAATTGATTCTAATTAGAACCTAGTACTTCCCTGCAAGCACCCAATATATCATCCACTTGCGGAAGATATGCTTGCTCTAGAGCAGGAGAAAATGGAACAGGAGTATGAGAAGTTGTTACCTTTCTAATAGGTGCTTTTAGTGATTTAAAAGCCTTTTCAACTATAATTGAAGAGATATCAGATGCTATGCTACACCTTGGGGTGCTCTCATCAACAATAACTATTCTTCCTGTTTCTTCAGCGGATGCAATAATTGACTCTTCGTCTAGAGGAGAAGTTGTTCTTGGATCTATTACAGTGCAATTTATACCTTCAGTTTCAAGTTTTTCAGCGGCTTCTAGAGCCTTTGGTACCATGGCTGAAAATGCAATGATTGTTAAATCTTCGCCATCTTTTAGCCAATTAGCTTCTGCAAAAGGTATTGTATATTCACCATCTGGAACTTCTCCAGTCATGCCATAAAGAAGTTTATGTTCACAAAATATTACAGGATCGTCATCTCTTATAGCTTGGATTAATAGACCTTTAGCGTCATAAGGATTCGAAGGCATTACTACTTTTAATCCTGGAACAGATGTAAAAGTTGAAAACATAGTTTGTGAATGTTGTGCAGCAGCACTTAATCCAGCGCCAACAGCTGTTCTTATTACAAGAGGTGTAGTAGCTTTTCCCCCAAACATATATTTAAATTTAGCGGCTTGGTTGTAGATTTGATCGAAGCAAACCCCTACAAAATCAACAAACATAAGTTCAGCAACAGGTCTAAGGCCTGTCATTGCAGCTCCTGCAGCTGTACCTATGATTGCGGATTCAGTTATAGGTGTATCAATTACTCTACTTCTGCCATATTTTCTTGTTAAACCTACAGTTGTTCCCCAAATTCCTCCTATAGCTTCAACATCGTCTCCTTGGGTTCCTGCTCCTCCAGCTACATCTTCTCCTATCACAATAACCGTTGGATCACGTTCCATTTCAATATCAAGAGCTTCTCGTATTGCTTCTGTATAACTTTTTTGTGGCATTTTATTTCCTTGTTTATTTAATTATGTTTAGTAAGAGATGTATACATCAGTTGTTAATTCAGATACGTCAGGTAGAGGAGCTGCTTTCCCTGATTCCGCGCAGCTTTCTATCAATTCTTCTACTTCCTTATCTATAGAGTCTAATTCAGCATCAGTAATATCATGATCAGTTGTTGCTTTAGCTCTAAATATTTTTAAACAATCTTTATTTGCTCTTAAATCATCATGCTCACCTTCAGCTCTATAGTTTTCTGGATCACCTATAAAGTGGCCGCCATACCTGACAGCTTTGGCTTCTATAGCGCATGGACCATTACCATTTCTAGTTTCTTGGATAGCTTTATCCATTGTTTCATAGACATCAAAGAAATTGGTACCATCGCAAGTATAAGCTGGCATTCCAAAAGAAGCGGCTCTTCCAGCTATATCATTAGACCCTACAGCATATTCAGCTCCAGTATGTTCACCATAACCATTGTTTTCAAAAAGAAAAATGGCAGGCACCTGCAACACCACTGCCATATTCATGGCTTCAAAAGTAGTGCCTTGGTTAGATGCCCCATCTCCTGAAAAAGCAATGGCTACATTTTTTGTACCTAGAGTTTTTGCTGACAAAGCAGCACCAACAACTGTCGGAGGACCTCCGCCTACTATTGCATTAGCACCTAGCATTCCTTTGCTGAGATCTGCAATATGCATTGAACCGCCTTTACCTTTACATAGACCATCAGCTTTACCCATAATTTCATGCATCATTCCTCTAACATCACAACCTTTAGCAATGCAATGACCATGCCCTCTATGAGTACTAGCAATTTTATCTTCAATAGAAAGATGTGTACATGCACCTACAGCAACAGCCTCTTGGCCAGCATAAAGATGAACAAACCCAGGTATATTTCCTTGAGTAAACTCTTTTTCACATCTTTCTTCAAAAAGTCTAATAGTTTTCATTGTTTTGTATGCTTCATGAAGCAATTCTTTAGAGTAAGTCATATTTTTCTCTCCTTTTTTTGTATTAATTCTGAAAGTTCTCCATTCTCACTAAGCATATAAAGGTCATCGCATCCACCAATATGGTAGTCATTAATCCAAATTTGAGGAACTGATGTTTGTCCAGATTTTGCAGTCATTTCTTTTCTTAATTTTGGTCTCATATCAACAGATATTTCTTTATATGCAATTCCAAGGGTGTTTAATAAAGATTTTGCTTTATAACAATAAGGGCATGTATAAGAAGTATATATGATATTTTCTTTCATTTTATTTAAAGACCTAGAACAGCTTTAGCTATAATATTTTTTTGTACCTCTTTAGAACCTCCATATATGCTAGCTGCTCTTAAGTTTTGATAGGAACCAGCAACTGTAAGATATGACTCATCTCCTACGGCTGTTTCATTAGAACCATAAGATGTGTCTTGAAAAGCATTACCATAGTAGCCAATTATCTCTAAAGCTAGTTCGGAAATATCCTGCTGAAGTTCAGCCCCAAGATTTTTTATCATGGAAGACTCTGGACCTGGGCTTCCACCTTCTTTCATTGATGATAGGCTTCTTAGTTCAGTATACTGAACTGCTTGTGCTCTTATCTCAAGATCAGCAAACTTTTGAAGATATTCTGGAGAACTCATCATAGTTAGTCCATCATCTAATGAAATGTTACCAGCTAATTTTTTTGTATAGTTTATTGCTCTAAAGGCTCTAGCAGAGACAACTCCCCCCCCTCGTTCAAATTCCAACAAGTATTTTGCCACTGTCCATCCTTCGCCTTGCTTACCTATTCTGTCGGTGACTTTAGCTTCAGCGTTTGTAAATACAACTTGATTTACATCATGATCTTTAGCAATAGTAATTATAGGCTCTACTGTAATTCCAGGTTGGTCCATATCAACCATAATAAAAGTTATTCCAGCTTGAGGTTTTTCTAATGAATCAGTTCTAACTAGGCAAAATATTTTATTAGCATGGTGTGCATGAGTAGTCCAAATTTTTGTACCATTTATTATATATTTATCGCCTTTGAGCTCTGCTTTACATTTTAGACTTGCAAGATCTGATCCTGAACCAGGTTCGCTATAACCTTGACACCAATAATCTTCACCACTAATCATTCTAGGTAAGTAATAATCTTTTTGTTCTTGGGTTCCATAGCCTAATAAAACTGGTCCTAGCATAGCTAAGCCCATTGGAATAATAGATGGGGCTTCTGCTTCTGCTAATTCTTTAGCAAAAATATATTTTTGGGCAGGATTCCAATTTGTGCCGCCATATTCTTTTGGCCAAGAAGGGACTAACCATCCCTTTTTAGCAAGAATAGCTTGCCATTCTAGGGCTACTTCTTTTTCAGGGAAAACAGCACTAGATTTTTTTGCTGCTATCACAAGATGTTCAGGCAGCTCTTTTTCTAAGAAATCTTTTACTTCTTCTTGAAATGCTAATTCTTCCTGATCAAATTGTAGATGCATTTTTTAAGATTCTCCCATTATTTGTTTTTGAAAGGTGGAAAGATCAAAATAATCTCTCCACTTAATAATTTTATCATCTTTAATTTCAAAAGTTCCCATTACTGGAAGGCTAATTTTACGCCCATCTTTGTAGTTAAAGTTATCTACCCGTTCCGTTAATACTACGCCCTCATTTTCAGCTATGAATAAAAGTTCCCAAAATATTGATTCACAATCTGTTAGGCTCATAAGAAAGCCTAGAGTAGCCTCTTTTCCTTGGATAGGCTCCATAGGTATATTATGATAAAAAATATTTTCATCAAGGGCGCTAGAGATAGAATCAAAATCCATTTGATTCCAAGCTTCAATAAAATCAATTACAACCTTTGAATTAGACATAATATTTTTTATATTTTATCGTAAGTAATTGGAAGCTCTTCTAGTCCTCTTAATAGAATATTTGGCATGTATTTAAGATTCTCAGGGTCGGTATCTAGACTAAAGTTTTCTAATTTATTAAATAACATTTCCCAGCCATTCTTCATTTCTTGTTTTGATAGCAATTGACCTATACATACATGTATCCCAAAACCAAAAGCTATGTGAGATCTTGCATTTTCTCTAGTTACATCAAACTTTAGTGGTTCTTCAAATATCTCTTCATCATGGTTAGATGAGAAGTATTTCAAAAGCATCTGACTACCAGCTGGAATAGATACTCCACCAAGCTCAGTATCTTCCTTAGCAATACGCCACATATTTGAAGTTGGAGTTGCTAGCCTTAATGATTCATCAACAAAATTAGTAATTAATGATCTGTCATTTTTTAGAATATCTTGTTGATCTTTATGCTGGCATATTTGCCTCATTCCTTCAGCCAGTGTGGCGGTTGTGGTTTCATTGCCAGCTACTAGGAATTGAAGACAGAAAGATATGCATTCTTCTATGGTTAATTCTCTTTCATCCTCATATCTAGCAGTTGCAATTACTGTTAATAAATCTTCTTTTGGATTTTTTCTTCTTGCTTTTATCTCTTCAGTAAAAAAAGCATGTCCATCAGCTACACCATGAGCAGCTGAAATAAGTCCAGCTTCATCAGCTACTCCTGAAAGAGCTGTAACTGAATCTACGGTCCATTTGAAGCAGTCATCAAATCTCTCTAGTGGTATTCCTAAAACATGCAATATTACTGATAATGGTAACGGTCTAGCAAAAGATTCAATGAATTCACATTTACCTTGATCTGCAAATTTTTCTATTTGTTTGTTTGCAAAATCTAAAATCCATTCTTCGTAGGCAGCTATTTTTTCTGGAATAAAGAAATCTTTTACCAAAGCCCTGTATTTTTTATGTTCAGGATCATCTATTGTTAGTAAAGTGCCTTTGCCTATATTCGCCTGTTTTTTCATAGCTTCCATAACAGCAGGAGGATGTGTATTAGATTCTGAATTAAGTCCAAACTCATTGGAAAAAATATCCTTCTTTCTTGCAGCTTCTTTAACTAATTCATATTTAGAAACTAAAAAAATACCTGTATCAGCATCCTGATAAACAGGGGCATTATCTCGTAATTCTTGATTATGATGATAAGGACATTCTAGGATTTCTTTATCAAAGAGTTTTAATTCACTAAGCGGTTTTGATCTGTCAATGTAATTAGTAGCCATAAAATATTCTCCTACATTATAATAAGTTATCCCATTGGCAAAGCCCTAATAGGGTCTTTACCATCCCAATTTTTATGACTTTCAATGAATAAATCAAATACTGCTTGCGTACCAGGATTTTCTTCATAAAGTTCTATATGACCTCCAAGATCTTTCTCGGCGTCTAAGAAAGCTACTCTAGCTGAAGTAGAAAAGGCCGTTGTTTCTTCATACCCTAAACCAGTAAGTCTTTTATATTCTTCTTCATAGTTTGGAACAAATATGGCCCAGTGATGGAACCCTTCTTCATCCTCTGCAAACATATCTCTAAAGGTAGAAGGACCTGTATTATGTTGGACCATAAATTCTATTTGGGCATCGCCAGCTTGTGCAAAAGCGAAAGTCATATCTAATTCACAAGGCTTTCCTTTGTATGTTACCCCCTCAGGTTTGAGGTTCTCAATAACCCAAAATGGACCTGCACCATGGGCTTCAGCCCATTTTAAGCAATGATTATTTAAGGAATCTATATCTTTACACATATAGGCATATTGAAGTATGTTGTGTTGTAATATTTTCATTATTCTTTTCTTTTTCTCCCAGATGATATTCTAGCTATTCTAAGTTGATTATAGTATATAAAAAAAACAGAGTTGTTTGTTTTTTTTACAATGAGCTATCATATAGCCACTTGTGCCTTAGAATTTTTATTTTAAGCTATATATCTTTCGTAAGAGGAGAGGGAATGAAAAAAGAAGATTTAGATTTAATAGCGAAGGAGTTGTTGGGACTCATTGAAGGAAAAACAACAACAATGGCATCTGATGAAGAAGCGCCATATTACGTAGACATCAACACTTACACAGATCCAGAATTATTTGAAAGAGAAAAGAAGATGCTTTTCAAGGAAAGGCCTTTATTAATGGCTTTTTCAAATGACCTGCCTGAAAATGGTGATTTTATAACTAACGAAGATACCGGTATTCCAATCTTAATTACTAGGAATTCTGAGGGTAGGGTTAAGGCGTTCTTAAATGTATGTCGTCATAGAGGAGCTAGGTTAGAAGATGTTCCGTGTGGAAAAAAACCCAGAGGATTTGTTTGCCCTTATCATGCCTGGAAATATGATCATGATGGTAAATTAACTTCAATTTATGGAGAAGATACTTTCGGAGAAATAGATAAATCTTCTCATGGTCTAACGGAGCTGGCAGCTGAAGAGAAATATGGCATGATCTATGTTAGACCAACTCCAGGCCCTTCAATGAGTGTAGATGATATTTTAGGTGATAAGTTAGGTCCTCAATTAGGAACTTGGGACTTAGGCAGTATGCATTTGGTCGATAGGAAAATTTTTACTATGCCTACTAATTGGAAATTAGCTTTGGATACCTTTTGTGAGGGGTATCATTTTGGTCCACTTCATTCAGAGACAATAGGTGATACCACTTATAGCAATGTCATGACTTATGATAAATATGGTTATAACCATAGAGTAGGCTTCGCAAATAAAACAATTCTTGAATTAAATGATTTGCCTGAATCAGAATGGGAACCTCTGCATCACTTTCAGTTTGTTTATTTTTTATTTCCTAATGTAATTATTTTAGTCAGTCCTGATTATGTTAATTATTTTGAACTGTATCCAGGAAAAAAAGTTAATAATCATCTGACAAGGTTTTCTCTTTACAAGAGGTTTCCAATGAAAACAGAAGAAGAGAAAAGAGAAGCGCAAGATCAGTATGATTTTATATATAGTGTGGTTGAAAAGGATGATTACTGGGTTAGCGAAAATGTTATGAAAGGTTTCAAGTCGGGTTTACACCCACATTCTATTTTTGGTAAAAATGAATTATCTTTAATTTATATGCATCAAGCATTTAGAGATGCTGTGGGTCTTGATCCAAAGGATGTAGAATTAAAAAGAGTTAAATAATAAGGAGGAGAAGATGCCAAAAATGGATGGCAAAATTGTTTTAGTTACGGGAGCTGCAAGAGGAATAGGTGAAGCCTGTGTTACTAAGTTATTAGAAGAAGGGGCTAAAATTGTAGCAACTGATATTGACGAGGAACTATTAGCAAAGTCTTTAGCTAACTGGTCTAGAACCCATTCAGATAACATTCGTGGTTGCAGATTAGATGTAGCCTCTGAGTCCAATTGGAATGAAGTAATTTCAGAAATAGAATCAATAGAAGGTACTTTACATGGGTTAGTAAATAATGCCGGAATAGTTAACCTTAAGCCTATTGAAGAAATTACCTTAGAGGAATTTAATCAAACACAAGATATAAATCTCACTGGTAATTTCATAGGAATGAAATTAGTTATTAATCTTATGAGAAGAAAGAATAATGCAACTGGGAGTATAGTAAATATGTCTTCTTTGTCTGGTTTAACAGGCACTCTGAATTGTGGAGCTTATAGTGCAAGTAAGGGTGGAAATAGATTACTAACCAAAGCAGTAGCATTAGAATTAGGAGCAAAGGGTGAATTTATTCGAATCAATAGTATGCATCCAGGTGTGATTATGACTCCTATGCAAACTGAAAGAGAAGGAAGCGAAGAAATTTGGGAAGGTATAAGAAAGACTATTCCGGTGGGAAGGTTAGGTTCTGGAGAAGATGTCGCCAATGGGGTATGTTATTTATTATCAGATGCTTCTAGCTTTATGACAGGTGCCGAATTAACAATAGATGGAGGTATGAGGGTAGCTTTACCTGGAACAACTTATAATGACTAGTTTAAAAAATAAAGTAGCGATAGTCACTGGGGGTACTTCTGGAATTGGCAGGGCATGTTGTCAGATTCTGGCTGAACAAGGTGCAAATATCATAGTTACTGGTAGAAATGAAGAAAGAGGAGCTCAAACTCTAGAGTTAATTAAGAAAATTGGTAGTGAAGGGTTTTTTTTCGGGCATGATATTTGTTCCGAAGATAGCTGGATAGATTGTATAGAATTTGCAAAAAAGTCATTTGATCATATTGATATTCTTATAAATAATGCAGGGGCTTTTTTAATTAAATCCTTGGAAGAAACATCAGTAGAAGAATTTAAATCTCTCATTAAGATTAATGTTAACAGTGCATTTTTAGGAATGAAACATGTCATGCCTGAAATGGATAAAGTAGGGGGTGGAGCGATAGTAAATGTTTCTTCTTTAATGGGGGTAGTAGGGTTAGAAGATGGTGCTGCTTATTGTGCTAGCAAAGGAGCTATCTGCGGGATGACTAGGTCTGTAGCTCTTGAAGCGGCTGCAAATGGAAGAAATATAAGAATTAATACGATGGTGCCAGGTGTTATATGGACGGATATGTTAAGTGGAGCTTTTGGAGAAGATGAAGAAGTAAAAACAAATTTAATAAATTTAAATCCTATGAAAAAAATGGGACAACCCTCAGATATAGCTCAAGCTATTTTATATTTAGTTTCAGATGAATCTTCATTTGTTACAGGTACTGAATTGATTGTTGATGGTGGACGAGGAGCTGGGGCAAGAGGAGCTTAAATTAAATAAGTAAACAGGAAATGATATGAATAGATTTGAAGGAAAATTTGCAATAATTTCAGGCGGAGCTTCTGGAATGGGAGCTTTGACAGCAAAGAAATTTGTTGAAGAAGGCGGGTCAGCTGTAACTATTGATATTAATGAGAGTGAAGGAAAAAAGGTTGCATCTGAAATAGGAGATAAATGTGAATTTCTGAAAGTAGATGTTACAAAACAAGAAGATTGGGATAATTTAGAGAATTACCTAGGAGAAAGATTTAAGAAAATAACTACTGTGATAAATGCTGCAGGTATAAGCGAACCTGCAACAATAGAAGATGAAACTCTAGAACACTGGAATAGAACTCATGCAATAAATGGTACTTCTGTTTTTTTAGGTTGTCAGTTTGCTGTAAAAGCAATGAAAGAAACAGGAGGCTCGATCGTTAATTTTTCTTCATCCCTAGCTACAAGACCTAAGTCTTTTGTCTTAGCTTATAACTATAGCAAGGCCGGTGTTTTGTCCATTACAAGGACAGTTGCTCTGCATTGTGCAGAATTAGGCTATAACATTAGGTGTAACGCTGTACAACCTGGAGCTATTAATACACCTATGGTGCAAAGATACCTTGATGCAGCAGAAGATCCAGAACTTCAATTAAAAGAGTTTGCAGTTCAACACCCCATGAATAGGATTGGTGAACCTGAAGAAGTTGTCTCAGCAGTATTATTTCTAGCTTCTGATGATTCTTCATATACAACTGGGGATTCTATTTCTGTAGATGGTGGAGTGATAGCTATATAAATGGACACTCTGTTTCAAAAAATAATTGATAGGGAAATACCTGCAGACATTCTTTATGAAGATGATAAAAGTCTAGTATTTAAAGATATAAATCCAGTAGCTCCAATACATGTTTTAATAATTCCAAAAAAACAGATTGCTAAGATTTCTGATGCGGAAGATATAGATCTTGAGATTCTAGGCCATTTAATGCTAGTTGCTGGAAAGGTAGCTAGGCAGCTTGGCGTAGAGGATGCTTTTCGCTTAGTAGTAAATAATGGAGAAAAGGCTCTTCAATCAGTATTTCATTTACATATCCATTTAATTTCAGGTAGAGAATTTAAATGGCCCCCAGGCTAGGTTAATTCTTTTATATCCCTTTTTGTTTTATGTAGAGACTCAATACGAGATTGTATTCCTTCCGTGAGTTGAAAATTATTTCCTACTAATTCTAATGCATACCTAAGGTGTTTAATGGCTTCATCATATCTAGCTATAAGTGCAAAATACTCTGCTCTTGATCGATGTAAAGAGATAGTATTTTTAGCTAAGCCCTGTATTTCTGCTAGCCAATACCAAACCATAGGATCTGATGTTCTTTCAGGAAGTAGGTTTTTTAGAATGTTTTCAGCTTCTTCATAATTTCCTTTATTCATCAATATTTTTGCGTATAACAGTGAAAGAGGGTAATTCTTTGTATTTATTCCTAGAAGCTCTCTACCTAAGGCTGTTGCCTCTAATAAATGACCTGCTTTGAAGTGAATTTCAAGTAAAGTTGTTTGTAAGATAAGGTTAGTAGGATTAAGAGCGAGTGCTTTTCTAATAGACGCTAATGCTTGACTGTGCTGATTATCTTTTGAGAAAGACAAAGCTAGACCATAATTACTTATTAGAATATCTTCTTTGAGTTTAGATTTTCTTAAAGATTGTTTGAAATGAAATATGGGTTGTCTTGTATTTTTAGAGAAATGAACTCTCATTCTTTGTTTTATTAAGTCATAATCTAAACTCTCCTTGTAATTAGATTTATTTAACTCATTAACTCTATTTTGTGAATCACTAATTCTTGATTTAGTTATAGGGTGAGATCTTAAGAACTCTAAATTCTCTTTACCACTTAAACGACTTAACTCCTGAAGTTTTCTAAACATATTTGGCATTCCTTCTGGATTAAATCCAGCTGAAGTAAGGTTAAGAAAACCTATTCTATCGGCTTCTTGTTCATTGGTTCTACTATAAGCTAAAGCTTGTTGAGCTAGGACTTGCTGTCCTGCCATAATAGCCTCAGGGCTAGAAGCCGCTGCAACAGCTATGCTTGCTAAAATTATGAAGGCATTTGCTAACCCCCTATCTTGCTGTCTTTGTAGGTTTCTAGCAAAATGTCTTTGACTGAGGTGGGCTAATTCATGGGATAAGACAGAAGCAAGTTGAGATTCAGTTTTTGCTTCATTAATTAATCCTCCATTAATGCCTATGATGCCACCAGGAGCAGCAAAAGCATTTATAGCTGGGTCATTTATAATGATTAACTCTAATCTTCTGTCTTGGAGTTGGCTATATTCAGATAGTTTATAAATCAGATGTTTTAGGTAATCGTTTGTTATTGCATCATTAATTTGAGGAAAGCCCCTTCTCATTTGAGCCAACCAAAATCTACCTAAAATATGTTCAGTATTTGTAGAGATAGCTGACGATGACGCATCCCCTAACTCAGGAAGATTTTCTTTTTCTTGAGCAACGGAATTAGCTCCTAGGATAGACAAAGAATATAATAAAATAATTAATTTCTTGAAAGCTTTGATTATTCGCATTATTAAAAAAGGTATAATTAGATTATTATTTTGATTTGGACACTTTATTGAGTAAAAAGTTTAAATTCTGATTTTAATTCTATATGAGCAATACAAACAATATCATAGATTTAACTGGAATGGTTTGTCCTTTGCCCCTTCTTAAGACAAAATTTTTATTAGCTCAACTTGAGTCAGGATCACTTTTGGAAGTTGTTACTACAGACCCATCTTCCTGGGAAGATTTTAAAGCTTATAGCAGAATTAGCGGTAATAAACTTATAGAGTCCAAAAGGTGTAAAATGAAATTTATATTTAAAATTGAAAAGAAATAGATGGGGAAATTAATAAATCAGATTATTGCGAAAATCTTCTTTAATGAGGAGACTGTAATTTTTGGATTCTTATTAGGCATAATTTTTTTAGTGCTTTTTTTCTTTGGAGATACCTTGTTGCCCATAATAATTAGTCTGATTGTTGCTTTCTTGTTAAATGGTTTGGTTGGCTGGTTGGTATATTTTAAGATATCTAGAAGTTTGGCTTTAATTATTGCATTTACAATCTTCTTTGGTTCGTACGCGGCTTTGTTTTTATTGTTACCCTTGTTAGGAACTCAGATCAATTCTTTTCTTGGCTCTTTACCAAATATAATAAATATTTTTCAAAGCTCTTTGGCGGGTTTATCTCATTCTTACCCAGAAATTTTTTCTGATGTATCTATTCGATCTTTTTTAGATAATTTAAGTAGTCAAGTTAGCAATATTCTTTCCCAAGGTTTATCTCAATTGGCCGGAACTGTTAGTTTTGCCTTTAATGCCGTTCTTTATGCTGTTCTTATACCTTTGATGGTATTTTTCTTTGTAAAGGACAAATCAATATTATTGCCTTTAATAAATTCTATCCTTCCTAGAGACCATAAGCTTTTAGATGATATATTTAAAGAAATGAATGACCAACTCTATAACTATGTAACAGGAAAATCGATAGAGATGTTTATAGTTTCCTTGGTTAGTTATCTAGCTTTTTCTTTACTTAATTTACCTTATGCCATCTTACTTTCCTTAATGGTAGGACTCTCAGTGATTATTCCATATTTTGGAGCTATATTAGTAACCATCCCGGTTGTGTTGGTTGGTATAGCCCAGTGGGGATTGTCAGAACACTTTTATTGGCTTTTAGTTGTTTATTTTATAATACAAATTTTAGATGGAAACTTTCTAGTTCCTCTTTTATTCTCTGCTAGAAACAATCTTCATCCAGTAATCATTGTTGTAGCTGTATTGTTTTTTAACGGAATCTGGGGGTTTTGGGGGCTATTTTTTGCTATACCACTCGCTACACTTGTTAAAGCCATTATTAACTCTTGGCCTCAACCAGAAGAGAATCTTATGTAAGGTATTAAATCTCACGAACGGCTTGTAGTACTTCTTCAGCGTGGCCAGTAACTTTAACTTTTCGCCATTCTTTTACAAGTTTTCCCGAGACATTAATTAGAAAAGTACTTCTATCAATACCCATGTATTTTCTTCCGTACATGCTTTTTTCTTTTATTACATCGTACTTATTACAAATTTTTTCTTCTGGGTCTGAGATTAGTTCGAATTGAAAGCCTTGGGCTTCTTTGAACTTTTCATGCGACTTTATGGATTCTCTTGAGACACCAAAGATTACGGTATTAAGCTTTTTAAATTTTAAAAAAAGATCTCTAAAATTTTGTCCTTCAGTAGTACATCCAGGAGTGCTATCTTTAGGATAAAAGTAGAGTACTACTTTTTTTCCTATGAGGTCTTTTAAGTAAGCTTCCTTATTTCCAGTACAAGGACCTCGAAATATAGGAGCTTTATTTCCAATTTTTGGCATTGTCTTAATTTTTTTTTTAATAGTCTTATAATAGATGTTAATGAATGAATTACAATATCAATAATCAAAAGATATAATTTTTTGTATTATTAAAATATAGGATTAGTTATTTAAATGTTTTCTTACAAAGGTGCCATAGTCGCATTAGTTACTCCCATGAAACCAAATGGAGATATAAGTTGGGAGTCCTTATCTTCTTTAATAAATTGGCAGATAGAGTCTGGTATTGCAGGAATAGGAGTAGTAGGAACAACGGGTGAGTCTTCCACAATAGATGTTGTTGAACATATTCAGCTTATTGAGAAAGCTGTCGAATATGCTAATAAAAGAGTACCTATAATTGCAGGTACAGGTGCAAACTCTACAAAAGAAGCTATTTATTTAACTAATGCAGCTAAGGAAGCAGGTGCTGATGCAACTCTATTAGTAACACCATATTATAATAAACCAACACAAGAAGGACTTTACTACCATTATTCTTCGATAGCTGATCAAGTAGATATTGACCAAATTTTATACAATGTTCCAGCAAGGACAGCTTGTGATTTATTACCTGAAACAGTTTCTAAACTTTCGTTACATCATAATATTATTGGATTAAAGGAAGCTTTACCTGAGATAAAGAGGTTGAATTCTCTGATCAATTGTCTAGCAGAGTCCAATAGTCCAGATTTTTTATTATTTTCGGGCGATGATGCATCTTCTGCTAATTTTATTTTATCAGGCGGTCATGGAACAATATCTGTAACTGCAAATATCGTTCCTCATTTAGTTGCAGCTATGGTAAATTCCGCAATAGATAAAACAGATGAGCAAGAGGCTTTAAAGATTCATGGTATATTATCTTCTCTTAATGGTGCATTGTTTTTAGAATCGAACCCTATACCAGTGAAGTGGGCTCTTAATAGAATGGGAAAAATTGAATCAGGTATTAGGTTACCTTTAACTAAATTAAATGATAAATTTACAAATATTCTTGAATTAGCTTTATCAGACTTAAAATTGATCAATTAAACTTTTCATTTATGAATAAAAAAATTAGCACTTGTTTTATCGTTCTTATTTTTAGCTCTTGTAGTTATATTTTTGATGATCATAAGTATGATTATTTAGAAGAAGCTCAAATTAATGAGATAAGGATAGAAGATTCTCCTTCTCCAGCATCAATAGTTGACTATTATCCTGTACCAGAAAAAACAAAGGGATTAGATTCAGCATATAGAGTTCCGCTTCCGGAGCAATTTTTTTCTTCGGGAACAACGAATGAAATTAGGTTACACAAGTTAGGTGAACTTAGGTGGGTATACATTGAAAGTTTGCCGAGCAGTGTATGGCCTGTAATGAAAAATTTTTGGATGCAGACAGATTTTGGTCTGCTTAATGAAAATCCAGACTCTGGAATTATTATGTCTAATGATATAGAAATAAACGGAGATATAACCTTCTTAGAAATGCGTCTTGAGCATGGTATACGTCAAGCAAGCTCGGAGATATTTGTGACTCATTTAATTAAAACTAGCTCTGGAGTAAGAGAAAGAGTTAGGATAGAGGATAACTTAGAAGAGAAAATCTTAAGAAGTTCTTTAGACTATTTATCAGAAGGTTCAGCCCAAGGAGGAGGCACTTCTCTTGTTGCGCTTAATCTAAATATAGGAAAAAAAGCTACTTTAAGAAAAAGTAGCGATGGACAGAGTATGATTCAAATGAATTTAGAGTTTGCCAGAGCATGGGCTGCAGTAGATCGTGCTTTAAAAGAGGCTTTAATACCAGTTACTGATCTTGATAGGGATAAGGGAATATTTTATGTAAATTTTTCTAAAAAGAAAGAAGGAGGATTTTTAACCAAGCTGTTCAAATCAAGAAATTCACAAAGTTTTGATCAAAATTTTACTATTTTTATCCAAGAGATTGCAAAAGAAAAATGCACAGTATCTATTGTAAATAACCAAAATAATTTAGAATTATCTCGAGATCTGTTATCAGAAATTAATCAATCATTATCTTAGAATACTATGACACTTAATGACAAAAATTTGATTTCATCCGGAAAGGCAAAATCTTTATATTCAACTGAAGATCCTGAAAAATATATCATGCATTTTAGGGACGATACATCGGCATTTGATGGAAAGAAGACTGAAAGTCTTTCAGGAAAGGGCCAGACTAATAATCTTTTTAATGCCTTTATTATGGAAAAATTAGAAGAGGCGGGAGTGAAGACACATTTTGATAAGGTTTTATCTAATGTAGATAGCCTAGTTAAAAAACTAGATATGCTTCCTGTTGAGTGTGTAGTTAGAAATATAACTGCGGGAAGCATGTGTAAAAGATTGGGATTGAAAGAAGGTGAAACATTAAAAAACCCTATTTTTGAGTTCTTTTATAAAGATGATGATTTAGGAGACCCTCTAATTAACGACCATCATATACTCACTTTTGGTTGGGCAAATCAGGAACAAATAGATGCTATGAAAAAAATTAGTCTGACAGTCAATGAAATTTTAAAGGATCTTTTCTTAAAAGCTGACATGCTATTAGTTGATTATAAATTAGAGTTTGGTGCTTACCATGAAGAGTTGATATTAGGTGATGAATTTACTCCTGATGGGTGTAGAGTTTGGGACTTAGAGACAAGAGAGAAATTAGATAAGGATCGTTTTCGCCAAGATCTTGGTGATGTTGTTGAATCTTATGGAATAATAGCTAATAGATTAGGTATTGAGATCGCATAATATCTTTATTTTAGATTTAGATTTATTAAGTCCAGTACATTGGAACCTGGGCATAATTGTTTTTGATCTAGCACATTTAAAGGAGTGTCTGTTACATTTAAAGTTGTCTTCAAATCTTTTGTATTAGGATTTATATATAATAGTCCTGTTAGGATTGTCCCATTTTCTTGAGATATCTGCATTTGATTTAATGCATTTATTCTATCTTCAGCATTATAATTTCCATCAGTTTTTTGCAGCTTTAGATAAGATCCATCATGCAATTTAACATCCTTAGTTTCGCCCTCATCATAACTAACTGTGATCTCTTTACCTATTGGTACAAAATCAGGCTTACTAACAGCTTTATTATGCTCCCTAACATAATCATAGCTTTTTGTTGAAGATGTATGATTATTGAAAGTCACACAGGGAGATATAATATCTAGAAAAGCAAATCCTTTATGTTGAATTGCTGCCATAAGTAAAGGGACTAATTGTTCTTTATCCCCTGAGAAACTTCTACCTACAAAACTAGCGCCTAGTTGAACTGCCATAATAGGAAGGTCTATAGCAGAAAATAAGTTATCTTCACCATATTTACTCTTTGATTGGAGGTCGTTTGTTGCCGAAAACTGACCCTTTGTAAGACCATATGTTCCATTATTTTCTACAATATAAACAGAATTAAGCTGCCTTCTAGCTACATGAATAAATTGGCCTATGCCAATTGAAGCTGTATCGCCATCTCCTGAAATACCTAGGTACACTAGCTCATGATTGGCTAAGCTGGCACCAGTCATGACTGAAGGCATTCTTCCATGCACTGAATTAAAACCATGAGCTTTATTTAGAAAATAATTTGGAGCTTTAGAAGAACATCCAATGCCAGAAAGTTTAGCAATTTTATGTCCTTCAATGTTTAATTCAAAGCAAGCATCTACTATAGCTGCACTAATAGAATCATGACCACAACCGGCACAGAGTGATGATACTGCACCTTCATAATCTCTTCTTGTTAGCCCTAATTTATTTTTGGGAAGATTTGGATGATGATTAACTGGTTTTATTATATAAGTCATTATTATTTTCCTGAAACAGCTTGTTGTTCTGAGTGGGATAAAAGGTAATCTCTGATTTTTGATGAAATTAGGTGTGCTGTAATCGGTTGTCCATCGTAAGAGAGAATAGGCACTAATTTTTCAGCTGAAATTCCTCCTTCAGCCATTATTAAAGTTTTCATTTGGCCATCTCTATTCTGTTCTACTAGAAAAATTAAATCATGATCCTCTATGAATTCCCAAACTTCTAGATTAAAAGGAAAAGCTCTCAATCGCATTGCATCTAGGTTAATATCCATATCATTAAGGCTATCCAAAGCTTCTTTCATGGATACACCTGTGCTTCCAAAATAAATTACACCCATCGAGCTAGAATTCTCTTGCTGATGAAAAACAGGTCCTGGAACTAATTTAGAAGCAGTGGAGAATTTTTTTACTAATCTTCGAAGATTCTCTGCATTAACTTTACCATCCTCAGTATATTTAGCGTATTCATCATGGGATGTTCCTCTAGTAAAGAACGCTCCTTTTTCTGGGTGAGTACCTGGATAGGTTCGATAGGTAATTCCATCACCATCTATGTCTACATATCTGCCAAAATTTTCTAAATTATCTAGATCTTCTTTTGTTAAGACTTTCCCTCGATTATATTTTCTAGAATCATCCCAAACTAAGTTAGGTGTTGACCAATCATTCATTCCTAGATCTAAATCAGAAAGGACAATGATAGGAGTTTGCAATTGATCAGCTAAGTCAAAGGCTGTTGCAGCAAATTCAAAACATTCTTTAGGATTTGCAGGAATCAATAGCACATGTTTTGTATCGCCATGGGAAGCATAAGCACATGAAAGGATATCAGATTGTTGAGTTCTTGTAGGCATTCCAGTGGAGGGGCCGCCTCTTTGAATATCAAATAGGACTAAAGGCACTTCTGCAAAATATGCTAGGCCTAAGAATTCACTCATTAAAGATATTCCAGGTCCGCTTGTAGCAGTAAAACCTCTTGCTCCATTCCAATTTGCTCCAATTACCATTCCTATAGCTGCTAGTTCATCTTCTGCTTGAATAATTGCATAATTATTTTTACCCGTAATAGGGTTTTTTCTGTATTGATCAGAATATTTTGTATAAGCTTCAGCTAATGAAGTTGAAGGAGTGATTGGATACCAGCAGCAAATACTAGCTCCACCGTATACACAACCTAATCCAGCTGCATCATTACCGCTGATTAGAATCATGTCATCAGTTTTATCTCTTTTTTCAATTTTAATTTGACACTCAATTGAAGACTCTATGATGAAGTTATAGCCGAGTATTAAGGCAGCTATATTAGGTTCTATGAGTTTTTCTTTCCCTTTGAATTGCTCTTTAATTAAATTTTTATAAATCTCAATATCAATATCTAAAAGTGCTGCTAACGCCCCCACGTAAACAATATTCTTAAATAG
>Ga0315339_1001172_pt1 | contig 25041 bp, 16 predicted proteins | sample ASW17metaG_FD_204514 | JGI IMG/M metagenome (GOLD analysis project Ga0315339, IMG submission 204514) | Ammonia-oxidizing marine archaeal communities from Pacific Ocean, United States - ASW #17 | ecosystem: Environmental > Aquatic > Marine > Oceanic | place: USA: California | collected 2016-12-05 | reverse complement strand
TCGCAATCCTTGGCGACTCAGACGGCCTCCGTGTTGGCGAATGGGTTATCGCCATTGGTGATCCGCTGGCCTACGAGCACACCGTCACTGCTGGAGTTGTGAGCTTCATCGGTCGAAAGCTCTTTAACACGTCGCTCGATAGTTATATTCAGACCGACGCCGCGATTAGTTTCGGTAACAGCGGTGGTCCACTAATCAATACTCGCGGTGAGGTGATTGGCATCAACTCAGCCATTAGCTCAAAGGGTTCAAATATAGGCTTCGCAGTGCCGATTAACCAGGCCAGCGCCATTTTGCCTCAGTTGCGAGAGACTGGACGAGTATCCCGGGGCTATATCGGCGTCATCCTTCGTGATGTGGATGCTGATCTCCAACGAGCGTTAGGGCTATCTTCAGATCAAGGCGCGCTAGTGCAGGATATTGCGCAGGGGTCTCCAGGTGAGCGCGCCGGCTTGCGTACCTACGACGTTATCGTAGCCGTTGATGGCAGGCCTATCGAAGGTCACCAAACCCTCATCAAGATGATTGCTGCCCGCTCGGCAGGATCGATGACCACCGTCCACGTGTTGAGGGACGGGCGCGCCTTGGACGTCACGCTGAAACTGGCAGAGCGTCCGCAGCGCCAGCGGCAAGAGAGCGACGATGTCGACCTCCGCCAGCCGACGGAGTCTCGTGGGCCGCTGTTCGGGCTGTCGGTTAGCCAGTTGGATGGTAGGTCTACAGAGCGATTCGGGCTGCCACCCGGTACTCGGGGAGTGGTCGTGTCGAGGGTCGAACCTCTGAGCGCAGCCTTTGATGCGGATGTTCAGCGCGGGCACATCCTGCTTGAGATTGATCGGCAGCCTGTCCTAAATCTTGAGGACTATAGCCGCCTTACGGCCGGCACACGTCGAGGTGACGTCGTCGCCATGTACTTTTACAGGCCCGAGATTGATCAGCGGTCGCTTGAGACGCTCACTTTTGAGGAGCGTTGAAGTCCTGAATCCTAATCATTTACGACAAGACGACTATTCGTGACTCGCTGCGGATGATTTTTGAATAACAACATTAGGAAGCTGTGGGTGCGGCATCCGAGCTGGAAGACCTCCCCGCAATTGTTCAAGACGTGTTTGGGATGACGATTAACGCCTGCGCGGACGTTCCAGGATCATCGCCTCGTGGAATTTGCCATAATGGGCATGTCGCAGTCGGCCAGACGACCGCTGCTTCGGTTAACTGCGGGAAACCGCGAAGTAGCCGGGGGAGAGGAAAGTCCGAACTCCGAAGGACAGTGCGCCGGGTAACGCCCGGGCAGGGTAACTTGACGGAATAGTGGCACAGAAAATATACCGCCTCGGATTGCCAAGGTAAGGGTGAAATGGTGCGGTAAGAGCGCACCGCGTCTGTGGCAACACGGATGGCAGGCAAAACCCCGCACGGAGCAAAACCAAATAGGGTGGCGTTTGAGGGCGGTCCGTCCGAAGCCACCGGGTAGGTTGCTGGACTCTGCGAGCGATTGCAGGGCTAGAGGAATGGTCGTCCCATCGTGGTGTCCGCGAGGCCGCGTCGGTGGACAGAATTCGGCTTATCGGCCGACTGTGACGTTTGTAACTCGATCGCTTGTGATAATCCGTGTGGGAGTCGATGGCGTGAACAGGGTGGCGAAGACAAGTTGAAGTTGTTTCAGAGATGAGTTTGTACCTAGTCACCGGGGGGGCCGGGTTCATCGGGTCACATCTGGCGGAGGCGCTCGTCGGCCGAGGCGAACGCGTGCGCGTCGTAGACAGTCTCGTGACTGGTAACCGTCGTAATCTCGTGCATCTTCCTGGCATTCAATTTATCGAAGGGGATTTGGCGGATTTCGACGTTGCCTGCCGCTCTGTGGAGGGTGTGGATTTCGTGCTCCATCAGGCCGCTATCCCGTCGGTCCCTCGTTCAGTGAAAGCCCCGGTTGCTTCCCATCGCGCGAATGTCGACGCGTCGCTGAATGTGCTTGTCGCAGCACGGGATGCAGGAGTGAGGCGCCTTGTCTACGCCGGTTCTTCCTCGGCTTATGGAGATGCTCCGACGCTGCCCAAGGTCGAGACCATGCCGGCAGCGCCGCTTTCTCCTTACGCGCTGCAAAAGTTTGTTGCGGAGCAGTATTGCCAGCTGTTCACTCGATTGTACGGTCTTGAAACTGTCTCGATCCGTTACTTCAATGTTTTTGGCCCTAGACAGGATCCGTCCTCGGCGTATTCCGGGGTCATCTCGCTTTTTATCCGAGCTCTGTATGAGGAGCGACAGCCCACGATTCACGGAGACGGCGAACAGACGCGCGACTTCACCTACGTGGCGAACGTTGTCGACGGTGTGCTGCGCGCATGCCATGCGCCTGACGCGAGTGGAGAGGTAGTCAATGTGGCCACTGGCGGGCGCGTCTCGCTAAATCAATTATTTCGAGCAGTACGCGACCTGATGGGGGGCACTATGGAACCAGTGTACGCTGACGTGCGGCGGGGCGACGTGCGCGATTCGCAAGCTGATATCCAGAAAGCCAGCCGGTTGCTCGGTTATGAACCGATTGTCAGTTTCGAGGCTGGTCTAGCCATGACAGTCGAGTGGTACCGCAATAACCAGAACGTAATGGTATAGAGTCGCATATGAGTAATCTCAGGGTAGAGGTAATGCAACGAGTTATCCAAGGTGTGTCCTTGTTCCATTGGGCGTGACATGAGACCTGAGCTGTTCGACGCTACTCAATAAGCCCTTGAGTACATCTAGTTTTGTCTTAGGCTGTTGGCTCGGTCCATGCGCGCCTCGTACGATGGCATATCTCTCCTTGACCGACCTTCGGACGCATAGTACGGTAACGCCATACTGATTATCTCGTTCGGTTCGAGCCCTTCAAGTCATTTCACTCGCCTTCATGAACGACGCGGCCACCACTGAAATTCGCAAGACAGCACTAAATGCCCGCCATCGTGCATCGGAGGCGCGCATGGTGCCGTTTGCGGGATGGGAGATGCCACTCGAATACACCGGGATTTCTAGCGAGCACATGGCAGTGCGGACGCGTGCGGGACTGTTTGATGTCAGTCACATGGGCGAAATAGAAATCGCCGGCAAAGGCGCTCTGACGGCAGTGCAGAGAATTGCCTGTAGTGATCCCGCGCAGCTACAGGTAGGGCAGGCGCAATACTCAGGACTGCTAACTCCAGAAGGTACATTTCTGGATGACTTGATCATTTATCGTATGGCGCCGAGTCATTTCTTATTAGTGGTCAACGCAGGGAACCTTGCCAAGGATTTCGTCTGGATCAGCGAGCAGGTCAAATCCGTTGGTAACGCTGCCGCGATCGACTCAAGTAGCCGGTATGCCTTGATCGCCATTCAAGGTCCGGCCTCGCTTGAAGTGCTGCAGCCGCTTACTGGTGCCGAGCTCGGAGAAATTCAGCCATTCTGGTTCTCGTATGGCGAAGTGGCCAATGCTCGAGCGACAATCGCTCGTACGGGCTATACCGGCGAAGATGGTTATGAGATCTTCGTGCCGCCCAATGTGGTCGACAAAGTCTGGCAAGCTATTCTTGAGTCCGGTGACTCTGCGGGTGTGGTGCCGGCCGGCCTTGGCTCGCGCGACACGCTTCGCTTGGAGGCGGGAATGCGACTACACGGTATGGACATTGACGAGACGACCACGGTTCTTGAGGCTGGCCTCGGATGGATGATTGGCTGGACCAATGAGACATTTATCGGTCGCGACCGGCTGCTTGAGCAGAAGGCAGACGGGCCTTCGCGGAAGCTGGTTGGTTTTGAGATGATCGATCGCGGTATAGCGCGTCATGGATGCCGGGTTATACAGGATGGTGCGCCAGTTGGCATGGTGACGAGCGGTACGCAGACGCCGTATTTGGGAAAAGCGATCGGCATGGCATACGTACCGATAGCAAATTCTGCTCTTGGTACGACTATTGAGGTCGATATTCGGGGGCGCACAGCGAATGCCCGCGTCGTGAAGATGCCGTTCTACAAGAGAAGCTGACACACCTAAGGAAGAGCACCTATTGGGTAGCCTGAGGGAGCGAGGACAAGCATGACCTATCCAGATGATCGGAAATACACCAAAGACCATGAATGGATTCGTCTCTCCGGTGACACGGCGGAGGTAGGCATCACCCACTATGCGCAGCAGCAGCTTGGCGACATCGTCTTTATGGAGTTGCCTGAGGTTGGTGGCAGCCTGGCTGCCGGGGAGTCGTTCGGGTCGATCGAGTCTGTCAAAGCCGTATCCGAATTGTTTGCGCCGGTTGCTGGTGAGGTTTTGGAGGTAAATGAGGCTCTAAAAGAACGTCCAGAGGCGGTGAATGCAGACCCGCACGCGTCATGGATGATCAGGGTTCGGGTGTCGGACGTTGGCGCTGTCGAAGAATTGCTGGACGACGTCCAATACCAGGGCCTGCTAGGCTGATGGAACCTCTGGATGCTGATGATTGGTTCGCAGCGCGCCACATAGGGCCGTCACGCAATGAGCGCGATGCCATGCTGGCAGAGATCGGTGTTAAGTCACTCGATAACTTGATCGAAGAGGCCATTCCAGCATCAATCCGGCTCACTCGACCTCTTGATCTCCCGCCTGCAGAAAGTGAGTATCAGTACCTACGCCGGCTCGCTGTACTCGCGGCGAAGAACAGGACGCTCCGTTCCTATATCGGTCTCGGGTATCACGACACCGTAACGCCAAGCGTCATCCTACGCATGGTTATGGAGAACCCAGGCTGGTACACGCCTTATACGCCCTACCAGGCTGAAATAGCACAGGGTCGACTCGAATCATTGATCAATTTCCAGACCATGGTGTCTGACCTCACAGGAATGGAAGTAGCCAACGCGTCTTTATTGGACGAGGCGACTGCCGGAGCCGAAGCGATGACGCTCCTGCACCGCGTGCGAAAAAAGAAGAAGGCGGATGGACAACGCCAGCGGTTTTTCGTGAGCGATCGATGTTTGCCGCAGACGGTTGAGGTTGTTCGCGCCCGTGCGGAGCCACTGGGAATCGATATCGAGGTCAGCTCAATCGAAGGGATGAGGTTCGATCGATCTAATAGCTCCCAGCCGTTCGGTGTGTTGCTTCAATATCCGGACGAGGTGGGACTGGTGCAAGACCTGACCGCCTTCATTTCGCAGGCGCACGAGGCTGGTGCCCTCGTGGCCGTGGGTGCCGACCTCCTGGCGCTTTCGCTGCTCACGCCACCGGGCGAAATGGGTGCCGATGTGGTGTTCGGTAATTCGCAGCGGTTTGGGGTTCCGCTCGGCTACGGTGGGCCACATGCGGCCTTTTTTGCATGTAGGAACGCTTTCGTTAGGCAGATACCGGGTCGCATGATCGGAGTGTCAGTGGACGAGCAGGGTCACAAGGCTTACCGGATGGCGCTGGCGACACGCGAACAGCACATTCGTCGTGAGAAGGCGACTTCGAATATCTGTACGGCACAGGCTCTGTTGGCAAATATGGCGGCGATGTATGCCGTCTATCATGGACCGGATGGCTTGAGGGCGATCGCCGGCCGTGTGCACGGGTTGACTCGTGTACTTGAGGCCGAACTAAGGGCGATCGGCCTATGTCAGACGAACGTGTGCTTTTTTGACACACTGCGCGTAGAAATGCCATCGGGGGTCGAGGAGGTACGGGCGGCTGCACTTTCCGTTGGGATCAATTTTCGTTACATCGACGAGAACACGGTGGGAATTGCGTTGAATGAGACCGTTTCCACTGCTGATCTTCGGGACATTATTGCCGTTTTCAGGGCGGCCGTTGGTAAGACTGGCATCGCAACTAGGGCCGGCATGCCGCTTACGCCATTTCAGGTCATGGGGACCGACGACTACCCTCCATCACTCAGAAGAACAACCGCCTTCATGACGCATCCGGTGTTCAATGCGTATCGTTCCGAGACTGAAATGATGCGATATATTCGCAGGCTTGAGCGGAAGGACATCGGGCTCGACACGTCGATGATCGCCCTTGGTTCGTGCACGATGAAGTTGAATGCGGCCAGTGAGATGTTGCCAGTTACCTGGCCACAATTTAGTCGCATCCATCCATTCGTTCCTGTCGACCAGGTGGAGGGTTACGCGGAGATCTTTCGAGAACTGGAAGAAATGCTAGCCACGATTACCGGGTTTTCAGCGGTGTCGCTCCAGCCGAATTCTGGCGCTCAGGGTGAGTTCGCCGGCCTTATGGTGATTCGTGCCTATCATTTGGCTCACGATGGAGGGCATCGAGACGTTGTGTTGATTCCGGCGTCGGCGCATGGCACTAATCCAGCTAGCGCGGCGATGGCCGGTATGCGCGTCGTTGTCGTGGCGACGGCGGCAAATGGTAACGTCGATGTTACAGATCTTCGCGCGAAGGCAGCAGAGCACAGCGATCGCCTAGGCTGTCTCATGATTACGTATCCATCGACCCACGGAGTATTTGAGGATGAGATCCGTACTATTTGTGATGTTGTTCATGGACACGGGGGACAGGTGTACATGGACGGGGCGAACATGAATGCACAGGTTGGACTGACAAGCCCTGCTGCGATCGGCGCCGATGTCTGCCACTTGAATTTGCACAAGACGTTTTCGATTCCGCACGGCGGCGGCGGACCCGGCATGGGGCCTATCGGTGTAGCCAGACACCTTGCCTCTTACTTGCCTGGACATTCGCTGGTTGGAACCGGCGGCGATCGGTCGATATACGCTATTTCAGCTGCGCCGTGGGGTAGCGCAAGTATCCTGCTTATCTCTTACGGCTATATAAGGATGCTCGGGGCTGACGGTGCGACAGATGCGACGAAGTACGCGATTCTCAACGCGAATTACATCAAAGCGCGACTTGAGGCGCACTATCCGGTGCTGTATACACGCGTCAACGGCCGTGTTGCCCACGAGCTTATCTTTGATCTCCGTCAGTTTAAGGCCGGCGGGATTGAAGAAATGGATGTGGCCAAGCGCCTAATGGACTATGGATTTCATGCACCGACCGTCTCATTTCCTGTGGCTGGTACCTTGATGGTCGAGCCGACCGAGAGTGAGGGCAAGGCAGAGCTTGATCGATTTTGTGAGGCCATGATTCAGATTCGAGCAGAAATTGACAAGGTGGTATCAGGTCGGGTGGATGCGATCGATAACGTACTCAAGAACGCCCCCCACACGGCGGAGGCGGTAACAGCCACGGAGTGGAACCATCCGTACACACGTGAGGATGCGGCGTTCCCGCTTCCCTATGTCAGGGCCGACAAGTTTTGGCCGACTGTTGGTCGAATTGACAACCCCTACGGCGATCGTAATTTGTTTTGTTCGTGCCCGCCTGTTGAGGGCTTCAGTTAATCCAAGTGCCCAGGAGTGGAAGTTCTGGGCGCTGGAATCAGGCCTGGGGTCTGCGCGCGTGTCGACGAAATCCGGCTAGTAACGCTTGAGTCATTGGGCCGGGGCGACCACTGCCGATTACTCGCTCGTCCACAGTGACGATCGGAACAGCTTCACGCGTGGTGCTTGTCAAGAAAGCCTCGTCGGCTGAAAAAAGATCGTCGTCGCGCAAAACCGCCTCGCGTACATCCACTCCGACTTCTTTGCCAATGTCGAATATAAATTCACGTGTAATTCCAGGAAGCAGTCCGGAGGTGAGTGGGGGAGTCAGCGCTGCTCCATCTTTGACAATGAAAAGGTTAGACGTGGTGCACTCGCTCAAGTCCCCGCGGTGGTTCCGCATGATCCCTTCAAATGCGCCGCGCTGGATAGCCTGCTGCATCGCGAGTGCGCTGTTAAGAAGATTATTGCTTTTGATCATTGGGTTCACGGTGTCTGGGTGATTGCGGACCACGTCGACGATGACTACATCGACACCCAGTTGATAGGCCTCTGGGGCAGGGTCGACCTGTGTCTTGACGATGATGATTACTGAGGGGATTGGCGTAGCCTTGGGATCGTACGTGAGGTCTCCGACGCCACGAGTTACCAGGACACGGATATAGGCTTCGCCGCCGCTAAGGTCAGACGCTGCCATCGTGTCCTGAATGTCGGATGCTAGCTGGTCATCAGAGAATGGGAGTGGGAGGTTGATCATTGCGGCAGAGTTGCGTAATCGCCGCGTGTGTCGCTCATACAGAAATGGACGCCCATGGTAAGTCCGTAGGGTCTCGTAGACGCCCTCGCCGTAGAGGAGTCCATGATCGAAGACGGAGACCATTGCATCGCGGTCATTCGTGATGCGGCCATTCACGTTCACTGACATCAGTAAGTAGTTAGTGGTTGGAGTTGTGCTGTAGTTGCGTGAAGTGTACTACAGCGGATAGTCTAAATTCGTTGAATCCTTGATGCGTATTCTCAACGCCGCGCAGATGCTGGAAGCCGATCGGTGCACCATCGACGAGTTGGGCATTCCGTCGCTCGTGCTGATGGAAAACGCCGGACGACAGGTCGTGGCAGCGATTGAGGCTTCCTATGAATCTCAGTTGGAAGAGCAGATCGGGATTCTGTGCGGCAAGGGCAGCAATGGCGGCGATGGCTTCGTTGTAGCCCGTACTCTGATTCAGCGGGGGGTTGACGCGACGGTTTTTGTAATCGGTGCCATCGCTGACGTAGGCGGGGACGCCCGAAAAAATCTCGACACCCTCGGCCATCTTGGCGTAACGGTCGTGGAGGTCGCCGATGAGCAGACCTGGGAGCTACACTTTTCAGAGATCTCACAGTGCAGGTTGCTAGTGGACGCTATGGTCGGCACTGGTCTGTCTTCCGCGCTCAGGGGCATGATGGAAACGGTCGTCGCGGACATAAATGCCTCCGGTATTCCAGTCGTTTCAATAGATTTACCAAGTGGGATGTCGGCTGATACGCCACATGTGGTTGGCGATGTTATCGATGCGTCGATGACCGTTTCGCTGGCCGCTCCGAAACTGCCGCTCGTGTTACCTCCAGGCGAGCTGCACGCTGGCGATGTCGTAATTGCCGACATCGGTATTCCTCCGGAGGTGTTGGAGGGTCTTGGCGGACCCCGTGTCGATCTCCTTACACCTGAGCAGGTTCGCGTTTTGGTAGAGCCACGTACGGCAGAGGCTCACAAGGGCGATTTTGGACGGGTGACGATCGTGGCGGGATCATCTGGCAAGTCAGGCGCAGCCAACCTGGCTGCGGTGGGTGCACTACGTTCGGGGGCAGGACTGGTCACGGTGGCGACGCCAGTAACTTGCGAATCCGTTCTGGCGTCCATGACACCGGAGGTAATGACTGAAGCACTAGAGGAATCAAGCCATGGCACTGTCGTGGCGGCAGCTCTTGAGAGAGTGCTTTCGTTGCAGCACGATGTGATTGCGTGCGGACCTGGACTAGGTCGTGGTCCTCAGGTCGCCGGTTTCGTGCGTGGACTCCTTAATCGGGCCACAGTGCCCCTCGTGCTCGATGCAGACGCACTCACGGTTCTGGCCGATGACTCCTCTGCCTTAGAGAGACGTGATGAACGCAGCGTAATTATTATTACGCCTCACCCGGGTGAGATGGCTCGTTTAGTCGGGAGGTCAGTCGAAGAGATTCAGGCGGATCGCATTCAAATAGCTGCAGAGTTCGCCGTTGCGAAAGGGCTTTACGTTGTGCTTAAGGGGTATCGGTCGATTATTGCGACGCCGGAGGGACGGGTGTTCATCAACCCCACAGGAAACGCTGGAATGGCGACGGGCGGAACCGGGGATGTCCTTGCAGGCATGGTAGCTGCGTGGCTCGGACAGTTGCTGGACGCCGAGGCGGCGTGCAAGCTTTCGGTGTTCCTGCACGGAGCGGCTGGAGACTTGGCTGAGGACCGTCACGGTGAGGTTGCGATGATCGCCACCGACTTGGTAGCTTGTCTAGGCACAGCGCTCAAGAATTTAGCGGGTAGTGAGAAAGCCGAAGCCTAGCAGGTCGTCGTGATGATCTTTCAGACCTGTTCCGAGGGGGAGACGCTGAAGGTCGCGCGCGATCTGGCGATGCAGCTTGGGCCAGGGGACGTTGTGCGACTGTCTGGCGATCTTGGTGCAGGCAAGACGGTTTTCGTGCGGGGGCTGGCAGCTGGGTTGGGGATCGACCTGGATGCGGTTAGCAGTCCCACGTTTACGCTGGTCCACCAGTACCGCGGTGGTCGCTTGGTGTTGTATCACGCCGATCTCTATCGGCTAACCTCCGTTGAGACCCAGGATCTCGGACTGGAGGAAAAGTACGTAGCTGACAGCGTGCTGGCGATTGAGTGGCCGGATCGACTGACGCATGCGATGCCAGGAGCGATTGAGGTTGAGATGATACTCACGGGTGATACGACGCGGCGGATCATTGTCGTCCCCTGATGTTTACTCCATGCGATAGTTCGGCGCTTCCTTCGTGATGGTGACGTCATGCACGTGGCTTTCGCGAGCACCGGCAGGCGTGATACGAATGAGCTTGGCTTTACGCTGCAGGTCAGAAATCGTCGCACTCCCGCAGTAGCCCATTCCGGCACGCAGTCCTCCGGCGAGCTGATGAATCATGGCTGCAAGACTGCCTTTGTGGGCAACGCGGCCCTCGATGCCCTCTGGGACAAGTTTTTCCGAGGCGCGTCCCCCCTCGAGATCAAATTCGTCCTGGAAGTAGCGCTCTCGACTACCGCGGCGCATCGCCCCAATGGATCCCATGCCGCGGTATTCCTTATAGCTTCGACCCTGAAACAGAATGAGTTCGCCGGGACTCTCGTCCGTGCCGGCGAATAGATTTCCAATCATGGCACAGCTAGCCCCGACTGCAATGGCCTTGACGATATCGCCTGAGTAGCGGATGCCGCCATCTGCGATGACGGGTATGTTCCGAGTCGCCGCAAGACGTGAACACTCCATGATGGAGCTGATCATTGGTACGCCGATTCCGGCGACCACGCGTGTCGTGCAAATCGAGCCAGCCCCGATCCCGACTTTCACGGCGTCAACGCCGGCGTCGATTAGGCTGGCGGTTGCTTCTGGGGTGGCGACATTGCCAGCGACGAGATCAGTGTCTGGAAACTCCTGGCGCATTCGCGCGACCATGTCGATTACGCCCTGGGAGTGACCATGGGCTGTGTCGACGACGAGGACGTCCACGCCGGCATTTACTAGTGCCGCAGCACGTTCAAGCCCATCCTTGGAGACACCGATCGCTGCTCCACAGCGTAGGCGGCCCAGGTCGTCCTTGCACGCGTTTGGATATTTGATTTGCTTCTGGATGTCCTTGACTGTGATGAGGCCTTTCAGACGAAAGTCCTTGTCGACCACGAGAAGTTTTTCGACCTTATGCCGATGCAAAATCTGTCGTGACTCGTCGAGCGTGGTCCCGACGGGCACTGTAAAGAGTGGTGTCTTCGTCATTAGGTCGTCGATGGAGCGATCTACATTAGTTTCGAATCGCAGATCTCGGTTTGTAAGAATCCCCACTAGGAGGCCTTCGCGACTACCGTCTTTGGTGATCGGCACGCCGGAGATCCGGTAGGTCTTCATCAGCTCGAGCGCTTCAAAAATCCGGTTTGTTGGAGACAGTGTGATCGGGTTTACGATCATGCCGCTCTCAGAGCGTTTCACGCGATCAACCTCGGCCTCTTGTTCTTCAATTGACAGGTTCTTATGAATGACGCCGAGGCCACCCTGCTGGGCCATCGCCACCGCCAACTCCGATTCCGTCACCGTGTCCATGGCCGAGCTGAGAAATGGCACGTTTAGCTGAATGTTCCGCGTCAACCACGTGGAGATATCGACTTGGGTCGGCAGTACAGTCGAATGTTGTGGCACGAGGAGAACGTCGTCGAAAGTCAGAGCAGTTTCGATGTTCTCGGCGTCGGGGGGGGGGGGTGAGGTTATCCGGTTTGAGGTTCATAGCACGCCCTATTATTGTGTTCCGTGGCACTTCTTGTACTTTTTTCCGCTGCCGCATGGGCACGGGTCGTTCCGTCCAATTTTGGGCTCATCCCTTCGCACTGTCTTCACAACATCGTCGCCGCCGGTACGAGCCGGGCGGCGCTTGGCGCCGATTGCTGCATCGGCGGCGGCGGCGCCGGATGTCTGGCTCGTGCCTGCAAATGCGGGCACCGCTCCCGCTGACGGATTATTTAGCGTTAGCGGTGCGGCTTTTCGCGCGGCTGGACGTGCCGCCTGATTTTCAATTGGACGAAGCCAGAAGAGGTAACGCACGATTTCTTCTTCGATGCGTGTCTTCATATCCTGAAAGAGGGCGAAACTCTCTTTCTTGTACTCAACGAGAGGGTCCCGCTGGCCGTACCCGCGAAGGCCGATGCCTTCCTTTAGGTGATCAAGAGAGTAGAGGTGATCTTTCCATTGAGTGTCTACGATTTGCAGAATGACGTCGCGCTCTACCCGTCGGAGAATATCGGCTCCGACAGCCTTTTCTTTCACTTCGTAGGCACCCTTTACGGTTGCCCAGACGGTGTCAACGATCGCGTCGGTGTCGAGGGTTTCGAGTTCGAGCGCATCGAGTTCATTCGGCTCAAGACCGAATACGCGGCCTATCTCGAGAGCAAGCCCGGCTACATTCCACTCTTCGATGTCAAGTTCTTTGCCGGCGTACCGCTCGACCTGTGCCTCTAGGATGTCCTCAGCCAGAGCTAGCACGTACTGACGTGTATCGAGCAGTTCCTCTCGGGTCAAATGAATTTTGCCCTCAAGAATCTCCCGGCGTAGGGTGTAAGCACTCTCCCGCTGTTTGTTCATTACATCGTCGTATTCGAGTAGGTGCTTACGAACCGAGAAATTTTGTGTTTCAACCTGCGTCTGGGCACGCTGAATTGCCTTCGTCACCATCCCGTGTTCGATTGGGACACCCTCTTCCATACCAAGGCGTTCCATTAGGCCGGAGATCCGATCGGAGCCGAAGATCCGCATCAAGTCGTCCTCAAGCGATAGGTAGAAGCGCGAGGAGCCTGGGTCGCCCTGGCGACCAGCCCGACCGCGAAGCTGGTTGTCGATTCGACGTGCTTCGTGTCTTTCGGTGCCGAGGATGTGTAGTCCACCGATGCCTACGATGGCCTCGTGTTCTGCATCGGTTTCCTGTCTAAAGTGATCGTAAATTCTCTCCCACGCCTGGCGTGGTACTCGAAAGAATGCCTCGATGTGAAAGAAGTAGACAAACTCTTCGTCATCGACAAACTTTTCTTCGCCCTTGGACAGGCGCTCAGCGAGCTCCTCTCCAATCGCCTGTTGTCGCGCCATGTGTTCGGGGTTTCCGCCCAATAGGATGTCGGTTCCGCGGCCCGCCATATTGGTTGCAATAGTGACCTTTCCTCGGCGACCTGCCTGCGCGACGATTTCGGCCTCCTGCGCGTGATACTTGGCGTTGAGGACGACGTGTTTGATCCCACGCTTGTGGAGGAGCCCTGACAGGCGTTCTGACTTCTCGATGGAAACGGTGCCGACGAGTGTCGGGCGCCCAGTGTCCTGCTGCTCAAGGATGTCGTCGACGATCGCTTCGTACTTCTCGCGCTCGCTGCGATAGATCAGATCGGGTTCTTCGATACGGGTCAGAGGGCGGTTGGTCGGAATGACCATGACCTCGAGTTTGTAGATCTTGTTAAATTCGGCCGCCTCGGTCTCAGCGGTTCCCGTCATCCCGCAGAGTGTCTTGTACTTGCGAAAGTAATTCTGGAACGTGATGGTGGCAAGAGTCTGATTCTCTCGTTCGATTTTGACTTTTTCTTTAGCTTCCACCGCCTGATGAAGGCCGTCGCTCCAGCGTCGACCAGGCATCAGTCGTCCCGTGAACACGTCGACAATTACGACGCCGCCGTCCTTGATCATATAATCGACATCGAGTCGAAATAGGGCATGCGCTCGCAGCGCTTGATTGATGTGGTGAAGCGTCGGCATGTTTACCGGGTCGTACAGTCCACCGGAGTCTGGCACGAGACGGTGGCTGAGCAACTCCTCGGATTTGGCCATCCCGGTTTCCGTTAGCGTCACTGTCTTATGTTTTTCGTCGACAAGATAGTCGCCGGTTGTTTCGAGCTCCTCTCGGTCCTCGGCTTTGACGTTGCCTTGAGTGACGGCGCCCTTTTTCAGCTTAGGGATAATTCGGTCGACCTCGTGGTAGAGCTCGGTTGACTGTTCGGCGGGGCCAGAAATAATGAGCGGTGTTCGAGCCTCGTCGACCAGGATGCTGTCAACTTCGTCGACTATTGCAAAGTGATGCGGGCGCTGCACCATCGACGTAAGGTCGAACTTCATGTTGTCGCGGAGGTAGTCGAAGCCGAACTCGTTATTGGTGCCGTATGTGACATCAGCGTTGTAGGCTACCTGTCGTTGGGCGTCGGTTAGTTCGTGTTGTATGACGCCGACTGTCAGGCCAAGGAAACGGTAAAGTCGACCCATCCACTCCGAGTCTCGCCGAGCTAGGTAGTCGTTGACGGTGATCACGTGCACGCCCTTGCCAGAGAGGGCATTGAGATAGGCGGGTAGAGTCGCCACTAGCGTCTTGCCCTCGCCCGTCTTCATTTCAGCAATTTTCCCGCTGTGTAGCACCATTCCACCGATGAGCTGTACATCGAAGTGCCGCATCTTAAGCACGCGGAAGCTGGCTTCACGTGCTACCGCAAATACCTCGGCTAATAGCTCTTCGAGCGATTCACCCGCTTCGACACGAGCGCGGAATTCAACTGTCTTGTTTTGAAGCTGCTCGTCAGACAGTTCCTGGATTTGTGGTTCCAGCGCTCCTATTTCAGCGACGCGCGGAGACAGACGTTTGAGGTCGCGTTGGTTTTGGGTGCCGATGACCTTGGCGAGCAGTTGACCGATCATGAATGGTGGCAGAGGAGCTTAGTTCGGCGACCCGCGCGGCGAGTATCCCCTGATTGTAGCCCTGGGGCCACCGATCAGCAAGGAAACTACACGATACGAGGGAGTTATCTGGCGAGCGGTTTCTGTGTGAGGAGCGTTAGCGGGTTGATTAGGCGATCGTTGGCGACCACTTCGTAGTGCAAATGATAGCCCGTTGCCCGTCCGGTGGCGCCAACTTGCGCGATAACGTCCCCCCGGCTGACCTTCGCGTCCGTCGTGACGAGAAACTTGAGCAAGTGGCCGTAGCGCGTTTCCAGGCCGAACCCGTGATCGATTACGATCAGGTTTCCATAGTCGCCTCGTCGACCGACGTACTTGACGGTTCCAGCCGCGGTTGCGAATACCTGGTTCCCGCGATCGCTTGCGATGTCGAGGCCGGAATGGTACTCGGCACCGCCCGTGATCGGATCTTTCCGTGCTCCCATGGTTGACGAGAGCCAGCCGATAGAAGGCCACATGGACGGCGTGGCGTCGGCCAGGGCATTTCGTTGCTCCACCGCGTGGGAGACGACGGTAAGGCGGCTTTTCAAGCCCTCAAGGACTACACGAAGGAGACTAAACGTGTTGTCTGGGGATGCTAGCGCTGAGAGTGTGGCAGCGTAGCTCTGGTCTGTCTGCGAATTTTCAGTGCCCTGGGACATCACGGTCTGCGCCCCACTTCCCATAGCGCTCGACTTTACGATCGCTGGCAGGCGATCCATGGCTCGCGCGAGGTTTGGGTCCAAGGTCGAGCGGTCGTCGAGGTCGGCAATTGCCAGCTGGAGCTCCCCGATCTGGCTCGCGAGCGCTTCAGTGGCCTGCCGGTAGTTCTCGTTTTCGAGTTCAAGGGTTCCGTGGCTGGCCCTGAGATCCGCGCCGCTTATGTGCGCCTTCCACGTTGCGCCCATGCCAACGAGAATGGGGCTCGCCAGTATTACGCAAAGCGCAATCGCGATCGGCCGCACTGGTACTGTCGCACGGTGCACGGTGCCGGTGCTGCGGTTGGCAAGAAGAATTGTGTAATGCCTCGAAGGCTTCATCGTTTGCAAGACTGTAATGAGTTGCCGACGCGAAGATCCACGCGGCGAAGGTGGGAGGTTACCACAGCAATTCGGGGTCTCCAATAGCAAAGCCTAGGAGGCGATCAACTGACGAAAGGTTCACGTCGATGTGGCGCCAACCAGATGAGGTATTGGGGTGAAACTATGGTCGTAACAACTCGGTGTCATGCGAGCCGCGACGGTTCTGGTAGAAGCTAAACTACCGAAGAGTTCGGAATGCAAGATCTGGAATTGGTTGAATGAAGAGAGTATCGAGGGTTCGACTCGCGTGGCGATGCTGCAGCGTGCTCGCTGTTTTAGCGGTCTGTGTCGTGATTGATATTGCCTTGCCAGGTCCTCAGATTGTGGTGGCGCAGGAACCGATCGAGATGGAAGTGGCCCTCGTCGCCCGGGCGACACAGCCTGGCGAAGTGGTTCGTGTGGATGTTATGTGCAACTGCGGAGATGTCGCTCCGCGAGTCTCGGTTCTGGACCGAAACATCTCACTGGCACTATCTCCTGATGGCAGCCGATGGCAGGGTTTAATCGGTATCGATCTAGACGTAGAACCAGGGGAATATCCCCTGGTGGTGTCAGCCCCGCACCTCAGGCCTCCGCAGGCGCGTGAGATGTCGTTAAGCGTTGAACCAAAACAGTTTCGCACTAGGACGCTTCAGGTGGCACCCCAGTATGTCGATCCGGAGCCCGCCGTCGTAGATCGAATAGTGCGCGAAGCGGCGCAGCTCAACGGCATCTACAGGATCGAAACTCCCCGATTATGGGATCAGCCGTTTGTGTCACCGCTGACGACGCAGCCTTCGGAAAATTTTGGCTCGCGGAGCGTATTCAATGGGCAGCCAAGAAGCCCACATGCTGGGATCGATTTCGGTAGTCCAAGGGGCACAGTCGTCACGGCGCCTTCGCCTGGGAAAGTTGTTATTGCCGACGATTTATTCTTCACTGGCAATACGGTTGTGCTGGATCACGGTGTCGGTTTGTATTCGATTTTTGCGCATTTCTCGGCACTGGAGGTTGACAACGGGGACATCGTCGGACTTGGCGACACGCTTGGCCGCGTCGGTGCGACTGGACGCGTCACGGGCCCTCACTTGCATTGGAGCGTGCGCTTGAGTGGTGCCCGCGTCGATCCAATGTCACTGATCAAGGCGACGGAGGACCGGTAGAGTATTACGTGTCCGGCTGCTCGCCTACGACGCGGCAGTCGTATTGAGGCGAGAAGATGACTTAAAGGTGCTAGGATCGCACTTTGTAGTGTTCTTTTACTCCAGGCCCCCGGCTGGTTGTGGTCCCATTGACAGTTGCGGCCTTTCAATTTTCTACATTCGAAAAAGATATTTAAAAGTAAACATTGGGATCGCGCTTCTGTTTCTGCTCGTTGCTAGCCGTGTCTTCGCCGGACAGGATGGTGGCATGGTGGTTCAGAACCCGCTCGACGAGATCCGTGAGGCTCTAGCGTCAACCCTTGAGGATTCCAACTTGCCCTTCACCGAGGCGCAGGTGCAGGCTATAGCGCTGGTAATGGACGAACAGCGCCGCGCTTCTGAGGAACTCTTCGGACAGGTGCTCGACTTTAGTGGTGGTCCGCCGCAAGGTGACCAGCTTGACCAGGCGCTTGCCGGTATCGCGTGGATGAGCGAGGCATTCCTATCTAATCTTGATAACGTCTTGACATCTGAGCAGTCTGAGGTGTGGACGTTAGCGCGCCGGGCTGGCAATGTGCCTAGCAACGCTCTCCTGAGGGAGGGTGGGGGTGACGACGGAAGCAGCCGGGGTGGTGCCGGCAGTAGCAATCAGATCGCGCAGATTCGCATCAACAACAATCCGTACACCACTGAAACTCTGGGGGCTGTCGGTGCCAGAAGATTCGGCCGCGGTGGTGGTGGCGGTCATGGCGGCCGTGGCAGCAACGAAATCATTTCGCGCGGTGGCGTGGGCGACTTTCATGGCAATGTGAATTTCACTTACCAGAACCACCATTTAAATGAACAGAACGCCCTCGCTGACAATAAGCCCCCCTACACGCGCCGAAACATCGACGCGGGTTTTAGTGGTCCGGTGATTGCAAATCGCTTAACGGTAGGCCTCTCAGTGAACCAGAACGAGGAAGACAGGGTCAATACCGTTTCCGCGGTGACACCCGTTGGTCCCGTGTCAGTTGGAATCACGCAGCCGAATCTCTCACGCTGGTTCAATGGCAACGGTCAACTCCAGGTGTCCAACCGACAGGCGGTCCACTTTGCGGCGAATTACAACACGAATCGCCGAGATAATCAGAACGTTGGTGAATTCACGCTTGGAGAGCGGGGAAGGGATTCCGAGTTCAACTTTCTTACGTCCAACGTGCGGAGCCTGACGCAATTTTCCGATCGGACGGTGCTCGATATCACCGTTGGCTATAACCGCGACACCTTTCGGAATCGGAGGATTACAGAAGCCGTTGCAGTGAACGTCAAAGATGCATTTGAAGGTGGCGGTGCCGGTCAGCAAAACGAGACGGTGAGGAGGACAGTCAGCCTCAAAAGCCTCTTGATTAGGACCGGGGATCGTCTCACGTTCAAGGCCGGATTCGACCTCAGTCGCTTATCGGATCGCTCGCTTACCGAGGATGATTTTAACGGCACGTTCGAGTTCGCCAGCCTGGAAGACTTCGTGCACGGCACGCCGACGAAGTACACCGTAAACACAGGTGAACCACTACTGGAGATGACACAGCTCGAAGCGGCAGCCTTCGTGCAGAACGATCTTAGAGTATCCGATCGACTGATGCTGATGTTCGGTGCGCGCTACGAGGGACAGAGTAATCTGAAAGCTTGGGGACATCTTGATCCGCGCCTTGGCTATGCGTACGCCCTCAGCAATTCGACCGTGCTGAGGGGTGGGGTGGGTTTATTCAACAATCGACTCCAGTCGAACAACGTCAAACAGCTTCTGCGGCTCGATGGCACGCGACAGCAGGAGCTCGTCGTAAGGAATCCGTCGTATCCAAACCCGTTTTTGTCCGGCACAACGGAACGCCCTCCGTCTTCGATCCGCGTGCGTGCACCGGATCTCGGACCGAGGGTTGACCTTCGTTCGCAGGTGTCAGTGGAGCAGACACTGCCTGGGAACGCTCGCGCCACGGTGTCTTACGAATTTGAACGCAGCACGAGCGAGTACCGAAGTGTCAATTTAAATGCTCCTCGCCCTGGGGAATCCGATCGTAGGGATCCGATGCGAGGCAATATTTTAGAGCTTCAATCGACCGGTAGAACGACTGAACAAGAGTTTAGTGTCAATGTTCAGCAGCGCTTTCGAACTTTTACCGTATCCGGAGACTACCGTTTCACGCACAAGATGGACGACTCGGAAGGGGCGTTCAGCTTACCGTCGAATAACTACGACCTCGCGGCTGATTGGAGTCGTGCCGATGACGAGGTTCACGACTTCAGGGGAAGCGTAAACGCCCAAGTTCCGCTAGGTATTTTTCTGACGCTTGGTGTGCAAGCTCGGTCCGGCGAGCGCTATACAATTACCACCGGTCGAGACGACAATGGCGACACGGAGTCCAATGACCGGCCGCCAGGCGTCTCTCGCAACAGCGGTACGAATCCTCGGTATCTGAGAACCGATCTCAATCTGTCTAAAGTGTTCTTTTTTCGAAGCGGTGCCAGTGGTTCCAGGACCGGCGGCGCCGGAACGCAGGTGAACGTGTTTGCTAATGTCACTAACTTGCTTAACCGGATGAATGTTGAGCGCGTTAGCAGCGTGCTGACCTCCCCACGGTTTGGCCAGGCCACTCGAGCAGGCGCGCCTCGGGAGCTTGAAGTTGGCATGCGATTCCAGTTTTAGGGGCCTCTTCTTCAGGGTCCCGCGGAGTCTAGGCGAGGCTCGGCTGTTAGTTATATGACAGCCCCTCTGCATTGTGTTCCGACTCGGCGACCGTTAATCGTTGCGCTGCGGGTTGCGTTTTGCCGGGTTGGGAGAGGTCATTGTTGAAAGATCGAATTGGTATGTGGTCGGGCAGCTAGCGACATTGAGACAGATTTAAAAGTCGCTGAGTCAATGGGTCGCGATTGTGGATTGGCTGGTGAAGATGCTCAGGTGCTGTCCCACCAGGATCATATTGCTCTGCAAGCCATTCCAGCGCTTAAGCGAGGCGACTGTCGTTCGGTACAGCCTGGCAATTGAGGAAAGCGTATCGCCACGCTTTACTCGATGCACGAGTGGTTCAGGCGGCTGCGGCTCGGTGTCGGCTCCCGTTACGTCGGTCGCCATCAGTGGTTTGCTCGCCGAGTCTTTGCCCGCATTGACTTTATCTGCGACGTTGGTTGGCTGAGGCACGGCGGGTTTAAGTTTGGGCAGGGTCCGATCCTGCCTTGCGAGTTGCAGCGTTGGGGCGCGGGGAATGATTAGGCGTTGCCCTATTTGCAAACGCGCGCGGGTCGACAGGTAATTTGCTTCCGCCAGATCTGTCCGCGTCACCTTCAATTTCCTAGCAATCGCTATCAGGGTTTCACCCTGCTCCACTGTGTGCCAGTCGAGCGGCGCCAGATCGGTCGGACTTGCCAGCGCCAGGTGCGCGCGGATTATGTCGCCCGTCCCCGATGGCACCTTGAGTTCATGATTGGTCGAACGGATGGGTGTCAGCCAGCGACGGAGCTCGGGGTTTAGTGCCTGAATCGAGCTCACCGACGAGCCGATCCATGTCGCGATCCAGCGAAGATCGACAGCGGCCGGAAGTGTGACCGTCTCAAGCCGTGGGGTATAAGCGGGCTGGGCGTTGAGACCGTATTTCACTGGATCTCGGGCGATGATCATCGCCGCCATCACCAATGGTACATAGTTCCGTGTTTCGCGCGGTAAATATGTGGTCGAGGCCGTCAGTGCCCAGAAGTCCGAATGCCCCGAGCGCTTCAGCGCACGCTTGACCCGGCCCTGTCCTGCGTTGTACGCGGCTAGTGCGAGCGCCCAGTCCCCATCGAACATCCTGTGTAACGTCTTTAGATATTTTGCTGCGGCGTGTGTGGCCTTTTCCGCCTCAATTCGTTCGTCAATGTACCAGTCGTGAGTGAGGCCGTTTTCCAGTCCTGTGCCAGACATAAACTGCCAGATGCCTCGGGCCTTGGCTCCGGATAGCGCCATAGGCTTGAAGGCGCTCTCGACTAGCGGAATGTAGGCGAGGTCGATCGGTAACTCCTCGGCATGGAGAATGCTTCGAATCATCGGCAGGTACTGCATGCCGCGGCTGAGGCCCTCTTCCAGAAAGGTCTTCCGTTTACTAGTAAAGAGCGCAACGAACTCCTTAACCTGCGCATTCATTGGGATGTTGATATCGGCTGAGCTAGGCCATAAGTCAGCGGCCGTCAACTGTCTCGGAGGGGACGTGGGTAGGTCGATCGCCAGCTTCTCTATCTTGGCTGCAATGGTTGCCGTCTCGTCGGCCTGGCTAGCGTCTATTTCGGTCGTTAGATGCTGGGGATTCTCCACGACCTGATCGGTAGTGGGCTGCTGGACGGCGGAGTCAGGCGGTGGCGGTTGGGGAGCAGTCGGCGCAATGGCGCCAGGGAAACGGGCCTGCCCTCGGCCCGAGCAGCCAGCAGCGAGGAGCATAACGGCACATAGTACCGCCGCAGCTTGAAGGCGGCCCAAAGGGACGATCTCAAGCGTCGCCGCAGAGACGGACGGTAAGGCTGACTGATTCATTCACATCCCAGACGGAAAGAGCTCTGTTTCGTCGACCGCGTCGGTGACCCTGGCGGGTGGCGACACGGGGATGCCAGACTCATCAATACAAGTCAGGCGTCAGGCAGCTGGGAATGCCTGGATCTCCGGTAGACTCAACGACTTCCGGCGAAAACTATAGCATAGCTCGCGCGAGTCGTGCCATTTTGTGCAGGGTCAGACTTTGGGGCCGTCTGGACTGGTCAAGTCCCGCGCGCTCAATTCGGATCGATCGCCGGACGTCAGTATGATATCCGCCAAATGATCGGTCAACAGTAAGTCTTTTTAAGTCAACAGTTATGGTCGATCTGAGGGTTCAGTCGGAGTAGACCGGTTGAACGAAGATCTTCTCAGTTTCGCCGAGATCCCGGGCAGAAGGGGTAAGAATGGTCTTCTCGTCCACAACCAGCTTGTGTCCTGAACGCATAGCCGCTCGGACATCCTCTTCACAGACGAAGTCGGCTGCAAGGACCTCCGACGGTACGACCGGTGCTCCGGTACTGATAGACGGTTGCTCGAGTGTAGCTCCTGCACCGTCGGCGAATCCTCGCAGGGCCAGGAACGTGTCGATACGACTGGCTAGAGCTTCCACGGGAATTTCGTTGGGAGTCGACTTTGCTGCTGACGTCGACGGCGACGAGACAGTTGCCTTGGCCTTTGAGCTATGCACAACGGCGGGCCGGATCTCATAGGCCAAACGCTTGATATTGAGCAAATGGCGTGGCGAGATGTTGTCTGAGGTGATGTTGCCGCCCCATCCACCGCACCCGAGTGTCAAGGCTGGGTCGAGACCGGTGGTGAGGCCGATTGAGCCGTGGGTCGTCGGTGTGTTGACGCAGATTCGGAAGGCGGGTTTTTTCAGGCCGAACTCCAGGATGATGTCCTCTGCTTGGGAGTGAATCGACATCGTGTGTCCCATGCCGCCATATCGAAGTATCTGGATGCAACGCTCGCATCCCTCGAGCCAGTCCTTAACAACGTACCAGGACAGTACCGGAGCCAGCTTTTCGATTGAGAGCGGGTGGTCGCGGCCAACTCCCTCCAGGGGAGCAATCAGCACGCTCGTGCCTTCGGGAACCGAGAGTCCCGTCCGCTTGGCGATGTAGGGCGCTGATTTACCAACGAGGTCGGGATTGGGCAAGCGCTGCGATGTGACCAGAGTAGCGGCGAGGGTATCCGCCTCAACAGGATTCAGAAAATACGCTCCGCGTGCCTCGCATTCTTGCCGCAGCTCCTCCGAGACTGACTGATCCACGATCACTGAATTTGGCGACGAGCAGAGAACGCCATTGTCGAAGGTCTTACCAACGATGATGTCGTTCGCTGCCTTTGCGATGTTAGCCGTCTGCTCCACGTAGCAGGGGGCGTTGCCTGGCCCCACTCCGTAAGCCGGCTTGCCAGCGCTGTAGGCCGCGCGAACAAGTCCCATTCCTCCGGTCGCCAGAATGACCGCGACGTCTCGGTGCTTCATCAACGCCTGGGTCCCATCCAGTGTGACCCTTTTCATCCAGCTAATGCTGTTCGGGGGCGCCCCGGCAACAGCAGCGGCATCGGCCATAATCTTGACGGCTCGCGTAATGCAGCCTTCAGCTGATGGATGAGGGCTGACGATGATGGCACAGCGTGCTTTGAGTGCGATGAGGACGTTATATATGGCGGTCGATGTTGGGTTTGTCGACGGAACAATGGCTGCGACGACCCCAAAGGGTTCGGCAATCTCGACGATTTTACTGTCCTCGATACGGTTCACGACCCCCACGGTTTTCATGGGATTGATGAACTCGTAAACTTGACGCGAGGCAAAGAGGTTTTTCTGAACCTTGTCGGCGACGACTCCGTACCCTGTTTCTTCGACCGCTAGTCGGGCCAGCGCCTCGGCGTGAGGTGTTATTGCATCGGCCATGGCCGTGACGATCGCGTCGATCTGTTCTTGGGAGAGTTCGGACAGCTGTGTTTGGGCCTGGCGGGCGCTTTCGGCGAGCACTGCAGCTTCAGATGCCGATTGATGGTCTCCGTCGGCTGGTCGCCCGGTGTTTTCGAGCGGCATTGTTAAGGCCGTGGCAGGATGCTCTCGATTTCTTTGTGGGGCTGGGGGATAACATGGACCGACACTAATTCGCCTACACGTCGTGCCGCGGCGGCCCCGGCGTCAGTGGCGGCCTTGACGGCACCTACTTCTCCTCGCACAAGGACAGTGACGTAGCCGGCACCGATAAATTCCTTCCCAGCGAGCACGACGTTCGCGCCTTTTACCATCGCATCCGCCGCTTCGATGGACCCAATGAGGCCATTGGTCTCGACCATGCCGAGCGCATTTGTTGCCATTGATATTAGGGACGACCCGCACGGCTCGTCGCCGGAACTGTAACACGGATTGCGGGTTATCATCTTGAAACGATGGGCGGGATACATGCGCATTGTCGGTTGCTGCTAGCCGTCGCGGGCCTGGGGGTGGCATGTTCGTGCGCCGGTGACAGGGCGGAAGCTGTGGCCACTCCGTCGCTGGCGATGCGTGACACCGTCGCAATTGGTAGTCCGGTCGAGATGACGTACGGCTTCGTGGTTGCAGGGAACGCCCAGACGTTCGAGGAGGATTACAGAGTCTTTGTTCATTTTCTGGATTCGGCTGGTGAACTGATGTGGACAGACGACCACGATCCTTTAACGCCGACGAGCCAGTGGACGCCGGGGTTGGCGGTCGAGTATTCCCGGACGCTATTTGTGCCGGACTTCCCGTATGTTGGGCTCACTCGAGTTGAAGTCGGCCTGTTCTCGCCAGCGACAGGCGATCGGCTGCCGTTGGCAGGTAATACGAGCGGGTTGCGATCTTATGAGGTCGCAACATTTGACATGCGCTTGCAGAGCGAAGATCTCCTTGTGGTCTACGCGAATGGGTGGCACGACGCCGAGAATGTGAACGCCTTCGATGGATCTCAGTGGCGTTGGTCGATGAGGAGCGCGACATTATCGTTTTCCAATCCTGCTCGTGACGTTGACTTTTATTTGCAGCTGGATCAGCCAGCAGAAGCGTTCACGGAACCCCAGCAGGTCGAGGTTAAAGCTGGCTCTGAAGTCGTCGATCGGTTCCTATTACCGTTGGGAACCATGGAGCTGCGCCGTGTGCATATTCCCTCCAGTTTGCTTGGGACTGCTGAAACGATTCTCCTGACTATCTCGGTCGACAGAGCTTTTGTCCCGGCCTCAGTGCCAGGCCTCAACAGCGTTGATTCCCGTGAGCTGGGCGTCCGGGTGTTCTGGGCCGTCGTCGAGCCCTCCTAGGACTCCGGGGTGGCTGTTTAATTTCATATCGATACGACGGGCTCGGTTCCGCTCTCGACTTGTGATGAATACCCTTCTGATCGTGAGTCTTTTACGTTTTTTTCACTTGGTAAGTGGGGAGTTCCGCAGCTCTAACCGATATATATAGGTACGTCATGCCACACTGGTTCGATGGAATATCGCTGTAGGCTCGGAACGCCCGGAGGCGAGAT
>Ga0315339_1001171_pt1 | contig 25057 bp, 23 predicted proteins | sample ASW17metaG_FD_204514 | JGI IMG/M metagenome (GOLD analysis project Ga0315339, IMG submission 204514) | Ammonia-oxidizing marine archaeal communities from Pacific Ocean, United States - ASW #17 | ecosystem: Environmental > Aquatic > Marine > Oceanic | place: USA: California | collected 2016-12-05 | reverse complement strand
GGCTCGGGAAAGAGGCACCTGAGGCAGGGCGTCTTGCCTGGAATGATGGCGGCGCTCATACCCGTGGTTCCCACTGCGCCCCCGTAGATCCAGGGTCGGTTCGACGCTATTGAAAGATCGTTGAGGAGGTACCTGGCTTCGAAGTTGTCGAGTCCGTCCACGATGAGGTCGCATCCCTCGGCGATCTGCTCGATGTTTGCTGCATCGATGTCATCGACGAAGGCCTCGATACGAATGCTTGAGTTGATCTCTTCCAGTCGATTCTTCGCGGCAAGTGCCTTGGGCGTTCCAGACTCGACGTCGTGTTCATCGTAGAGGGGTTGTCGCTGGAGGTTGGTGAGTTCGACGACGTCCCTGTCTACGAGCCGGAGGCAGCCGACGCCGGCCCGGGCCATGAGGTCCGCCGACATGGATCCCAGGGCTCCACAGCCGACAACGAGAACGGTCGAGTTTCCGATTCGTTCCTGCCCGGCATTGCCGATCGAGGGGATGAGTGACTGGCGGTGGTAGCGATCTTCCGACATGCAGACAGGGTACCCGTTCATGCAGCGGGGCAGAACTTCATGAAGATCGAGGCACGAGGAGTTACCAGGCGAAGTGGCTGAAGGCCTTGTTGGCTTCGGCCATCCGGTGCGTCTGCTCACGGGTTGTCACGGCCTTGCCTTCACCGCGAGCTGCATCGTAGAGTTCCTTGCCGAGCCGTTTCGAGATCGGCTTACCTTTTTCGCCACGGGCGGCCAGGATGATCCAGCGGAATCCCAGGCTCTGTCGACGACGTTGCGTGACAGGCATGGGAACCTGGTAGTTGGCACCACCGACACGCTTTGATCGAACTTCGACGTTCGGCTTGGCATTGTCGATCGCCTGGTGAAAGGCTTCGAGGGTCGTGGAGGGGACGTTCTCCGGCTTTTCCTTGTCGATGCGAGCCTGCATGTCATCGAGTGCAGCGTAGACACATCGCTGTGCAACGGCCTTCTTGCCATCGTGCATGACGCAGTTGATGAACTTTGAAAGCACCTTGTCCCCGTACTTGGGATCAGGCTTCAGTTGTTGTTCCGACTTGGTAATACGACCGGCCATCGTTGTTCTCCTGGCTCATCCGTCCCCTGAAGGGACCTCGTGTTCACCGCGATGACGATGTGATCGCGATTACTTGCCTGCTGTCGCGGTCACTTGCCGCGCTTGGTTCCGTATTTCGAACGCCCTTGCTTGCGATCATCAACGCCGAGCGTGTCGAGTGACCCTCGGACGACGTGGTACCTGACACCGGGGAGATCACGGACACGGCCACCACGAACGAGCACGATCGAGTGCTCCTGGAGGTTGTGTCCCTCGCCACCGATGTAGGCAGTGACTTCCTTGCCGTTGGACAGCCGGACGCGGGCGATCTTCCTCAGGGCCGAGTTGGGCTTCTTCGGAGTCACCGTACGCACCTGGAGGCAGACACCACGCTTCTGGGGTGAAGCATCAAGGTCACGGACCTTCGATTTCACCTTCGGCGTTCGCCTTGGCTTGCGGACAAGTTGATTGATGGTTGGCATTCAGTAACGCTCCATACTCGAATCGAGCCGGGCAGTGTACCAAGCCTTTGCATGCCTTCCAAGGCCATGGACCCTCAATTTGGAGTCCTTGGAGAAGGCTGATATCGCGTATTCGGGTGTACCATGTGGCAGCTTTCTCTCGATGGGCGTCGTTATAGGGCCACCAAGGGCCCTTGGATTGGTCTCTGAATGGATGATGGTCCCGTATTTACGCTCTTCACCGATGGTGCCTGCTCCATGAATCCAGGACCAGGTGGCTGGGGGTACATCCTCCGCTCTCCAGGTGGAGAGGAACAGGTCGAATACGGAGGAGAGCCATCGACCACGAACAACCGGATGGAACTGCTTGCCGTCATAGAGGGTTTGCGTCTCCTTGAGGCGGGCTGTGTCGTCGACGTCTACAGCGACAGCAAGTACGTCGTTGACGGTCTTGCCCAGTGGCTGGACAACTGGATTGCCAGGGGCTGGAAACGACCGAAGAACAAGCCAGTCAAGAACGAGGAACTCTGGCGGGAACTGGATGACTTCCGAAAGACGCTGACGATCCGGACGCACTGGATCCGTGGTCATGATGACCATCCTGAGAATGAGCGTTGTGATCGCCTTGCGGTCCAGGGGCGTGATGAAGCGGCGGTGCGTGCTGGAGGATCCTGACTTCCACGGGTACCATGCCTACTCCCGGAGGCGGAGCCGGTCATGAATGTTCACAGAATCGAGGTCCAGCCCACGGAAGGAGCTGGCGATCCGCGTGGCCATGCGGCCTTGCAGTCGGCACGTCACGCTGCGCTCGACACCCTGCCCGATTCGATTCATTCATCAAGCGTCTACCTTCTCGAGGGTGACATCGACCAGGCATCGTTGGAACGAATTGCACATGAACTGCTTTGCCATCCGGTGACGGAGGCCGTCGTGATCGGGGCAAGGCCCTTGCGAGCCAGGTCGATGATCGAGGTTCATCCGCTGCCAGGCGTCACGGATCCGGATGCGGAAGCCGTGGAGTTGGCGATACGGAGCCTCATTGGTTGCGACGTCCGTGTCAGGACAGGCCGTCGGTACGACGTGGCGGGACTTGATACCGAATCAGCCCGGGACTTTGCCAGCAGGTGTCTTGCCAATCCGTTGATTCATGGTGTCTACACCGAGCCGTACCATCCAGATGCATTCCCAGGGGGACATGCCCAGGAGTTTGAAGTACGCACGGTTTCTCTTCGGACGATGGATGAGAACTCCCTGGAAACGCTGTCACGCGATGCCCACCTGTTCCTGAGCCTGGAGGAGATGAAGGCGATCAGGGACGCCTACAAGGACATGGGTCGTGATCCTCGCGAGATCGAGTTGGAGACCCTGGCACAGACCTGGTCGGAACATTGCGTACACAAGACCCTCAAGGCTCGCATGACGTACAGGGGAGATCTGCCTGATGCTGCGAATCGCCCTGGGCACAGCGTGGATGCGGATGGCCTCGTGCACATCGACAACCTCTTGAAGTCGACCGTGGCTGCTGCAACGCATGAACTGATGGCGGATGGTCTTGGCGACTGGTGCCTTTCCGTATTCGTGGACAATGCCGGGATCGTCGGATTCGACGAGGAACATGCGGTGTGCTTCAAGGTCGAAACCCACAACCACCCATCGGCACTCGAGCCGTATGGAGGCGCCGCAACAGGGATTGGTGGTTGCATTCGTGATGTCATGGGCACCGGGCTTGCAGCACAACCGATAGCGGCAACCGACATTTTCTGTACAGCCAGGCTTGATAGCTTCGTTCCGGATACCGACCGAACACTCCCTGCCGGGTGTCTGCATCCTCGACGGATTCTTTCCCAGGTTGTCGCAGGCGTTCGTGATTATGGAAATCGGATGGGAATACCGACCGTGAATGGAACGGTCTGGTTTGATGATGACTACGTCGGGAATCCACTCGTCTACTGTGGCTGCGTTGGAGTCATGCCACGGAACAGGGTGCACGGTGACCCGATCCCGGGTGATCGGATCATCGCACTTGGCGGTCGAACAGGACGAGATGGTATTCATGGTGCCACGTTCTCTTCAGCGGAGTTGACCGATACGCATGTCGACGAGTTCTCGCATGCGGTCCAGATCGGCAATCCGATTACGGAGAAGAAGACACTTGATGCCATCATCGAAGCTCGTGATGACGAGGAGACCTGTCTCTACAGCGCCATTACGGATTGCGGCGCAGGTGGATTTTCGAGTGCCGTCGGCGAGATGGGGGAAGCACTTGGAGCGGACGTTCAACTTGACCGGGCCCCATTGAAATATGCGGGTCTCACGCCGGTTGAAATCTGGATTTCCGAAGCCCAGGAACGCATGGTGCTCTCCGTTCCATCGAAGAACGTTGCCCGCCTTCAGGAAATCTGCGACAAGCATGATGTTGAACTCTGCGACCTTGGAGAATTCGGAACCGAGGGCCGGGAGCTGATCCTTCGACATGGTGATGCAGAGGTTGGTCGCATGCCCATGGAACTGCTCCATGAAGGCCTGCCCGATCGTGTGCGAGAAGCATCCTGGTCTCCTCCTCGCCCCGACCCGTTGCCTCCGGTCGAAGCACCACCCATCGCCGAGGCCCTTCCATCTCTGCTTGCACATCCCAACATCGCCTCGAAACGATGCATCATCGAACAGTATGACCACGAGGTGCAGGGTCGCAGCGTCGTTCGGCCCCAGGTCGGCGTGCATGGGACGGGTCCTTCCGATGCTGCAGTGATTCTTCCTGTCCCTGGTTCCCACAAGGGCCTGGGCATTGCCAATGGACTGGCGATGGGATTCCACATCGACCCGTATTTCATGGCGATTGCAGCCTTTGACGAATGCATCCGCAACCTTGTCTGCGTCGGGGTTGATCCTGCTCGCATTGCAGTACTCGACAACTTCTGTTGGCCTGGTTGTGATGATGAGCAGCGACTGGGCGAACTTGTCCGTGCTGCCGAGGGGTGTTACGACGCAGCCAAGGCCTACCGTGCACCCTTCATTTCGGGCAAGGATTCCCTGAACAACCAGTTCACTACCGAGGAGGGGACGACCATCCGTATTCCTCCGACATTGCTCATTTCGGGCCTCGGGATCGTGGACGATGTCCGCCGTTGCATCACGATGGACGCGAAGCACTCGGACTCCGAACTAGTCATCGTTGGAGCAACATCGCCCGAGATCACCGGGTCCGTCTATGCTGAATGCTTCCAACCCCATCGAACAGGAGACCCCACTCGCCTGCCCGAAATGAACGTGGCGGCGATGGCCTGTACGGCTGCAAGGGTTGCCTCGGCGATCGCAGCTGGACTCGTACGCTCCGCACATGACTGCTCGGAAGGTGGCCTCCTTGTGGCGGCAGCGGAAATGGCATTTGCAGGAAACATCGGATTGGAGATCGACCCATCCTCTGTTCCTGGAACGACGGACATCGAAGCGGCGATGTTCAGCGAGACACCCGGTCGCTACCTCCTGGAAATCGCACCGGGCCAGGGAGAGCCACTTGCCGATCTCCTCGGTGACACCCCCCATGCCTGTCTCGGGCACTTCAACGATTCAAACGAGTTGAAACTTGTCGATGAAACGAGCTTCAGTCTCGAGAACCTTCGCATGGCCTGGCTGGGGACCATTGACTGGTGAATTCATGACCAAGGCACTTGTCATCACGACGGCTGGAATCAACTGCGACCGTGAACTCGCAGAGGCCTTTGAACTTGCCGGGGCAAAACCGGTGTCGATTCACCTCAACAGACTCATGAAGGATCCATCGATCCTGGACGAGTTTGACCTTGTCGGCCTCCCGGGCGGTTTCAGTTATGGAGATGCGGTCGCTGCAGGTCGAATCGCCGCACAGCTGGTTCGGAGTGGCCTGTATGGAGCTTTGCGAGCGGCGATTGACCGCGGGGTTCCGATGATTGCCCCATGCAATGGATTCCAGATTGCCGTGCAGGTGGGACTGCTCCCGGGACCGGGGGAAGGCGAGGAACCCGATGTCGAGCCTCCGCCTCCAACAGTTGCTCTTGCAGACAATGACTCGGCGAGGTTCATCGATCGGTGGGTAGGGATCGAGATACCCGGCAATACCAGGTGCATCTGGACGAAGGATCTGTCACTCAACGAGTCCTCCTCGATTCTGCCGATCGCTCATGGCGAAGGCCGATTCGTTCCCACGTCTCCAGGACAATTGGAGGAGCTTTCTTCAAGTGGCCGTATCGCAGTTCGATACCTCCCTGGCGACAATCCGAACGGTTCAGCGGGTGAAGTAGCGGGTCTCTGTGATAGCACCGGACTGGTATTCGGGCTCATGCCGCACCCGGAGCGATATACCAGGTGGACTCAGCATCCGACCTGGACGCGGTTGGAGGGGTCCTGCATGACCGGAGACCCCCCGGGGCTGCAGATGTTCCGTAATGCAGTTGCATGGGTACACTCGTCTCGTGGTGCTGCCACCTGCTCGAATGCTTCATGATCCGGGCATTGTGTTTCTGACCGGAGATATCCGTGTCCATTGATCCCCACTTCCTCTCAGGACAGGATGGCCTGAATCGTGAGAACGATCATTCGTGCCCGGAGTGTGACTACAACCTGAGGGGTCTTGCGCCGGGTTCAGCGTGCCCGGAGTGCGGGAATTGTCCATCCACGGAGTCCCATCACGAGGAGGAGACGGGCTATCCCGGTACATCACCCCAGGGGGTTCTCGCTGATCCTCCATCTGCATTCGCCTCAACTAGGTTCAAGGAACCCCCGGTTCGGTCAGAGACGTGCGCTGGTTGTGGATACAACCTGTCCGGTCATCCTCCCTCAGGTCGATGCCCCGAATGCAGTCGAGAGTATGGCCCGGCGAACAGTCGACTTGGTCAGCATTCGAGTTTGCTCATGCCCGACGATGTGATCCTGTCGGGGAAGTGGCGACTTGGAACAGGACTGCTGCTGGTTGCGGCCGGATTGTTCGGACTCTTCAGCCTTATCAGTCTCTACGGAGGAGATGTCAGTCCGATCGGTTTTGCGGTAGGGATGACCCTCATTTCAACTGTGTGGGCTGCCGGGTCATGGCTTGGTGTACCTGCTTCCCTGGATGGCGGAAGCAGGCACTGGAGACTGTTGCGAGTCGGAGCCTGCGCATCCCAGTCACTGTGGCCACTCTCCGTACTCCTTGCCTGGGCTGTTTTTGGGAACGTGGTCCACGCTGGATTCGGCAGTTTCGTCGGGGGGATATTCGACCTGCTCTCATTCTTGGGACTTGTCATCATCGTCCTGGAGCTCGTGCGAATGACCCGCGACATGGAGTTGCGGGTTTCTTCGAAGAGACTCATCGCTGCCATGTGGTTCATCGTGCCAGCCGGCCTGCTCACGATGAGCCTTCCCGTGCCGACCGTGGAAGATCCAGGATTTGCGACAGCGGGCGCATTTTCGGCCATCGTCCTGAGCATTCTCCTCATCCCGATGTTCACCATTACGGTCATTGTCACCCTCGGCCTCTACGATCTTGCGTCCTACGGGATCTGGTCCCGTCGAATCCATGAACGGCTTGCAGAACGATCCGCACGAATAGCAGCCAAGCGGGCACGGCTGGCAAGAGGAGCAGAGTGGGTTCCCGAGGAGGATCGATCATATGTTGCCGGGGGCTATCGCCACTGCGACCAGTGCGGCTACGACCTCCAGGGTCTTGATTCAGGCACGACCTGCCCGGAATGTGGTCATGCAGAAGACGAAGTCGGCGGAGTCTCATTTCCCTCGCCACGGCCGCCAGCCGGTGTTGATCCGCCTGGAGCCCCGGGCGACATCCCGCTGGAGTAGGTTCGTCGAGGGGGGCGGCCTTGGTAGAATCATCGCGAGGGCAGGAGCAACCCATGAGCAGTAAAACCATGCGATGCGGCGTCATCGGCGTTGGAAGAATGGGACGACACCATGCGCGTGTCTATGCCCAGTTGGAAGACGTGGAACTCGTCGGGGTCGTCGACCATGATTCCTCTCGGAGGGATGCAGTCACCGAGGAGTGGGGAGGAACTGGTTTTGATTCGGTCGATGACCTGATCAAGGCGGGTGTCGAGGCCGTCACCATTGCAACGCCCACGACTCATCACAAGGAAGCCGCAGAAGCACTCCTGGAAGCAGGCATCGCCTGCCTCATCGAGAAGCCGCTTGCACCGACATCTGATGAGGCTGCTGCACTTGCCGAGATGGCCGACCGCTGCGAAACCATACTCCAGGTCGGGCATGTCGTCCGTTTCGATCCGGTCATGCAGGCCATCAAGTCGCTGGGACCCATCCAGCCCAGGCACCTCGAACTGCATCGAATCAGCCCGATGACCTTTCGAAGCCTCGATGTCAGTGTCGTGCTCGACATGATGATCCACGACCTGGATCTGCTCCTGATGCTCGTGGGCTCCGAGCCGGCGGATATCCAGGCCAGCGGTGTTCCTGTCCTGACCGAGGAACTGGATGTCTGCAACGCGAGGCTCACCTTCCCACCTTGCGGCCAGGGTTTCTCGACCGTGGCCAACGTGACGGCAAGCAGGCTTGCCCTGAAGACCGAGCGGAAGATCCGGATCATCAGTGAGGAGATGTATCTGTCTGCTGATTTTGCGACGAAGACCGGAACGATCGTGCGTCGAAGTTCCAACGAGGAGCGAATCGAGGATCTGCGAGCCAGGATTCGAAATGGCGATGATCTCAGCGAGGTCAACTACCTTGATCTCGTCGAGTTCGACGAGCTCCAGGTCAACGATGTGGAGCCTCTTCGACTCCAGGCCGAGGATTTCCTGGCCAATGTCCGCCAGGGAACGCGGCCGTCCATAGATGCTGAAGCGGGATTCGCCGCGGTTCGAACTGCTGAACGCATTCTTGATGCTGCCCGTGCAACGGGCGCCTGCGGTGTCTGATCAGTTCGACCAGGCATCGGGGACGGGAGGCGGACCCTTGCCGCCCGGCTCCGTCTTCCCGGTCGTTATGCCGGTCTTCTTGTTCATCCCGACGAGGTACATTTCCCTCGAGACGCTCCTGGATGCGGGGGGTCGCATTGGTCGAACGACTTCGAAGGTGGACTTCGTACGTTCAACCAGCCCGGGGTAGCCGGATCCCTCGAAGACCTTCATCACGAGATGACCACCTTCTCGAAGAAGCGTGTTGCACCGGTCGAGGACCAGGTTGCAGAGATCCAGTGACCGCAGATGGTCAGTATCCCGGTGCCCAGTGGTATTCGGAGCCATGTCGGAAAGAACGACATCGAAGGCGTTCAACCTGCGAGGTTCCGCCAATGCCAGGATCCTTTCATCTTCGATCAGGCGGAGGTCACCGACCAGCGTCCGGATCTGCCTGGAGGGCAGTGGGGAAAATTCCTGGAGATCGATTCCTACGACGATTCCCCTGTCACCGACCTGTACGTCCGCATATTGAAGCCAGGACCCGGGGGCACATCCGCAGTCGAGGACGGCATCGCCTGCACGAATGAGGCGACGCTTCTCGTCGAGAGCCTTGAGCTTGTAGTAAGCGCGGGATCGCCATCCTTCACGCTTGGCTTCCTTGAACCAGTGATCATGCAGTTGTCGGGGCATCACCGTATCCACCAGGCAGAGTGCATCAGTCCATGTGGAAGATGCCATGCGGTTTTGGGTTGTGTTTCACTGTAAAACGGATGACGCCATGGGTCGTTCGTATGATGAACGGCTCGGTACTGTCACCCAACTGTCCTCGGCAACTGTCGTTGGAAGTGCCCGGCTTGATGCGCATCTGTCCAGCGCGGACATACAGTCCGACTCGACCGTCCTTTGCCATGAAATCGAGTTGACCACTCGTGCCCGCTTGCAGGCGGACATTGACGTCACCTTCGCTTGTCAGGATCTTCAGTGGTCCACGAAGGGCCTGGTCGGAGAGCAACTCCACGCTGCCATCGGTCGTGACAAGTTCGACAGGGCCACTGACTTCATCAACCTCGATGTCGCCCTTCGTCGTGTGCACCGACAGTCCATCCACGATTGGTACCTCGATGACGACATCCGCCTGAACTCCCGTTGCAGAGGGGGCAGTGGAGATCACGTCGACGACGAGGATCGGGCCCCGGTCACCCCTGTCAATTCGTGCACTCCACGAGATGGAGTCCATCGCCTCCCTGGCCTTGTCATATCTCCGGATCCCGTGGGAGGACCCGCGGGTAACCGCGACGTGGGGCCTTGCCCCTGTCCTGGGGTCAATGCTCCTGACGGTGACATCACCGGCAAAGGAGTTCACCTGGACGGCCACGGGACCTTCCAGGTCGAGTGGCTGGTGCTCAGCCTTGGATTGGATCGAGCAGCCCGTGGTGGTGAACAACAAGAGGCCCAGCAGGAAGTACATGGTTCGGAACCTGGTATTCATGGTGACTGATTGTAGGCTCAACCGGCTGATCTACGTCGAGCTCCCCGGGACAGCAAGCCTCCCATCAATGTAGACTGATCAGACAGGTCCCACCAGAACAAGGAAATCCAGGGCAATGATCCAGCAGCCAGGTCTCGATTCGACTCACGTGGATGCCGCAGATATCGATTTCGTCCACGCCACTGACGCCGAGTTTCTCGAAGTACTGCCACTGCATGGTGCTACTGATCCAGCAGCAGAACCGGCAGGCACGACGCCGGGCAGTTTTGCCTTGCCGCCGGATGTGGGGGGACCTCGCATGTACTCCAGCCCGGATACCCCGGGGATGCCTGCCCCCTCTACGTTGACAGCCTGGGACTTCCTGCCCGAAGGATGGGTCATCGAGGAGCACCCTGAAGGATGTCTCGGTCACAACAGGGGGGATCAGCCGATTCGTGCAGTACCCACGGATGACTTTCAGCCTGTAACCCAGTTGGAACATGCACGGCTTGGTTTCATCACGCCCGAGATGGCCCGCGTGGCTCAACGGGAGCCCCACCTTGAACCAGACCAGATTCGTGATGAGATAGCCGCCGGCCGTCTCATCATCCCCGCTAATCGGCATCATCTTGAGCACATGCTTGACCCGATGTGCATCGGCCGCGCATCGAAGACGAAGGTGAATGCGAACATGGGGGCATCACCCGTGAGTTCAGGAATGGAGGAGGAAGTCGAAAAACTCCGCTGGGCTGAACGCTGGGGCGGCGACACCGTCATGGACCTTTCCACGGGAGGGGATCTTGATGCATGCAGGGAAGCAATCATTCAGAACTCGACGGTTCCCATCGGAACGGTTCCGATCTATTCGATGATCATCGGTCGCCGGCTCGAGGATCTCGATGACACGGTGATTCTCGAGGCCGTCGAACACCAGGCCAGGCAGGGCGTGGACTATTTCACGATCCATGCAGGCCTCCTTCGCTCTCATATCCCCTACGTGAAGGACCGGCTCATCGGAATCGTGTCCCGGGGGGGGTCACTGCTGGCAAAGTGGATGCTTATGTCCGGGCGAGAGAATCCCATGTATGAACTCTGGGATGATCTCTGCAGGATCATGCGCCAGCACGACGTGAGTTTTTCAATCGGGGACGGCCTGCGGCCGGGTGGCCTGGCCGACGCGACGGACCGGGCCCAGTTGGCTGAACTGGAGGTCATCGGCGAACTGACTGAACGGGCCTGGCGACATGGTGTCCAGGTGATGGTCGAAGGTCCCGGGCACATGCCCCTTGACCAGATCGAATACAACATGAAGTTGCAGCGTCGGAAGTGTCATGGCGCTCCGTTCTATGTCCTCGGCCCCCTGGTGACGGACATCTTTCCAGGCTATGACCACATCACCTCCTGCATCGGGGCAACAAATGCGGCATGGCATGGAGCCGCCATGCTCTGTTATGTCACTCCAAAGGAACACCTCGGTCTCCCCAAGCGAGACGATGTAAAGCAGGGCTGCATTGCGTACAGGATTGCCGCCCATGCCGCCGACATCGCCCTTGGCATTCCCGGAACACGTGACCGTGACGACGAGTTGACTCGGGCACGGGCGGCGTTGAATTGGGAAAAACATTTCGAACTGAGTTTCGACCCGGATACGGCGCGTGCACTCCACGATGAGGATCTCGATGTCGATACGGATTTCTGTGCCATGTGCGGACACGACTGGTGCTCGGTACGGATCAGTCGGGAAATACAGGAAATAGCATCAGGCAAGGATGATCGCTACGCATGGGACAAGCCCAAGATCACCGAAGCACTGTCCGAGGAACAACAGGAAATTCTCAGGCAGCGAGGCGTACTCGATCCTGAAGAAATTCATCGACTTGCCAGCAAGACTCAAACGGTCATGCAGGGTGATGGCGAGAAGGCTTCCTGCCACAGTGACTCAACGGACTCTGCCGAGGCCAGGGCCAGGCAGGACGAGGTCTACATCGATTTGAATACTGCACCAGCTCACAATCTTCCGAAGCATGACAGCATCATCTGATCAATCCGAACAGGACAAGGGACGAACCGCCTCGTCGATATCGAAGTGGTCCTTGCCTGTTCGGCACCCGAACCTCTATCTCTGGCTCATCTTCGTATCCGCACTTGATGTGATTCTTACCAGGGTCGTCCTCTTCTTCGGTGGGAAGGAGATCAACCCGGTTGCCGATTACGTGCTGCTCAACTGGGGTCGCCTCGGCATGAGCCTGTTCAAGTTTCTGATCATCGGCTTCGTCATCATTGCCTGCGAATACATTGCAACACGAAATCCCGCCGTATCCAGGCGGTTGGCGATCATCAGCATCATGATTTCACTGGTTCCCGTCGTCTGGTCCTGCATCATCATCATCATGCTCATACTGAACCCACCGGTAGAGAAGGACGGGATGCTGGACGAGGGCGGGTATGAAGTCCGCCTTCTCTTGCCGGTGTCACCGGAACCCGTGAACGATTGGGAGCGGGAGCGTGGTTGAACCAACCCGGATTGTCATCCTGGGAGGGGGGTTTGGTGGCGCGTACCTTGCCCAGTCGCTGCAGAAGCATGCAAAGCGACATGATCTCGAGATAACGATCATCGATCGAAACAACTTCTTCGTCTTCTATCCACTGCTCGTCGAAGCCGGTACGGGGTCGATCGAACCTCGTCACTGCACCGTTCCGATCCGTGAGTTCGCACGGTCAAGTGAACTGCTCATGGCTGAAGTCAAGGATCTCGACCTTGCCGAAGGAGAAGTGGTCTGCAGGCTCATCGGAGATGACCGTGATCGGCGGGTCGGGTTTGATCATCTTGTGCTGGCACTTGGAAGCGTGACCCGCATCCTTCCCGAGAACATCGTGTCCGGGGTCAGGGAACACGCCTTCGAAATGAAGCACATGACGGATGCCGTGGCGATCAGGGACAGGGCGATCGAACTTCTCGAACTGGCAAACGCAACCAGCAGTCTCGAGGAGAAGCAGCGCCTTCTCCATTTCATCATCGTTGGAGGAAATGTCACGGGAATCGAGGTCGTCGGAGAACTCGAGAACTTCGTCCGGGATGCGACCGTGCAATATGCACACCTCAGGCGTGAGGACTGCTCCTTCACCGTGATCGAGGGTGCCCCTTCGATATTGAGCATCCTTCCCACCCACCTGCACGACTGGTCTCGACGGAACCTGGAAGAGCGTGGAATCACGATTCAAGAAGGGTTGACCGTGAAAGAGGTGCATGGTGACCATGTCATTACCAGTGATGACAGGCGACTTCCCTGCAGTACAGTCATCTGGACGGCCGGGATCGCTCCGAACCCGATCCTGAAGAGTTTCAAGGGCCTGCCGCTGAACAAGTTCGGCGGCCTTGAATGCGACCCCGATTACTCGGCGCAAGGCATGGATGGGGTATGGGGACTGGGGGATTGCGCTAGTATCCCCGGACTCGATGGCAAACCCATGCCTCCTCTTGCACAGATCGCGATCCGGCAGGCGCCCCAACTGGCATCGAACATCATCGCATCGATCGAGGGTCGTGCCACAAAGCCCGCAGATGTCCACGCGCAGGGAATCCTCGTCCCACTTGGACGTCACAAGGGCGTTGCAAACATCAAGGGCATTCGCGTGGAGGGTTTCTTTGCCTGGGCGATGTGGAGGGCGATCTACCTCATGAAGACGCCAGGCTGGCGACGCCGCTTTCGCCTGATGATGGACTGGTTCCTCAATCTCTTCTGCAAGCGTGATTACGTGCAACTGGGCATGATCCCTGCTTCGCACAGGGAGTTTCACGGACAGCATCGAACCGGTCGAACGAATGACGAGGTCGGTTCCGATCAACCAGCCGACGCTGATTGACTTTCAGGAAGACGACTTCCGCTGCCAGAACCTGCTGAGCAATCTCACAGCTTCGCTGCTGCCCGCAAGAGGCGCAGAACCCTCGACAGGCCGTATCCATCTCGAAGGGTCGTTCGATCCATCAAGTTCATTCAGCCAGTTCTTCGTGGCCTGGACAGCTGTTGGAGGAAGAGCGGCGATGTGTCCAGCCAACCGCGCTGCTTCCTGTTCAACCATGGCTTCTGGTACGAGGTCAACACCAAGTCCGGTCTCCAGGACTTCCGGTCCCGTTCGCAGTCGACCATCCATGAGCAGTGCACGTGTTGGACCGCTGCCTGCGGATTGTGACAGTGTTGGAATCGTTACTGCCGGTGAGATCCCAAGTGCGTGAACGGGATATCCAACCCTGGTCTGGTCACCGAGAATGACGATGTCAGCTCCGGTCAGGAGGGCGCATCCTCCTGCGATGGCGGTCCCCTTTGCCGCAAGAATGATCGGAGCCGGGACTGTACGCATGAGCATCGTGACACGGCCAAGTCGTTCAACCAGTTCCTGGAGGAGCATCGGATCGTCGACGATTGCGCCAAGATCAAACCCCGCACAGAAGGAATCTCCTTCTCCCTTGAGGAGTACTGCCCGTACATCTTCATCCGATGCCAGTGATTGGAGCGATGATTCAAGTTCATCGAGCATCGAGACGGACAGGGCGTTGCGTCGCTCGGGAGCGTTCAAGGACACGGTTGCCAGGGAGTCCTTCCGGTTGAGGAGTAGTTCAGTCATTGATCAATTCCACAGCAGCAGCCAGAGTGCCATCCAGGTTCCAGCGACAACCATCACCATCGCCGTATACCCGACGATGTCCCGCGCCCGAACACCTGTAATCGCCAGCAGTGGGAGGGCCCAGAAAGGTTGCAGCATGTTCGTCAACTCATCACCGTATGCAACAGCCATCACCATCTTTCCAGGCATGACCCCAGCATCCATGCCCGATTGAAGCGCGATGGGTCCCTGTATGGCCCATTGGCCGCCACCACTGGGAACGAAGATGTTCACGATTCCAGCGGCAAGAAAGGAGAGCAAGGGCATGGTTGTCTGGTTCCCGACCGATACGAAGCCTTCCGAGATCATCGTGACCAGCCCGGTTGCGGCCATGATTGCCATGATGCCTGCGTAGATGGGAAACTGGACGATGATTCCAGCACACCCCCGGGCCGCATCGCCGGCTGCATGCATGTAGGCCACGGGCGAGGCGTGCAGGAGGAGACCCAGTGCGAACATGATCATGATCACCTGGTCGAGCCCCATCGATCCGAACCCTCGTACCCACATGTACCGTCCGACTCCCAGCAGGAGCGTGATTCCGAGAAGCCAGGCGACAATCCAACTGTTGTTGAGCAGGCGTGGGAGCCCTTCTTCTGAGGGTGGTTCACAGGGTTGTTCGACGAGAGGTTTGAACTCCTCTACCGGCTGCATGTCCTGGGTGCGTGAGGGCGCGAGCAGGGCGAGGAACCCAGGAATGATGACCAGCAGCCCAAGGCAGATGATGAGGTTCATCGGTGAAAGGATCGTTGCTTCAAGGGGTATCGTTCCAACCTCGGTCACGTAGGAGGAGGGAAGGACCTTTTCTGCTCCTGCCGTAGTCGTCATCGACAATGGCGCTGAGCCGGAGAATCCTCCGTGCCAGGTGAGCAGACCCATGTACCCGGCAGCTGCGATGAGTGGATAATGCGCCTTGATGTTTTTTTCGGCCAGCCGTCGGCCAACATCCCGGGCGAGCAGCGCGCCGACGATAAGCCCGAACCCCCAGTTGACCATGCCTGTTGCTGCAGCAATGAAACCGACCATTGCTGCAGCTGAACTAGTTCCGCGTGGAAGGTCGGCGATCAGGCCGATGCATGCACGCACGGGCCTGGTTGAGGCGAGGACATGACCTGTCAGGAGGATCAGGCTCATCTGCATGGCGAATGCCAGCAGTTTCCAGATTCCCGTCTCGCTGTCCTGCCATGCGTCCAGGATCGTGAGCCATCGGTCAGAACCAGGTGCAAAACTGCCCCAGGCCAGTGCGGCCAGGATCGTGAAGAGGGTCAGAAGGATCGCGATGACCAGTGGATCCGGGATGAGCCTCCGAAACACGTGGCTGATGCTGAGTCCAAGGCGACTGATCATGACCCGCAGGATACAGTCGAAAAGTACACAGGGCGGCCCGGAAGCCGCCCTGTGACCTCGTTGCCGGTCAACCCCTCAGCGACCAGCAACAGGCGTACCGTGATGTGACCTTCAGGTCACCGGTACGCACCACACCTGGGGATCTCACGTGGCAGAGGCCGAAGCGTCTGCCAGGGATCACTCCTGATACGAACAGGAGCGTTCCCGGTTCTTGGGGCAGGGGTGATTCCGATCAGATATCTCCATGCCAGGAGTTCCCAACGGCGTCATAGATCACCGATGTGTCTGCTGATTTGATCGTTCCTTCCGGGCATGTACTGATGCCCACATCAACCCAGGTCGAATAGGTTTCCGTTTCGATTGGTCGGAGCGCAATCGAGCCTGAAGCATCCAGCAGTCCATGCACGAGACCGGGGTCAGGGGGAGCAATGTCGGTTGCATCCTGTCCTCGTTGCCTTGCGACATGCGCCCGCAACGCCTCTCCGGCAGCTTGCAGAACAACGTCTTCATTCCTCGCTCGAAGAACCAGTGTGCCGTTTGCATCAACTTCCAGGGAGGCATTTGCCCTGATCTCGGCATCGAGCAGAGAATCACCACGTTCCCAGGCACGCTGAATTGCCTGCGCATCCTCGACTTCGACGGGACCATCGATCTGTACAACCCAAGCAATCCGTCCAAGGATCGAGTTGTTCACGGCGTGACCACTCTCCTGGATCCGTGGGGGACCGATGGGCGCTTCGCCCTCACCGGTACTGAACCCGACCAGGGTATGGGCCTCGTCGGAGATGCTGGACAGGACCAGCAGCAATCGATCGATTGACAGGCCGAACGTCTGCAGTTCCCACCCCTCCTGGATTTTCCGCATGGAACAGCGAACAGGAGAAAGGAGACTGGCAAGACTTCGATTCCGGGGTCCAAGAGCTGGTTGCCAGAATGATCCATGTTGTTCATCGTGGTAGGTCATGTTGATTCACCTCCAGGTCCCTGCAGGGCAAGAACCTGCTGGACGGGGGCCCAGCATCGAGAAAGCTCGTTGAAACGGTCGTGGTCGATGAAGTTCGTGATCGGGAAGTACATGTTGTTGCTCCATGTTGTGGGGAAGAACCCCGTTGATAGAACAACGCCCCATCCATGCTGGACGGGGCGTTGGTGAAGTCGCTTTTGAGCGTCATGCTCAGTTTCTGCGATTCGGCCCCGTCCTGCGATTGGTGAGATGGCAGTAGATCGACCATGGAAGCTTGACCATCGTAAAGACGCCATGGGCCAAGGTCGGGTGGGAATCAATGAATACACGTACGCTAGACCGCTTGGCAGCGGCCTTTGCAGTGGCCCGTGGTCGGGCGACAGGTTGTGTTCGGCGTGTAGTCATGCTTTCAGGTGAATGATGCGTTCGTTCCGGTATCAGGTCAATGCACAATCCAAGGATTCTGCTACTTCATGTACGCATGGGAGGCGGGAGGGTTCTGCTGAATGCAACAACTCGTTCATGAGAGTCACCCAAGGAGCTTTCCGGCAGTGTGAAGCCGGGTTATCGGCTGCATACAGGCGCACGAGGATTCCCACAGGCGACCCGCTATAGTGGCTCTCCACTCGAGCAAGGGGGCTTCTCATCAGCGTTATTTCCACCATCAAGAATGCAAACCGATACCGACAGATTATGACGGTGGCGGTGAAGTACGGTTTCCGGGAGTTTCTCACGGAATCGAAACTGCACCTGCTCAGTGACAAGGGAGAGAAGATCCTCAAGGAGGGAGTTCCCGGCGAGGAGATGGGGAAGTTGTCCCGGGCAGCACGGCTTCGAAGGGCCCTTGAAGAACTCGGGCCTACGTTCATCAAACTCGGGCAGATCCTGAGTACCCGTCCCGATATCCTTCCGCCGGACTGGATCGAGGAGTTCCAGAAGCTCCAGAGCCAGGTTCCTCCGTGTTCCTGGGACGAAATTCATGCTGAACTGGTCTCGGAATTAGGTGACCTTGATGCTCATTTCAGTTCCATCGAGGAAGAACCGCTGGCAGCGGCATCGATCGGGCAGGCGCACAGGGCGATCAGGACTGATGGCCAGCCCATGGTTCTGAAGATCCTCCGCCCGGGTATCGAGAAGATCATCAAGGCGGACATGGAGATCCTCCATGAAGTTGCCGAGTGGGTTTACAGGCACAAGGTTTCGCTGCCCTTCGACCCACGAGGTGTCGTCAAAGAGTTTTCCGATTCAATCGAGAATGAACTGGATCTCATGCATGAGGGTCGCAATACGGACATCTTCCGGCGAAACCTCGAAGAAGGTGAACAGGCCTGGTTCCCCCTCGTGCACTGGGAGTACACGACCCGCAGGGTTCTTGGACTTGAAGAGATCAAGGGTGTTCACCTGGCACACTGGCGGGATGCGGGGCTGACAAAGGTTCAGCGTCAACAACTGGTTCGTGCCGGGGCCTACACGGTTCTTCGCCAGGTACTCGAAATCGGGTTCTTTCACGCGGATCCCCATCCTGGAAATCTCTTTCTCCTTGATGACGGCCGACTGTGTTTCATCGACTGTGGGATGGCAGGTCGAGTCGACGAGGCAACTACTTCTGAACTGGCGCTGCTCATCCACGGTGTAGCAACCAGTGACCTTGAAAAGGTCTACACGGCTTTCATCTCGCTGGGAGAGGTAGACGAGATGACTGCGAACGTGCGAGAGATCCGGCGTGATCTTCAGGACTTCCTTGACCAGTACACCGGGGTTTCCTTTAGCCAGATAGACATGTCTTCGGTCCTGATGGCGTTCATGGAGGGACTCCGGAAGCACGGCATCAAGTGTCCCAGTGACATCGTGATGATGATCAAGGCACTTACAACCATCGAAGGGGTTGGCGAGGAACTCGATCCCGACTTCGATCTCATCGCGTTTGCCCGCCCCCATGTCGAACGGATGATCAAGCGGCAATACAGCATGGCGGCGATCCGGAAGCGGGTACAACGCAACGCTGGAGAATGGGCCAAGCTCCTGGAGCACCTGCCCATGAACCTGGGCCGCGTCATGGATCGGTTCGGTCGCAACCAGATGTCGATGCACCTGGACCTCGATGGAATCGAGGATCTGAACAAGACTGTTCATCACTCCAGTCGGCAGATGTCCTATTCGATGCTCGTGGCGGCCATGATCATGGCATCCGCAGTTCTGGTGTTGGCCGCAGGCAGGGAGGGAGAGGCCCTTCGCTGGATCGGGGGGTTCGGTTTCTTCCTGTCATTCACCATGGCCATCCTGATCCTGCTGGAGAATTTCATCCGGAAGCGATGAGCAGGCTTCAATCAGAAGTCATACGTCACTCCAAGAGTGCCCAGCAGGTCGTAGTTCTTGTTTTCCGGGCTGACCTTCAACTGGTACTGGTACTTGATGCCAAGGGCAAGCGCGAGTCCATCCATTCCCTTCAGGTGAAGGGGCATCTTCCAGTTCAGATTCGCCTCGAACCTGTAATCGTTGTAGGAGAACAGGACCGGGTAGTAGCTGGCATTCGCCTCGATCGTCTGATCGCCAGCAAAGGTCATGTTCAGGATTCCCCCAAGCTCACCCTCGGCAACCAGGTCGGTTTCTCTGCCTGCGAACTCCTTCCTGGGCCCGGCACCCACCCGCCCATCCAGGGTGAGGGTCTTGACCCAGAGGTCTGGATTGGTTGTGCGGGACAGGCTCAGCAGTCGATACTGCCCACCGGCATGAGCAGCGAACCGCTGTTCCCAGGCATTGAACTCGGACCAGTCGAATTCGGTGTCTGCGAAGATGCCCCAGGGAGAATCCTGGATCTTCCACAACTGGTTCCCCTTGATGTTGAACCAGCTTTGCGTGGTTTCACCACCTGAACTGGCGAAACGATAGTACGTGGCAAGGGACGTTGTTTCACGAGCGTTGTCCCTGCCGTACTTCAGTTGGGTATAGAGGCTTGTGTTCCGGCTTGTTCCCTCGTTCAAGCTGCCGGAAAGCGTAAAGGAGCCCTTCCACCCGGAGTCGGACGTTGATCCGGCAGGTTCTTTGGTGTCGTTCTTTCCACTGCCACTGTCCTCCTTCTTCGCGACTGCTGGCGATGCAGCACTGCCAGCTGCCGAATCGTCTTTGACTGAAATCGCAACCGCTCGGCCATCGATCGACCGGATGTCCTCGATGGGTACTTTGAGGGTTCCCAGAACCTTGTGCCTGATGACGACAGTTGTACCTTCAATGGCCACGCTCTCTGCAGAGAGTCTCTCGCCTGTGGAAAGAACAACTGTTTCTGAACGTACTTGAGCAGTGGTTGCCAGGAGTGCAAGAATCAGAACGGGTAGCAGGGGCAATCGCATGGCCACCTCCGGTGGATTGGTTCGAAGAACTGGGGTCGTGGATTAGATTCCGATTCGATCATACAGTTGACGTCGAATCGCATGGAACTGCCGGCCTTACGGTTACATCATGATTCAGGAGCATCAGGGGCATGCCTTGACGCCTCGTTCCTGTCCCATGGTCGATGCCACGGTGCGATCGGAATCGATCGGTAAGACGCGTGGCAGCCATAGCATTCAAGGTGCGTTCCGGCGAACAGCAGGATGCCGATATCGATCAAGAGGACAACCGACATACCGATGAGCAGTGGGATGTTCTCGGCGAATCCAAGGATGCCGACGAGAGCAAGAGCGAAGGCGAGCACGACGACGAATCCAGTCACCTGTGGGAAGGCTTTTCGCTTGTAGACCCCCTTGCCACAGACCAGGCAGTGCCGGAGGCGGCCCTCATCGTCCAGTGCCTGCTCCCAATCGAGGAAGATGTCACGGTCATCCTCCGCCGTCCGTACCCGTGTCGGACGGCGTTGGGGATCGACATCCAATGATGTGACCCGCCTGCCCGGTTGCTGGATGAGGATCCGCATGAAGTCAATGGTACGGGACGCCCTCAATGGGGTTGCCAACTCCGGTCTCGTTCCCGATGATCATCGAGCATGACTACCCCGACTCCATCCCCAGCAGGTCTCTTTCTCGTCTTCGATGGGCCAGATGGCTCAGGGAAGACGACCCAGTTCAACCGGTATGCGGAATGGTGTCGGTCCAGGGACATGGATGTTGAACAGGTCCGTGAACCGGGAGGGACACCGATTGGGGAACAGATCCGATCCATGCTGCTCGATCGAAAAAATGTCGAGATGACTGTCCCATGCGAGTTGTTCCTGTACATGGCCAGTCGGAGCCAACTGGTCAGGGATGTGATTGAACCGGCCATCGAACGAGGGGCCCTGGTATTGGCGGATCGATTCATCTCTTCAACGCTTGCCTATCAAGGCACTGCAGGCGGAGTTTCGCAGGAGGACATCCAGATCACGGGCGAAATCGCACTTGCAGGTCGTTGGCCTGATTGCACCGTGATCTTTGATGTTGATGGTCCAACCGCTTCTGCTCGTCGAAGTGATGCACCGGATCGCATGGAAGACAAGGGTGATGCATTTCACCAGAGGGTCCGCCAGGGGTACCTCGACCAGGTTTCAGCATCACCGGAGAAGACGATCCTGATCGACGCTTCAGGTGAGGAGGAAGAAGTATTCTCGCTGCTTGTGTCCGCTCTTGATGAATGGATCCTGGAACATCACCCTGGTCCGGCGAGTTGAGTCATGAGTCGCTGATTGGATCCCAGGGTTGACCCGTGGCATCAATCACGGCCTGCGTGACCTTCTTGAAATCATTCGTCTTCTCGTAGACATTGCGTTGCAGGGTGGCTCCCGAACCGTGTTCGATGATATCCTCGATGTACCCGAGTTCCTTCACGCAGTCCAGCCGCTCCGCATAGGGTGAGCAGTGGTCAATGAGTCGTCGTGCAACCTGCCGAGCGGGGACGGCGAGCATCGTGTCGAAGTCGACGAAGTTGGCATTCATTCCATGCCGGACAGCCTGCCACTTGTTCTGCCTCGCGATCATCGGGTGCGAGTCATACAGATACGCACCACGATCGATGTCCTCGGAAATGCCTGCGACGATGCACTGAACCATTGAAACGAGTCCGAGCAGATGCTTCATCGAAAGGGGTGTGTCCATCACGCGGATCTCGACCGTTCCGAAGTGGGGGCAGGGGCGGACATCCCACCAGATTTCCTGGGCCGTATGAATGAACCCGGTCGAGATGAGGTGCTCGATCAACCAGATGTATTCCGACCAGTTCCGCAGGGTTTCAGGCATGCCGGCGGTCGGGAGTGATTCCATCAACTTGGATCGATATGAGTGAAGGCCTGAGTTCTCCCCGCACCAGTGGGGTGAATTCGAGGACAGTGCCATGAGCGTCGGAAGGTGTCGAAGGAGGCGATCGCACATCTGGATGGCCTTGTCTCCGCTGTCCACCCCGATGTGGACATGCAGTCCGAATACGACAAGCCTCCTCGCAACGTACTGCATCGTTTTCATCAGCCATTCATATCGTTCACCCGGAGACAGTTCCTGGTCTCTCCACTGGCTTGTAGGGTGAGTTCCACTCCAGAGGAATGTGAGATCCTGCTCAGCTGCAGTTTCATAACCCCACTTGAGCTTCTCGCTGAGATCAGTCCGCACCTCTTCAACGGTGTTGCAGATGCCTGTATTGAACTCGCAGTACGACTGCATGAGCTCGGGCTTGATCGCCATGTCCCACTCCTCGGGACAGTGGTCCAGGATCACATTGATGCTGTTGGACAACTCGAGCGATGAGCGACTGACCATGCCCAGTTCAATCTCAACACCAATTGTGTGCTCGAGTGATGGAGTGAATTTTCGATGCATGGCGAAGCCAGTCTCCAGTCCATTTTCTTCCGGGCACTGTACACGATCAAGCCTTCACTCCAAGCCGAGAGTGGCTTCAAGGCCCGCTCGGCAACAGGGTGTCGAAATGCATGTATTCTTGGATCCTCTGAAGTCAACCGGGATCGAGAAGTCATGATTCGTAAACGCACACCATGGATGACTGCAATAGGTGTTCTCGACATCGTCCTCGGGATATTGGCGACGTTGTTGGCCGTGGCCTTGTTCTACGTAGGCTTGCAGGTCAACTCCTCGGTTGAAACGATCACGACGAGCCTGGAGGGCACCTCGGCAAGAGAGTTCGTGACGAATGAGACCATTCTCCACGCTGACAAGACCGAGCAGGAACTTGCCGCGATCCAGGCATTCATCCTGCCCAATGCAGCTGTGTCGTTCCTCCTGGGACTCATCCTGATCCTTTCCGGTATCGGGACACTGAAGGTGGCTCGATGGGCTCGGCCTCTCTCCATGGCCTGGGCGGTAGCCTGCTTGGGCTGGCTCCTGTTCATGGAGATTCTCCAGCCTGTTGACTTCGATCCACTGAGTTTCCTTCTGCTGATCTACCCGATCGTGGTCCTGTACCTCTTCAGTACGAGTGATTGGAAAAGGTCGTTCAAGCAGGGAACTTCAGTGGCGGAATGAAGACCGGGCATCAGTCCCAGCGAAGAACGATCTTCCCGAACTGGTCCCCGGATTCCAGCCGCTGCCAGGCTGCTGGAGCATCGTCCACCGTGTGCACGGAATCAATCACTGGCTGGAGATGTCCTGACATGTGGAGTGCGACGACCTCTCGGAATTCGTCCATGTCGCCCATCGTGGATCCAAGGACGGACAGCTGGTTCCAGAAGATGCGTACGAGGTCGGTGGTTGCACCTGGACCGGACGTAGCGCCACAGGTAACAAGCGTGCCACCCCTTGCAAGTGAAGAAAGGCAAGACTGGTGGACGGACATTCCAATCGAATCTGCGCAGACATCCACGCCACGTTTTCCTGTAATGGATCGGACCATTCCGGACCAGTCTTCGTTCGTATCGTGCACGACATGATCTGCGCCAAGTTCCCTGGCTCGTTCCAATTTCCATTCGTGCCTTGAGGTGACGATGGTGGTGCATCCAAGCCACTTGCAGATGGCGAGGCACGATAATGCAACCCCTCCACCAATTCCCGTGATGAGTACGTGTTGATCAGCCTTCAATCGTGCACGGCTCATCAGCATTCGCCAACTGGTAAGAAAGGACAGTGAAAAGGCCGCGGCTTGTTCAGGGTCCGCATCCCCGATGTCCAGCACGTTGCCTGCAGGTGCCGTGAAGTACTCCGCATGGGTCCCCGGGAGCGTTTCGCCGATCATGTGGAGGGCTGGTTCGGCCGGTTTCACATCGGGATGATTCACATCGAGATGGCGAACCGCCGCATTGAGAAGAACCCGCCTGCCGATCCACGCCTCGTTGACGCCCTCGCCTACCGCCTCGATGCGTCCACACCCGTCGCTGCCGCTGATCCTGGGGAAGTCAGCAGCACCAGGGAGACCGCGGCCTACCCAGATATCAAGATGGTTCAGTGCACTTGCCTCTGTCCGCACGAGTACTTCACCCGTGGCGGGACATGGCATGGGCCAGTCATGTTCCACAACGATGTTTGCAGAGACCTCGTCGCCTCGGCTGTTGATGGTGACTGCTCGCATGAATTCGCCTCGCCTGTTCAACACGTTCCGCCAAGTTTCATCAGCAGGTCGCGGGTCTGCTCGATGCCACGTGCCTCGTTGTCTTCGGGTCCCTCGTACTCGACACCGATCCAGCCTCGGTAGCCTGCGTCCTTGACGATCTGGATCATCCGTTTGTAGTCGGTTCCTGTTTCCAGCCCCTCGGTATTGAATGCGTGGCTCTTGGCGCTGACGGCCTTCGCCCAGGGCATGAGTTCAGAGGTTCCCCTGTACCGGTCGTATTCCTCCATCGTATTCCAGTCGAGGATGAAGTTGCCGAAGTCCGGGAGCGTGCCGAATCGTGGATTGTCCACGGTCTTCATGAGATTGCTCAGCCAGGCGCCATTGCTTGAATGGCCACCATGATTCTCGATGAGCACATTCAACTCCAGTGCGTCTGCATGCTCAAGGAGTGCACTCATGCCCTTCGCGCAGTAGGCGAGTTGTTCATCCGGCGTTCCTTCGGAGTTTGCATTGACCCGTATGGAATGACATCCGAGCGCCTTGGCGATGTCGAGCCAGGTGCGATGATTCGAGACGGCTTCCATGCGAACAGCCTCATCGGGGGCTCCCAGCGGACCTTCTCCATCGACCATGATCAGGAGGCTCTGGACCCCGGCATCCTCGGCCCGCTGGCGAAGCTTTCCTGGAAATGCGGGATCGTTCTTCTGGTCGCCATAGAACGTGCTTACATACTCAACGCCTTCAATCCCGTATTGCTTCCGGG
>Ga0315339_1001170_pt1 | contig 25082 bp, 20 predicted proteins | sample ASW17metaG_FD_204514 | JGI IMG/M metagenome (GOLD analysis project Ga0315339, IMG submission 204514) | Ammonia-oxidizing marine archaeal communities from Pacific Ocean, United States - ASW #17 | ecosystem: Environmental > Aquatic > Marine > Oceanic | place: USA: California | collected 2016-12-05 | reverse complement strand
TGGCTCAATCAGGTCGAGTTGTGGTTTTCGAAGATCCAACGCGATGTCATCGCCCGCGGCGTCTTCACGCCAACCCAGGACTTAGCTCGCAAACTACACCGCTACATCAACGCCTACTCGAAAGACGCCAAACCGTTCCGCTGGAAGTATTCGAAACCTTCACGCCGCATCCGCCATGGTAAAACTATCTCTGCGACAGTCCACTAGGATGTGCCGGGAGTTCATCCCATGTCGCAAACTCTCGCCCTCATCCATACCGCTCCTATTCTGATTCCCACATTCCAATCCCTCTGTCGGGAGATATTGGAAGACGTCGAGGTGTTCAACATCGTCGACGAGAGCCTGCTCAAGAACACCATCCGTGATGGCGACCTGACAGCCCTCACGGTCCAGCGCCTCGTCGGTTACGTGCAGTCCGCGAAGCAGGCCGGCGCCGATGCCGTCATGGTCACCTGCTCTTCGATCGGGCCGGGCGTCGAAGCGGCCCGTGCCGTCGTCGATGTCCCCGTGCTGCGGATCGACGAAGCAATAGCAGATCAAGCAGTTTCGACAGGCGCCCGCATCGGTGTCGCCGCCACCTTGAACAGCACCCTCAGACCAACCGTCGAACTACTCAACTTCCGCGCCGCTCGTGCCCGGCGACGTTGTGAGGTCGTTTCGCGGCTATGCGAAGGAGCATTCGAGGCGGTGTCGTCCGGAGACGCTGCAACCCACGATCGAATTGTTAGCCAGAACCTGGTCGCCCTCATGGATGCAGTCGATGTAGTCGTGCTGGCGCAGGCGTCCATGGCCCGCGTTGTCGTGTCGATACCGGCGGACAACCGCCGTGTCCCATATCCTGTCGAGCCCCCGCCTCGCGGTTGAGCAAGCCGCCGGTGTGCTCGAAAGCTTCGCTAACCCTTAACGCGGCATCCATCCCCACTGGAGTCTGCTGGAACGGGACTGGCCGACAGACTGTATCGCGAGTAGCATGCGACTGCCTCCTCGAGGCTGCGCGCCGCCAACGACAACACCCGCCACTCCTTGATTTCCACCAACTCCTTCGCTACCCTGGTTAAGGCGAATAAAAGGAGAATCAATCTGCCCCCCACGAATCTTTCCCTCGACCTCGTTGACGCCGCTCCCCCCGCGCCGCGCAACCCACTCGTCCGCCAAAATCGATCTCTCGAAAAAGCCGTCGAGCAGCTCGAAGCCTGGTCCGCCGAGCCCGGCTCGCCGATCACGGCACTACGGCGCCAACCCGCGCGCGAGGCCGACTTCCGCCCCATCCCCGCCGATGTGAGCGCACCGCTCCAATCGGTCCTCGCCAAGAGAGGTATCCGCCAACTCTACTTCCATCAGCTCGAAGTCTGGGAAAGAATCGGCGGCGGCGAAAACGTCGTCATCCCGACGCCCACGGCCAGCGGCAAAACGCTCTGCTACAACCTGCCCGTTCTGAACGCGCTTACGCAAGACCCTGAAACCTGTGCCCTCTACCTCTTCCCAACCAAGGCCCTTTCCGAGGACCAACTCGACGAGCTGCAAGGGCTCATCTCCGGCATGGAGAGCAACATCCGCGCCTTCACCTACGATGGCGATACACCGCAAGATGCGCGCAAGTCCATCCGGCAACGCGCCAACATCGTGCTCACCAACCCCGACATGATGCACAGCGGCGTCCTGCCGCATCACACCAAGTGGGCACGCTTTTTCGAGCATCTCCAGTACATCGTCGTCGACGAACTTCACACCTACCGCGGCGTCTTCGGAAGCCACGTCGGCAACCTTTTCCGCCGCCTCAAGCGAATCTGCGATTTCTACGGCTCCAAGCCCCGCTTCATCTGCTGCTCAGCCACGATCGCCAACCCGAAAGAGCTCGCCGAGAAACTCGTCGAGCAACCGGTCTCCGAAATCGAATCGAACGGCGCTCCCCAGGGTGAGCGTTACTTCGCCTTCTACAATCCGCCGGTCGTCAATCAGCAGCTAGGCATCCGCCGCAGCTACATTGCCGAGACCCGCCGTCTCGCTCTCAGCTTCCTCGAACGCGGACAGCAAACCCTCGTCTTCGCCAACAGCCGCCTCGCTACCGAGATCCTCGTTCGCTATCTCAAAGACGCCGTCGACCGCGGTACGCTCGTCCCGGGATCCGTGCGAGGCTACCGCGGCGGTTATCTGCCACGCGAGCGCCGCGAGATCGAGCGGCAACTCCGCGAAGGCGAAATCACCGGTGTCGTCGCCACGAACGCCCTTGAGTTAGGCATCGACATCGGCTCGCTCGACACCGTCGTCATGGCGGGCTATCCCGGAACCGTTGCGTCGACCTGGCAGCGCGCCGGTCGAGCAGGACGCCGGCAGTCCATGTCTCTCTCGCTGCTCGTCGCTTCCAGCGCTCCGCTCGATCAATTCATCGTGCAGCACCCGTCGTACTTCTTCGACGCCTCGTCCGAACACGCACAGATCAACCCCGACAATCTCGAGATCCTCATCAGCCACGTCAAATGCGCGGCCTTCGAGCTGCCCATTCAAGACGGTGAAACCTTCGGCCCGCATCCCACCGCCGATCTCTGCGACTTCTTGAAAGACGCCGGTCTACTCCATCACGCCGGCAACTCCTGGCACTGGACGTCCGAATCCTACCCCGCCGACGCTGTCAGCCTCCGCACCGTCACAAGCGATAACTTCGTCGTCGTCGACATCAGCGGCGAGCCCAATGTCATCGGCGAAGTCGATTTCAACTCCGCGCTCACCACGCTCTACGAGAAGGCCATCTACCTCCACGAGGGCCGCCTATTCCACGTCGAGCGATTCGACTACGAAGAACGCAAAGCCTATGTAAAGAACGTCGAGTGCAACTATTACACCGACGCGATCGACTACACGCAGGTCAAAGTCATCGAAACTTTCGAAACAGAACCGCTCGGCCCGGCTGCGCGCAGCTACGGCGAAGTCCGCATCAACCGCCAAATCGTCGGCTTCAAAAAACTCAAGTTCTACACCGCGGAAAACGTCGGCGCCGGCAAACTCGCCATGCCCGAGCAAGAGCTGCACACCACCGCCTTTTGGCTTACCTTCCCGCACAAGTTTTTGCAAAGCCTCACCGAATATAGCTCCGCCGAACGGCAGAGCGGCCTCACCGGACTAGGCAATATTCTGCGAACCGTCGGCTCGCTCCTGCTCATGTGCGATCCCCGCGACCTCGGCGTGGCGATGAGCAGCGACCAGGACCGCAGCGGCTCCGAGTCCGACCGCGAACTCTATCTCTATGACAACTTCTCCGGCGGCATCGGCCAAAGCGAACCACTCTATCAGATGCACGCGCAACTCATGCAGCGCTCGCGGGAACTTCTCGCCGCTTGCCCCTGCGAAGCCGGCTGCCCCTCGTGCGTCGGACCGCTCGGCGAAGTCGGCGAAAAAGCCAAAGAAGTCGCCGACCGCTTCCTGAGAGACCTCCTAGCAGACCAAGCCGTCACCACAAAGGAGCGGTCCAACCTCTCTCCGGCGCCGTCCCAATGAAGCGCATCCAGAGAAGCGACCTCGACCGCTTACGCCGTAAAATCCAAGGCGTCAAAAGCGGCCGCATGGAACCCGGCAACACGGCCTCGGGCAACAACGGCACAACGACCACCGATTCCCTTCCCTACTTCCAACAAGAAAAGCCCAACCACTACCACGCCGAACAAGTCCTAGACGGCGAGGTTATGGAAAACCAATGGGGCCGCTACTTCCTCTCCGAACGTTTCTATCCCGGCGACCACCGCCACGGCAACTTCGACATCTCCACCCTAGCCACCCTCCCCGGTGAACTCCTCCGCGGCATTTCCCGCGACGAAATCCCGCCGCATGACCCCTCGCGCTGGGTCTTTCTCGATACCGAAACCACCGGGCTCGCCGGAGGCGCGGGCACCTGCGCCTTCCTCGTCGGCGTCGGAACCATCGAAGACGGCGGCTTCCGTGTCCGCCTCTTCTTTATGCGTGATTTCGACGAAGAGGCCGCCATGCTCGCCGCCCTCGGCGAGTTCCTGCAATGGCAGGATGTCCTCGTCACCTACAACGGCAAAAGCTACGACGTCCCGCTACTCGAGACCCGCTACCGTCTCGCCCGCAAACCGTTCCCATTCGAGCGCATGCACCATCTCGACCTGCTCCACGGCGCGCGCCAACTCTGGAAGCTGCGCATGGAAAGCTGCAAGCTCACCCACTTGGAGTACGAAGTCCTCAGCTTCCTGCGCGAAGGCGATCTTCCGGGCGAGATGATCCCCTACTATTACTTCGAGTACCTCCGCACCCGGCAGGCCTTCCGTCTCGCCCCCCTCTTCCATCACAATGTGATGGACATCGTCACGTTGGCCTGCCTCACGGGCGTCGTGCTGCCCGCGTTCGCGTCACCGGCCGACGCCGATCTTCACCACGGCGAAGACATGGTCGGCCTCGCTCGTTGGCTCCAGCGCGGCAAAGAGAACGACGATGCTACCGAACTCTATCGCCGTGCCATCGACAGCGGGTTGCCCGACGAAAGCATGTTCCGCGCCTTGTGGGAAAAAGCGATGATCGAAAAGAAGCGAAGCCGCCGCGATCAAATGCTCGCCATTTGCCGGGACCTAGCCGACGTTCGCAATGACTACCGTGTCGCCGCGCTTGAGGAACTAGCGAAACACTACGAACATCACGAGAAGGATCTCGACCAAGCCTTGAGCTACACCGCCCAAGCTCTCAGCCTCAACCCCTCCCCCGAACTCCATCACCGCCGCAACCGCATCGAACGCAAACTCGCCAAGCACACCTCGCACCAGACGCAGACACTCATTCAGGCAGCCTCGACCTAACCACCATGATCCGGAGAACCACCTACGTGCTGACCGGCTGCTGGATCGCCATGGTAATGTGGCACTTCTTCGCCCGTGACGAGGAACCCGGCGCCCTACTCGGCGGCCTCTTCCTCATATCAGTCGGCCTCAGCACCATCGGCTGGGGTTCGATGGGGATTCAAGAGGGCGAGATCCTCATCAAGCGCAACACCGCCCGCCGCGACGAAAGCCCCACCATCTTCTGGACCGTCACCAGCGTCTTCCACTTCGTCCTGGGAGCACTCTTGACTGGCGCCGGCGTCTGGTACCTCTTCCGCCAACCCGTTCTCTAACCCACGTGTCGAGGAGAATTGTAGGGGCACGGCATGCCGTGCCCGCGGCTCAACAACGAACTCGCCCTAACGTCCCCGTGGCGGGGGAGGCGGTGGTTCCGGCGCTTCCGTATCACCCGGCAACGGCCCGCCACCACCGCCGCCACCCGGAACCGGCACACCACCCGTGCCGCCACCGCCGCCGGGACGGCCGATGCGACTCCAGATGTAAGCCATCTGCCGGCCCAGGTCGCCGGCCATGTTCGCCGCTTTGACCTTGTCGAAGCCCGCTTTCGCCAACGGCGCATCAGCGTACACAACGATCCCTTCGCCGTCGCGCAGTTCCAATTCCTCCGCGTCCGGCAACAACCGATGCGTCACGCCGACAACCCCTTCGTCCACCAGCACCACGGTCGTTTCGTTCGCATCCACTTCCACGTCGAAGGTCGTGCCGCGTACCGAGATCACCGCCGTCGGCGTGAAGATGCGGTTATGATTCGGCTGCCCGCCGAATCTCTGGATGTGCACCTTGATCTTGCCGAGAAACACATCCAGCAGGTCACGCAGATTCCCCGGGTTCTTGCGAAACACAACGTGCGAGTTTGGGAAGACAAAGAAAGTGCTGCCGTCCGACACCTGTAGCTCGGCGAACCCGGCATCGCCGGTGATGATCGTCTGCCCGGTTTGAACCGACTGTCCCTCGAACAGCGCCCACGGCTCGTCGTCCTTGAGGATCGACACCTGTCCCTCGGCCTTAACGACTTGGGCGGCTGTCGAGCCGAGAAGCTGCGCGTTGAGCGACGACCCTCCCGCCGTTGCAAGGAGGATTCCCAGCAGCAGGAGTGACCGAATTCCCGCGGAGCGCAAGATCACAACCCTACTAGTATGCACGCGGCGGGCCCTTTTCGCAGAAATAAAATCATCCTACACCCGCCAACGCACAACCAGCTGATTCGAAGGGAGATACCAATTAGCGCGACAGCCGCCCGCTCGCCGTCGTCACACACTGCCAACCAGCCCACTCCACACAGGGTGTGTCAGACTGACACGCTCCCCGCCGCCCCTCGGCGGAAAAACATCGCCGGGGGTGTCACTGACATATTCGGGGTTCGGTCTTAGCGTCGCTTGAGCGTCGGCCGGTCGCTTTCTTCTTCCGCTTCCGGGCCCTCGTCATCAACAGGGATCGTCGGATCTCCAGCGGGCCGGCGCAACGTCGGCCGATCGGCATCTTCCTCTTGCGCCTTGCGAGCGCCGCGAGTAACGGTCGCCATCAACTGGCTCTTGACGTCGAGAAACTCCGACGTGCTAACCACGTACTCCGGCTTGTTGGGTAGCAGACTGTCAATGGTCTTTTGCACCTTGACGATGCGCTTGCCGTGCGGCGGGTGGCTGCGGAAAAGCTTCGACATCGTGCCCGGCTTGCGCTTCTCGGCGGCCTTCATTTTTTCGAAGAAGTCGACGAATGCCGTCGGGTCGTAACCGGACTTATAGAGGTACTGGATGCCGAGAAAGTCCGCTTCCGTCTCGGCCTTGCGGCTGAAGCGCAGGAACGTGATCGGGATCGCGAAGCCGGCGGCCTGGTAGATGCCGTAGCCGGTCCAGCCGCCTATGAAGATCAGCGGGATGGTGGCCAACTGCATGACCTGACCCTTGGTAGCCTGTTTGGTTCCGTGACGCGCCGCCACGTGGGCGATTTCATGCGCCATGACGCCGGCGAGCTCGGCCTCGCTTTCGGCCCGCATGAAGAGTCCCGCATTCACGTAGAAGAAGCCGCCCGGCAGTGCGAACGCGTTGACTTCCTGGCTGTCGATCAGCTTGATCGTGAACGGGACCTTGGCGTCGGAGTTACGAACAAGGTTCTGACCCACGCGATTGACGTACTCGGCGATGATCGGGTCGTCGACGATCTTGGCGTGGCGCTCGACATCCTGCGCGAGCCGTTTGCCGAGGCCGATTTCTTTTTCGAGGGAGTAGAAATTCATCCCCCCGCTGACTTCACGGTCGCCGATGGCGTCGACGTCTTCCTTCTTGTTCTTGGGGTCGCGCTTTTCTTCTTTGGTCTTAGGGCCGGCGGAGAGGGAAAGCGGTAGGGCCAATGCGACAGCGAGTACCAGAAAACTTCGCCAAATCCTCATCACATCGCCTCCCCTTCCCGACGTTTGGGCCGGATACCGCGCGCTGCACTCAGTATACCGCTGGCCACAAATTCAGCCGCTCCCTATACTGTAGGCGCTGTCCGGTCCCGCCGGGTTGCACCGAAAGCGCATACATGCAAGATGTTACACCCTACCGGGCCGAGTTCCCTATCTCCGAAAGTACTGTTTATCTCAATCACGCCTCGGTCTCTCCGCTGCCCCGGCGGACCGCACGGGCCATGCAGCAACTTGCCGAGGACGTCATGCTCCATGGCTTGGTGCACTACCCGAAGTGGATGGATGCCTGCGTAGCGGTGCGCGAGGCGGCGGCGCGGCTGATGGGTTGCGGCTCCGACGAGATCGCGATCACGAAGAATACGTCGGAAGGTCTGTCGTTTGTCGCCAATGGGCTCGACTGGCGTCCCAGGGACGTTGTGGTCGGCATTCGCGACGAATTCCCCGCAAACTATTTTCCGTGGTTGCGCCTTGAGCAACGAGGCGTGCAATTGCGATGGCTCGATCTTCATGACGGTCGCATCGAGTTGAGTGAGATCGACAGGGCTTGCGACGGCGCCCGGCTACTGGCTGTCAGCTTCGTGCAATACCTGAGCGGATTTCGGCTCGACCTCGATGCGCTCGGGGAAATCTGCCGTCGCCGTGACGTGTTGCTGGTAATCGACGGCGTCCAGGGGTTGGGGCCCTTCCCGGTGGATGTGAAAAAGAGCGGCATCCACGCCTTCTCGGCAAGCGCGCACAAATGGCTGCTCGGCCCGGAGGGTTGCGGCGTGCTCTACATTGACCGCGACTTGATCCCACAGGTAGAGCCGGTCGAGTTCGGCTGGACCAACGTCGAAGGCGCGCACAACTATAGTCACGAGCCAACACTGCTCCCCGACGCCCGCCGGTATGAGTGCGGAACGATGAACACGATCGGCTACTACGGCCTGCGTGCGTCCCTTGAGTTGTTTCTCGAAGTTGGGGTGGAGCACGTAGCGGCGCAGGTCGATCGGCTAGCGCAACGAACGCTCGACGGCGCTCTCTCCAAGGGATATGAAGTGATGACGCCGCGTGACGCCGGCAGCGGATCGGGTATCGTGTCGATTCGCAAGCCGGGAATCGATTCCGATGTAACGGTCCGACAACTCAACGAGCAGGGGATTTCGACCGCCCCGCGCTTTGGATGGGTGCGCGTCGCGCCGCACTTTTACAACACGGAAGAGGAGATCGACACACTACTTGAACGTTTGCCCTGAGTCGACCACGCCGTCTTCAGAATCAGTTCCCACGACCCGAGGCAGAGTAGGCACGGTTTCCAGCACAAGCTTCTGGCCGTCATTCAAGATCTCGAAAGCTTCGTCGAGCGAGCCTTCCGATACCGAACCGCCCTTCTGCCGAGCAGCGGCGTAGAGGGTGCCCATGGCGTCGCCGAACTCAGTTCCGGTGCTGTACTTGGGGGCTTCGCCGAACGCGATGAGTTTGACGGTGTCGGTCAGGCGTTCGGCCCAGAGGCGCGCCAAGCGCTTCGGATTCGTTTCGTTTGCGATTTTCAGATCTTCCTCGGTGATGTTGATCAGCAGCCGGCGATTGGTGCCGTCTTTCGATTGCTGCACGATGGTGGGGAACGTACCGGTCTCGTCGAGCGTGATGATCTTGCCTGGCTCATCTTTCAGGATCGTGACTGATTCCTGCAAGTTTTCGACAACACTCTGAGCGCGGGCCGCTCCGCTACCGCCGTCCAAAGGATCGCTGATTACGAAAACCGCAATCTCGTTCAGCTTGATGGCGATCGGCACGCCGTCCGTCTTGCCCTCGTTGGGCAATAGCTCGTAGGCGACCTCGATTTCGGGGAGGCCGCTGCTGCTGCCGGCTTCGAGGTACAGCACGAACCCTACCACCGCCAGAGTCAGCACGATGGCCGCGATCGTTACCGGCTGCGTGAGGATGGACTTCGCACTCGGTTTCTTGACCTGCTCAGTGAAGGTGAATTCGCGGGCGCCCTCAGCAGGAGGTGTCGGCGGCGCGGGTGATTGGCTCATGGCGTGAAACGGACTCCCTTGGAATCTAAAGTCTAGGACGCGCGTGGAACGGCGAAGGATACAGGCTATTTCGATTTTACCCGGACGCGGCTAGGAAGCGGTGCCCACGGCAAGCGGCTCAAGAGCCGCCAAAACGTCCTCCAGCTCCATGCGGCGGGTGAAGTCCGCGGTGACGTGACGCTTGCGGATGCCCCCCCTGTCGATCGATGATAAACGTGCCGGGCACGGGCAGATTCCAGCTTCCATCGGCGTTCTGCTTGCCGAGGTCGAGCGCGCCGATACCCAGATAAACATCCTTGACTTGCGGCGGCATCGTGAACTGAAGTCGATAGTCGCGGATCACCTTTTGGTCGACATCGCTGAGAACGTCGAAAGTAAGTTCGGCTTTCTCGGTCAATGTGAGCGCGTGCGATAGCGCTTGCGGGCTCACGGCCATGAGGGAGGCTCCGGCGTTCTCGATCTCGGGGAGGGCCCGCTGCAAGGCGCGAAGCTGCAAATTGCAGATCGGGCACCAGTCACCCCGGAAGAACGTAAGGACCACGGGCCCGCGAGCGGGCCGCTCGTCGAGCGACACCGGCTGGCCGTCAGGGTTCGGTAGAGCGAAGCGGGGGGCCTGCTCCCCCACGTTCAGGCCCGGCGCCACACGGTTCTTCTCGATATGCGCCATCGCATCGGCAATGGTGCGACTGGCCGCCTCGGGAATAGCCAGTCCCGAGAGCAGATGCCGGATTTCTTCGTTGAGGTTCATTGAGGAGCCGTGATGTCCTCACTATAGGGCCAAGAACAGGGCCTAGAATAGAGCTGGAAACGCGGATCGGCTTAACTATTGACGTCGAAATAGATGCAGTCCGGGTGTTGGAAGACGACCGCGCTGACGCTTGCTTCGGGCTCCATCATGCAGCCGTCAGTCAACTGAACGCCAATATCTTCGGGACGCAGCAGCTTGAAAAGAACCTTCTGGTCGTCGAGATTAGGGCAGGCCGCGTATCCGAAACTGTAGCGGCGGCCGCGATACTTAGACTTGAAGCGGTCGAGCATCGTCATCTCGGGCGGATCGCCAAAACCCCAATCCTCGCGGATGCGGCGGTGCAGCCACTCGGCCGCGGCCTCGGCGCTCTCGATCGCCAACGCCTGAATGGCGTGCGACTTGAGATACTCACCGTCCTGCTTGTACTGCTCGGCTCGTTCGCGGATACCCTCTCCGGCTCCGACGACGAAGGCAGCGACCGAATCGCGCACGCCGTTCGATGACGGGACGACAAAGTCGGCGAGCGAGAGTCCATCGTCACGCCGCTGTCGGGGGAAACAGAACTCGCTGCGCGGACCCGACCCTCCATTGCTGAAGATGCGAATCGTGTTGCCCTCGGATTCGGCGTCGAAAAACTGCCAGACCGCGCGGACTTTGAAGAAGCCGCGCGCCTCATCCTTGACGTCTTCCATGATGGCGCGCAACTCAAGGGCCTTGGGGTCTCGCTCGGCGAGCTTCTTCTCGAAGCTACCCTGCAACCCCATGTGCCGCGAGTAAAGCATTTGGGGATTCAGGTAGCTCCAAACCTCGTCCAGTTGGGGCACATCCCGTGTCACGCGCTCCGAGTAGGGTGCAGGTAGAACGGGTATGTCCACACGCGCCCGCGAACTGCGCTTGAGCGAGATGACCGGCGCTTCTTCGGTTCGCGCCGGGCGGTCATCTTCACGCGGCGCATGCTCTTCAACCACCGCCGAACGCTCTTTGGGATCCATCAGCCTGTCCATGAGACTGAGCCCGCTCATAGCGTCTTTGGCGTAACAGACCGGGGACTTATAGCTCGGGGCGATCTTGCGCCGCGTGAAATTGTCGCTGAGCGCGGCGCCGCCCACGAGAACGGGCACGGATACACCTGCTTCCCGGAGGTCCCCCGCCGTGATGACCATTTGCTGAGCACTCTTGACCAGCAGGCCGGAAAGGCCGATGACATCGGGCGAATGCTCCCGGTAGGCCTTGATCAAATCTTCGGGCGGTACTTTGATCCCGAGGTTGATCACCTCGAAACCGTTGTTCGTGAGGATGATGTCGACGAGGTTCTTGCCGATATCATGCACGTCGCCTTTGACCGTGGCGAGAATTATCTTGCCGTTCGAAGAGCCCTCGACGCGTTCCATGTACTGTTCGAGATGGTTGACAGCAGCCTTCATCGCTTCCGCGGATTGAAGCACTTCAGCCACGATCAACTCGTTGTTGTTGAACAGGCGGCCGACCTCTTTCATGCCATTCATCAGGGGGCCATTAATGATGTCGAGCGGCGCGGTTCCTTCTGCTCGCTTCGTTTCGAGATCGGCGACCAGGCCTTCTTTTGTGCCTTCGATGATGTAATTCGCAAGCCGCTCGTCGAGTGGCAAGTCGGCGGCGACTTTCTTGACGCGCCCCTTCGATCCTCGAAAGTGTTCGGTGATCTTGGCGATGTGGTGCTGGTTGATCTCCGCCCTTTGCTCGGGGGACTGCTCGCGATAGTCGCTCGGCGCGTCGGAGCCTTCGAGAGGCGTATTCCACAGCAGGACTTCCGTTAGTTTCTTCTCTTCGTCGGGGATCGCCGCGTAGCGCTCAAGTTTCTCTGTATTGACGATGGCGAGATCGAGTCCGGCCTTCGTGGCGTGATAGAGGAAGACCGAATTGACGACTTCACGCGCCGCTGACGGAAGACCGAAACTGACGTTACTGACGCCGAGTACGGTCTTACATTGTGGTAACTGCTGCTTGATCAACCTCACCGATTCAACGGTCTCGACTGCACTGCCGATGTAATTCTCGTCTCCCGTCGCACACGGGAAAACAAGCGGATCGAAAATGAGATCTTCCGCCGCGATGCCCCAGGTTTTGGTGCACAAGTCGTGAGCGCGCTGGGCGATCGAAAGTTTGCGCTCGCGGGTGATGGCTTGGGCTTGTTCCTTGTCCTCGTCGATCGAGCCGATGATGATCGCCGCGCCGTATTTCTTCACGAGCGGCAGCACCTCGTTGAAGCGTTCCTCGCCGTCCTCGAAATTGATCGAATTGATGATGCTCTTGCCGAGGCAGTAGGTCAGAGCGCGCTCGACTGATTCCGAGTTCGTGGAATCGATCATCAACGGGGCCTTCACCTTGTGGATGATCTTTTCGTAGAAGCGGTCGATGTCTTCCAATTCGTCGCGGTCGGTATTTTCGAGGTTGATGTCGATGATCTGCGCACCGTTCTTGACCTGCTTGCGGCCGATCTCCGACGCTTCTTCGTACTTTTCGTTGGTGATGAGCCGCTTGAAGGCTCGCGAGCCGACTTCGTTGGTGCGTTCACCGACGAGCAGCGGGCGGTTGTCCTCCGACGCCTCGACCAACTCGATGCCCGAGTAGTAGGTGTGTCTGGGACCGCGGTGGCGGCGCGGCTCTTTGCCGTCAACCATTTGCGCAATGGCATGTAGGTGGTCATGCGTCGTGCCGCAGCAGCCACCGACCAGATTCAGCCAACCGTTCTTGACGAATCGCTCCAGCGCGCCGGCGAGAGACTCGGGCGTTTCGAGATACTGTCCGTCTTCGTCCGGAAGGCCGGCGTTGGGATAACACGACACGCCGGTCTGCGCCATTTCGTGGATCGTGCGAATGTGGTCCGTCATGAATTCCGGACCCGTCGCGCAATTGAGGCCGATCGAAAGCAGATCAATATGCGCCAGCGACGCGACCAGAGCATCAGCCGGCTGACCGGCCAACATCGTGCCCATCGGCTCGATCGTGCCGGAAACCATGACAGGCACTTTGCGGCCCAACTCTTCAAATACCTGCTGGATACCCAGCAGGCCCGCCTTGACGTTGCGCGTATCCTGGCACGTCTCCAGCAACAGCAGGTCGGCGCCACCCTCGATGAGCGCTAGCGCTTGATAGTGGAAATCTTTCTTAAGGTTGTCGAACGTGATGCCGCCGGTAACAGTGATTGCTTTTGTCGTCGGCCCCATCGACCCCGCGACGAAACGCGGCTTCGCGGTCGTCGATGCTTCATCGGCCACTTGCCGCGCGAGCTTTGCGGCCGTGTGGTTGATGTCGTAGGCCTTCTCGGCGAGCCCGAAACCCTTGAGATCATCAGCGGTGGCGTTGAAGGAATTCGTTTCGATGATGTCGGAACCGGCCTGGAGATAGCTGCGGTGAATGTCGAGGATCACATCGGGCCGCGTCAGAACGAGATGATCGTTGCTGCCCTCATATTCGTGACCGCCGAAGTCTAAAGCCGTGAGGTTGTGCTGCTGAATTGCTGTCCCCATCGCGCCATCGAGCACGAGAATCCGCTCCCCAAGCACTTCCAGGAGAAGCCTGCTACGATCATTCTGATTTATCATTCCGCCCGACGTGTCCTGTCCCGACGCCCCAAGCGATCACTATCGGCGGTATTGATCCGCCGCCCGCGCCCCCGGGTAGTTTCGACGGCGGGATGATCCTCGACCCTTGTACGCTAAGTAACATCTTAATTATAGGTTGCGCCTATTTTTCCTCCCTTGCCCAAGCTCGGCAATAAGGCCGGATGGCGAATGCCTGTTGGATCGGCGTCTGATGAGCGCAACCGGGAGAGAGCACTTGCCGGCAACAAAAGCAAAACCCTCCAGAGCAAACAGAAGCTCCGCGAAATCAAAGAAACAGGCGACACCCTCGGGCTTCGTCGCGATGTCGCTTCTGCTTTCGAGCGACCCGCAAAACATGCCGGACCCCAAGGAGGGAGCGCCGTGCCATCTCTGTACGGCGCGTTGCTGCAAGTACTTCGCGCTACCAATCGAGACGCCGACGACGCTCGAGGATTATGACCAGGTCCGCTGGTACCTAATGCATGAAGGCGTCGCCGTTTGGATGGATAGCGGCGACTGGTACATCGAAATCCGAACCGTGTGCAAGCATCTGCAGCCGGACAATACATGCGGCATCTACGAGACGCGTCCGGAGATCTGCCGCGAGTACGGTTCGCCTGAAGCGGGCCCTTGCGAATTCTTCACCGAGGACCTCAAGTACGATCTGTACTTCGACAATGATGAAGACTTGGAGACCTGGCTTTCGAACGCCCAGGACCACCAGGAAGAGCGCAAGGAGCGGCGCAAGGCGCGCCGCAAGAAACGGCTTCGGGCACTGCATTAAGCAACGAATACGGCGAGTTCGCCGCTCGGATCGGTGGACGCGCTAGAATTATGTCTACCCTCTTAGTAGAGTCGGATAACAAGGCCGAAACCGCCTGCCCAGGTTTCAGCGTTCGACAACTTTGAAAACCATACCATCGCCGGGGGGGGCTTGAACACTTGGCCGATGGGGCCGTCGAGGTTTTCCCGCGCCAAGCAGTCGACCGAACGAATCCATGATCGCAGTGGTTATCAAAGAGAACCTTCCCGGTGAAAAGCGCGTCGCGCTGATCCCGAGGAATGTGGGTCCACTTTCGAAGGCCGGCCTCGAAGTGCTGGTCGAGTCCGGCGCCGGCGCGGCCTCGCTTCATGCCGACGCCGAGTACGAGAAAGAGGGAGCACGAGTCGAGGCCGACCGTGGCGCGCTACTCTCCAAGGCCGATTTGGTCTTGACCGTACGGGGTCCGGGTGCGTACCCGGCGTTTCCCGCGGAAGACCTCGACCGGCTCAAGAGCGGCGCTATCCTGATCGGTTTTCTCGAACCGGTGGCGGAGCCCGAGACAATGCAGGCCCTCGCCGGCCGGGGCCTCACGGCTTTCTCAATGGAGCTCGTCCCGCGCATCACGTGTGCTCAAAGCATGGATGCGCTTAGCTCCATGGCAAACATCGCGGGATACGAAGCGGTGCTTCTGGGCGCGAAGCATTCGCCGAAAATGTTCCCGATGCAAATGACTGCTGCGGGCACGATCGCCCCGGCAAAGGTCTTCATTCTCGGCGCAGGTGTGGCCGGCCTTCAGGCGATCGCCACCGCTCGCCGGCTAGGCGCGGTGGTCGAGGCTTACGACATCCGGCCCGTTGTCAAAGAACAGGTCGAAAGTCTCGGCGCGCGGTTTGTTGAACTCCATATTGAAACCGAAGCAGCGGAGGGGAAGGGCGGCTATGCGGCGGCCCAGTCCGACGAATTCTATCGGCGTCAGCGAGAGTTACTCGCCAAGCATCTCGAATCGGTCGATGTCGTGATCACGACGGCTGCTGTCCCCGGCAAGCGCGCGCCGATTCTGATCACGACCGAGATGGCGGAACATCTGCGGCCCGGATCGGTCGTCGTCGACTTGGCGGCGGAAAAGGGCGGCAACTGCGAGCTGACGCGCGCCGGTGAAATCGTCGAGCATCAGGGTATTACTGTCTTGGGTCCCGAGAACCTTCCTTCCGAAGCAGCTTTTCACGCGAGCCAGATGTACTCGAAGAACGTCGCAACTTTCGTTGAGCTACTCGTCAAGGATGGCAATCTCGCGTTAGACCTAGACGACGAGATCGTCAAAGGCACGCTGGTCACACACGAGGGCAGTGTTGTGCATCCCGCGGTTCTCAAAGCTTTGGGGCAAGGAGGCTAGTTGTGGAAGCCTTTATAGTTTCCGTCACCATTTTCATACTGGCCGTCTTCATCGGCTTTGAGGTCATCACGAAGATCCCGCCGACGCTGCATACGCCGCTGATGTCGGGCTCGAACGCCATCTCGGGCATTTCCGTTGTGGGCGCGCTTGTTGCCGCCGGGGCAGGCCGCGATGAGTTGGCAGCCTACATCGGGATGGGTGCTGTAACGCTGGCGACCATCAACGTGGTGGGCGGCTTCCTGGTCACGCATCGCATGCTTTCTATGTTCAAGCGCAAGGACTAGAAGACCAAGAACCAAAGGGGCAGAACCGAAGTCATCGTGCAGCAGAATCTTATCAACGTCGCCTACCTCGCCGCTTCGATCCTCTTTATTCTGGGGCTCAAAGGGCTGACTTCGCCTCGCACAGCGCGCCGCGGCAACCTCCTCGGGGCGATGGGCATGCTTGTGGCTGTCGTTGTCACTCTGTTCGACCAGCAGATCGTTAGCTTTGAATTGATCCTCGCCGGGATCGTATTGGGTTCGGCGATCGGTTCGGTCGCGGCGATCAAGGTTCCACTCACGTCAATGCCGGAACTCGTCGCGCTGTTCAACGGCTTCGGCGGTGGCGCTTCGGCTTTGGTGGCCGCAACGGCGGTTCTATCCCCGGAGACGATCGGCGACGTTCCCCCAATTCAGTTGTATACGGCGGCCGCGACCAGCGCGATCATCGGGGCGGCGACGCTGACCGGCAGCTTGATCGCCTGGGCGAAACTGCAAGGCGTCCTGTCGATGCAGGCGCGCGGCGGCTTTCTCCAGACGATCAACTTCGCCTGCATTATCGGCGCGGTCGGATTTGGGGTCTACTACATCGTCAATCCCGATGCTCTGTGGGCCTTCTGGGCACTCACAGCCTCGGCGGCGTTGTACGGCGTGCTTTTCACTGTGCCGGTGGGCGGCGCGGATATGCCCGTAGTCATCGCCTTGCTGAATTCCGCTTCCGGCCTCGCGGCGGCCGCGACGGGTTTCGTTTTCAGCAATAACGTTCTAATCATTAGCGGAGCACTCGTCGGCGCCTCGGGCTTCATCTTGACCGACATCATGTGCCGTGCGATGAACCGCTCGCTTTGGGATGTGCTCCGGGGCGACTTGGGCGAAGCCAGCGGTCCGGGCGCTTCGGCTGACGAGGTCTACCAGGGACGTGTCAAGAGTACATCCGCCGAAGAAGCGGCGATGATTCTCGACGCGGCCAGAAGCGTGACGATCGTGCCCGGCTACGGGATGGCGGTTGCACAGGCCCAACACGCCGTACGCGATCTCGCCAAGAAGCTCCAGAAGAAGAACGGAGCGCGCATCCGGTATGGAATTCACCCGGTGGCCGGACGCATGCCAGGTCATATGAACGTCCTACTCGCTGAAGCCGACGTACCCTACGACGAGCTGTTCGACATGGACCAGGTGAATCCCACGTTCGCGCAGACAGACGTCGTGATTGTCGTCGGTGCTAACGATGTCGTGAACCCGGCGGCGCGCGATGAGCCGGGCAGTGCGATCTACGGCATGCCGATTCTTGACGTGGACAAGGCACAGACCGTGATGGTGATTAAGCGCAGCCTCAGCCCGGGATTCGCGGGCATTCCCAACAAGCTGTTTGCGGCCGATAACACCTTGATGCTATTCGGCGATGGCGAGAAGGTGGTCCGGGACTTGCTGGCGGCGCTGGACGAGTAGCGTTAAGCACCACAATTCAGCGCAAACGCTAACGCTTGACAGACCCGGTTCATGTTTCGGGAATCAAGGATCGCGACGCGTGCTCCGAGATTGCGCTGTTCAACGGTAATCACGTTGTGGAGATTGACCACGCAACGACCCTTCATCCCGTCTTCGATATCGAGCGCCACTTCTGACGGCACACCGCGTACCGTAGAAGTAATCGGAGCTACGGTCACCCGGGTGAGGTACGGTATCGCCGTATCGGAAGTGAGAACGACCACCGGACGCTGTTTCTGTTCCGGGGACGATCTGTAGAGCCGAACCTCGCCACGGCCTAGTTGTCCGGCCATGCGGCTTCTTGCTCCCAGCCTTGCAAGTCGTCTTCGGTGTCGGGAAACCGCAAGTATCCTTCGCGATCTCGCTTCTCGAGTTCTCGCCTCTTCGCTTGGACGAGATAAGCTCGAAGGGCCTCTCGAATGAGCGCTGAACGATTCAGACCCTCTTCTTGAGCAACCCTGTCGGCAGCCTCGATCAGGGGTTCATCAACGACAACTTGAATCGTACGCATTGTGGAATACCTTCCACAGTTTACTACACAGTCTCAAGTTGAGTCCTTTGGATCTATCGCTCGGATTCGACATCTTCAAGCCAGTCATTGTGCAGGCCAGTAAGTCGCTGCACGATATCAGGATATTGGCTCGCGAAATTCGTGCGCTCCGAAATATCCTCGGCCAGATTCACGAGGAATGTAGCGTCGTCGCCTTCAAGGAACTTGCGGTTGGTGTCACGAGGGTTAACGACGAGTTTCCAGTCGCCCTCCCGGACGGCCCACTGCTTTCCGGTCTGCCAGTAGAAGATCTCGTGGGGCGTAGCAGCCTCAGCCGACTTGATGATCGGCATCAAACTCTTGCCGTCGACCGGCGTGTCAGACAAGGATGCGCCGGTGATCTCGGCGATCGTCGGTAGCCAATCCACCGCCGTGGCGAACTGGCTACGAACTTCGCCTTCCGGCAAAGTTCCCGGCATGCTCACGATCGCCGGCACACGGATGCCCGCCTCGAACAAGCTGAACTTCGCGCCACGGTACGGCCCGGCATAGCCGCCGCCGAACATCGTCCGCTCTTCGGTCGAATGGCCGTGGTCGGACATGAAGATGATCAGCGTGTTTTCACGCAGGCCCATCTCGTCGACCATCGCGACGACTTCGCCGACCTTCTCGTCCAGAGTCGATACGAGCGCAGCGTACTCGCGGCGCGGCGTCGGATAGTACGAGTAGATCTGCCGCCATTTCTCCAATCCTTGCAGCGGATAGTGCGGGATGTTGAACGGCAGATAGAGGAAGAATAGCTCGTCTTTGCTCTCTTCGAGAAACGCGCGGGCTTCACGCATCATCAGGTCGGGAAAGTAGCCGCCGTCCTCCCAATGCTCGCCCGCGTCACGCCACAGGTCGTGCTTGTTCGGCCCCGACCAGTAGAAGAAGTGCGAGTAGTTGTCGATGCATCCGACCTTGTGCCCGAAGAAGGAATCGAACCCTTGATCAAGCGGCCCTCGGCCGTTGACATGTCCCAGGTGCCATTTGCCGACGAGTGCAGTCCGGTAGTCGGCCTGCTTGAGCATCTCGGCGATGGTGACTTGCTGGGCCGGCATACCTTCGGCTTGTAAACCCACGTTGCCGGGAACGCCGGCGCGCTGCGGATAGCGCCCCGTGAGAAGCGCGGCGCGCGATGGCGAACAGACGGGCGCGGCGGCGTAGAACTGGGTGAAGAGAACACCTCGGTCCGCCAAGCGGTCAAGGTTCCGTGTATAGAGATCGCGCGCACCGAGCTTTGCCATGTCCAACGTGCCCTGGTCATCGGCGAACATCAGGATCACGTTCGGCGGGCGGTCAGCGGCGTTGAGGAACGACGCCAGAAATACGACCAATGATAAGAAGCCGGCCACGGTAAGCAGGCGGTGCTTTGCGCTATTGCGAGGAATATCCATCGTGTCAGCCATCGCGTGAGAATCTTGTGTGGAGCTTCTCGTTGTGTCTTTCGAGGGCAAGCTCAACCAAGCGATCAACCAGCTCCGCGTACCCCAACCCGCTCGCTTCCCATAGCTTCGGGTACATACTGATCGACGTGAAGCCCGGCATTGTATTGATTTCATTCAACAGAACGCGGCCGGTTCCGTCTTCGAGGAAGAAGTCGACTCGCGCCAGTCCGGAACACTCGACGGCCTGAAACGCCTCGACCGCCATGCGCTGTACTTCCCCCGTCTGCGCCTCGGTCAAAGGCGCGGGGATCTGCAACTCAGACGTATCATCGAGGTACTTCGCTTCGTAGCTGTAGAAGTCCGCGCCTAGCGTGACCTCCCCGGGAACGGACGCTTGTGGATCGTCATTCCCCAGCACCGAGCACTCAATCTCACGGCCCTCGACCGCCGGCTCGACAATCAGCTTGCGATCGAACTCGGCCGCGAAATCGAGAGCTTTGCGCAGAGCCTCGCGGTCACCCGCTTTGGAGATGCCGACCGACGACCCCAGGTTGGCGGGCTTGACGAACACCGGATAAGCGAAGCGCTGCTCAATCTCTGGAATCGCCGCCGCACGCCAGCCGCGCGGAATGGCGATGTAATCGACCGTGGCCAATCCGCGTTCGCGGAACAGACGCTTCATCACGTCTTTGTCCATGCCCGCGGCTGATGCAAGAACGCCGGCTCCGACATAGGCAACGTCGGCTAGCTCGAGCAACCCCTGGACCGTTCCATCCTCGCCGAACGTTCCGTGCAACACCGGAAAGATTACATCGGCGCCGGATGTCGAGCCGGGCTCCCCTGACACGACAACCGCCTTCTCCGTCGACAGTGAGCCTTGCGCGTCCTCCGGCAAGAGCCGCGATGAGTCGGCCGGATTCAGCCAGCGCCCTTCGCGCGTGATTGCAATGGGAATGACTTCGTACTTCTCGCGGTCGAGCACCCGCAGCACCGAGGCAGCGGAACGGATCGAAACGTCGTGCTCGCCGGAGCGCCCGCCAAACAGGACAGCAATGCGGATCTTACTCATGACAGATGGGAGCGACGGATAAGCAGCAATTCAAGCCGTTCAAGGATGCATCCGGTAGAGCATCCGGGGGAAGGCGATCGTTTCGCGGACATGCTCAAGCCCACAAATCCACGCGACACAACGCTCGATCCCGAGCCCGAAACCGCCGTGAGGCACGCTGCCGTATTTCCGTAAATCCAGATACCACTCGAACGCTTCGCGCGGCAACTTGTGTTCTTCGAGCTTCTGGACAAGTAACTCGTAGTCGTGAATGCGCTGTCCGCCGCCAATCACTTCGCCATAGCCCTCGGGCGCAAGCACGTCCACGCCCAACGCCAGCTCGGGCCGTTGCTCGTCCGGCTGCATGTAGAAGGCCTTGATCGCCATCGGGAAGCGATGCACCATGACCGGACGGTCGAAGTCTTCGCTCAGCAGCGTCTCGTCGGTCCCACCAAAATCACCGCCCCACTTAAAGTCAACATCCTTCTTCTTGAGCCGCTCGACCGCGTCGTCGTAGCTAATGCGCGGGAACGGTTTCCTGACCTTCTCAAGCTGGGAAGTATCCCGCTCTAGCGTTTTCAGCTCAGTTGCTTTCTCTTCGAGGACGCGCTGCACAACGTATTCGAGAAAGTCCTCCGCCAAGTCCATCACATCGTCAAGCGCGGCGTAGGCCATCTCCGGCTCAACCATCCAGAACTCGGTGAGATGCCGGCGCGTCTTCGACTTCTCGGCGCGAAAGGTCGGGCCGAAGCAATACGTCTTTCCGAGCGCCGCCGCGGTCGCTTCGTTGTAAAGCTGTCCCGACTGCGTCAGATACGCGCTGCCGTAATCGAAATAGGGAACCTCGAACAAGGTTGTCGTTCCCTCACAGGCCGCCGGCGTCAAGATCGGCGTGTCCACGAGCGTGAAGCCGTTGTTATCGAAGTAGTCCCGTACAGCCCGGACAACCTCGTGCCGCACCCGCAGAATCGCGTGTTGCCGGCGGCTGCGCAGCCACAGGTGCCGGTGGTCCATGAGGAAATCGACACCGTGCTCTTTGGGGGTGATCGGAAAGGGATCTTCCGCGGGGACTTGTTGGAGGACATCAAGCCCGCTGACTTCCATCTCGAACCCACCGGGGGCCCGTTCTTCTTTGCGAAGCTCGCCGGTGACCTCGATTGAAGACTCCTGCGTCAGGTGACGGCAACTCTCAAATAGCTCGGGAGCAACCGCCGCTTTCACGACCACGCACTGCATGAAGCCGGTGCCATCGCGCAACGTGGGGAAGAGAATCTTACCCGAGCGGCGCAAGTTATGGAGCCAGCCTCGGATGCGGACTGTCCGGCCGTCGAACTCGGAGGCTTTGTCGATCCGGATCAGCGGAGCCCCGTCCGCCATCTACAACTCCTCCAGTCGATCCAGCGAGCGGCGCGCCTCGGTGAGTGGATTCTCCATTTCGTCATCCTCGCGCAACTCCATCACGAGAGGGACGTCTTCCGGCAAGGTGCGCAACAGCTCCATCGTGGGCGTCCATTCGACCGAGCCGCCCTCGGAGTTCAAGGGGAAGAGATGGATGTCCTCTTTTCCGTCGTTGTCATGAATGTGTGTCGACCGAATGCGGTCCTTCATCAGGAGGAATTCGTATTCAACGCCCTTATGCAGGTTCGCGTGACCCGTGTCGAAGCAGAACGAGATCGGCAGATGGGTGGTCGAGAGCAGATACTGTAGCCGCTGGGCGCTGGAGAAATCGTTGGGCGTATTCTCGACAAGGATTTTGACGCCGAGTTGTTTACCGAAAACGATCAACTCATCCAGGCAGTTGAAGGCAGCCTCGAGCTTATCCTCTTCGAACTCCTCATCCTCCATACCTACATGCTGAATGAGATAGCGGAACGGGATGGTGTCGGCGATCTCGATCACCCTCTTGATTTCATCGGTGACTTCGATGCGCCGCGCCTTCGACTTTTCCGTGAGAGAAACCACGGAGCGAGGTCCGCTGCGCCCCCAGACATCATCGCTGAACAGAGGCGAGTGGAACGAATGCACGCTCATCTCCGAGTCACGGAGCCAGTGGCCCAATTCGACGATCTGGCTCTTGTTGTGATAGTCCAGATGCTGACGCGCGCAGAAGAATTCGATCTCTTTGATACCGCTCTTGAGAATGCGGTCCAGCAGAGCCACCGTGACGCGGTGCTCGACAAAGAGATAGGTCGAAAGGGCGTGTCGCACTGGGTTCCGCGGCATTCCAGACGGAGATACTTAGGCCCGGCTGAAGAGGTGCAGGACTGATTGTAGCTAAACGCGGCTCCCGATACGGCTAGAACTCAATCGCGATGGTGACAAAGTCGGAGAATCCGTTCGTCGTCAGGATCGCCAGCGGCACGTCGGTACCCACGATGGACAAGCTGGGTACCTGGACGTTGATCTGGTACAGGCCGACGAAATTCGGCGCGGCACCGGACCAGAGGTCCGTCCCGTAAAGCGCCTCGAAGCCGAACAGCACTTGAATATTCTGGTCTGTCGTGCGCGCTAGGGGTTCAACGCTGGGCGCGGCCGTGCCATCGGCTACAGGCGGGTTTACGTCCCCGAGTCCGGTCAAGAAGATGCTGACGAATTGGCCCTCTGACGCCGGATTGTCGGCTGAGATCGGCTGGAACGTATCGGAGTCGACGATAATGCCCGCACCAAGACCGTTGAAATTAACGGAAAAGACGCCAGGACTCGTCTGACCCAGCGGAACCGAAACGGCGTTGGAGACAACGCCTCCGTTGGTGACCACAATCACCGCGCTAGTGCCTGCCGTTGCGAACGGCACTTGCGCGTTAATCTGGACCGGAGATACGAAGAACAGGGGCGCCGGCACCCCGTCGATGGTCACCGAAACGCCGCTGAGCGCGGTCGGCAGCGGGATCGCGCCGGCGTTCGTCAATGTCCCTGGAGGCGCCATGCCAGTTCCGAAAAGGGACACGATCGTGCCGGCCGAAATCGGATAGGTTGTGGGCGCGAAGGAAGCCCCGTTCAGCACGCCGAGCGGATTCAGAAAAACGCCCTCGCCGGTCAGGTCCGGCATGCGGATCGCGATGAAGATCCCGTGGAAGAAGCTCGTGGTAGTCAGTCCGTTCACCTGGGCCCCGACGGCGGCCAGCGGAACACTGGCCGCGCCTTTCGTTCCGAAACCGGAGGGCGCGCCCAATCCCATGTTGATCGCGTCGGCCTCGAGCGTCGCCGCGAGTTGGCCTGTGCTGTTGGCGTTGATGGCGTAATTGTTTACGGTGCTGAAATCGCTTGAAAAGCGATTCGCGAGCAGGCGCTCCGAGATCGTGGCGACGCCCGTCCCGAAAGTCGCCAAGCCGCCCGCGGCGGACGTCAAGCTGCTGAATTCCGGGTCCAGAATGATTTCCGCGAACCAGTAGTTACCCGACCAGTCTTGGTTAGAGGCGGCGGTTCCAAGATTGCGCGAGGTGATGAAAATCTCGCGGCCACCCGTCTCCGACGAAGTCCCGAGCATGAAGTTCCCGTTGGCCGAAACGAAGATGTCCTGGTTCCCGCCGAACAGGCTGGCTCCCGCACCGAGCGCCGCCGTCCCCGTGCCGTCCGCTGCGACGGAATACGTGGCGCCGGCAATCGCCTGCTCCTCGTTTGTTTCGCCGGCATTGATGGCGTGGCCGCGCGCCGACATGGTCGTGAAACCGCCGGCCCCATCGGCGTCGAACCGTACCAGCGCCGTGCTCAACTCAGACGCTGTGCCTCCCGGAAACGAGAGAGTGCCACCCGTGTAGGCGCCGCTCACGACGCTGTTGTCGACACTCGTTGGCGCTTTGATCGCCATCAGCAAGTCATATGAGCCGTCGACTGATTCCGTGCTGCTGCCGATGAAGACCTCCAGCCCCGCGCCGACGCGCGCGTTGATCTCAAGTGCCTCATCAATCGGATTCGTCATCAAGATGAATCCGTTGGGCTCAACCGAGTAGATGCCCGCGCCGGCGCTTGCCGTCGGTGCATCCCCCGCACTCCCGAGCTGGCCCGTAAAAGCAAAACCGCCGTTCCCGTCAAACGTAAACGTGCCGCTAAGATTGCGAACGTTCGTGACCGTACCCGCCAGGTTCGCGCTCACGAGTATCTGTACGAAGTGGTAGTCACCGGTCAACGTCGTGTCGTCGAGACCTTGAGCTCCGAGTAAAACAGGAAGAAGAGATCCTACGAGTGTTCGTAACAAGTGTTTCATTCTTGGTTTTCCACTGCCGTTCGTGCAGTATTAATAAGGGGTCAGCTTTGACCCGCCGGGTCTTCGTAAAGCGGGTTGGGAACTGTGACATCAACTCCAGCTTGTTCGATTCCCATCCTATAGCAATTCTCAACCCTTTCGCTGTGAGGAAGTTTCGGTCGCGCACTCCAACGCCACGGCCTAGGGCCTACCCCGCCCGCAATCCGTCGATAAGGCGGGGGGCGACCCGAGCGCCGGAAAATGTAGGGGCACGGCATGCCGTGCCCGCGGCCCTGGAGAGTCCGCTAGTGGACTGTCGCAGAGATAGTTTTACCATGGCGGATGCGGCGTGAAGGTTTCGAATACTTCCAGCGGAACGGTTTGACGTCTTTCGAGTAGGCGTTGATGTAGCGGTGTAGTTTGCGAGCTAAG
>Ga0315339_1001169_pt1 | contig 25084 bp, 17 predicted proteins | sample ASW17metaG_FD_204514 | JGI IMG/M metagenome (GOLD analysis project Ga0315339, IMG submission 204514) | Ammonia-oxidizing marine archaeal communities from Pacific Ocean, United States - ASW #17 | ecosystem: Environmental > Aquatic > Marine > Oceanic | place: USA: California | collected 2016-12-05 | reverse complement strand
CTTTATTATTTCACCACCCTTGAATAATTGAAATAAACGCATAGAAATCCCTTCTTACCGGTGATAATCAGCAGCAACTATGGGTTGTTGCTTTTATCTATCCTATCAATTACTTAAAAACTAGCATGGATAAATTAGGAACATTTCCTAATCTATAGATCGGGCAACGTCACCAAGCCGCAACCATGTTATAATGTATCAATTTATTCATTTAGTCTAAATGGTTCATTTATGGGCGGAATTGGTTCAGGTCGCAGGTTTCAGCATCGAGGTCCTAACTTAGAGGAAGTACCTCAACTCGATGTTCGTGCGCTAAAACGCGGAGGGCTATTTGACCAAAGCACGTCGAATGGCACGATTACATGGACAAATCCAGGGCTTCCAGAATGCGCTATAGAGCACTCTTATGCAGACTCTACACTGAGTATTTCCTACTCCGTAAAGACTCCGCAAGCAGCCCCTGAGACGGTCTCAGAGAGCATCTTTATAGACAGAACCGTATGCAACTATGGCGGCTCAAGAACTTGGTTTTTATGCCCATCTTGCGGCACTAGAAAAGCAATCCTGTACTGCGCATCCAAACGCTTTTTATGCCGCCAATGTTATGGCTTGAACTACAGCTGTCAGAATGAAGTTTATGCAGATCGGATGATCCGTAAAGCTCGAAAGTTACGCTCTAAACTCGGCGCGCCCATGGACCTTAGCCAACCCATCTCTGAGCGTCCACACGGCATGTATAGGACAACGTTTGAGCGATTGATAAAGCAAGACCAAGCCAACATCAGAAGCGTCGTAGGGGCTTATTCTCAGCGCTTAATGAGCAACCCAAAGCAGACGAGGTGATTTAATTATGACCAAAAGTAGTAGTATGGGCTCCCTTTGAGCCCAACTACCTATGGGGGAGTGGTTCGCCTTTAGGCGGAGTAATCTCCCCCTTTAGGGGCGGGTAATGTGGGTAATATTTATCCTTATAAATCAATGAGTTAAAGCACTACCCAGATTAGCCACATTGGGTAATGTGGGTAGTGAACAGCCATTGTTTTAACTCGTTGTTTTATATACACTTTTTATATTACAAACTACCCAAACTGCCTTATCTGGATAATTTGGGTAGTCTATAATGCCAACCTACCTAGCCAGTAGTTTATCGATCACAATGGAAGATGTATTATCTCCTTTCTTGGACCTAGTCAACCAGTACTCCTTTCCATCCTTTGCAAAAGCATAGCGCTTAATACCTAATGGCAACGCTTCTCTTACCCTAGCTTCCCAAGCAGTACCCTTCAAATCTCCTTGTTTTACCAACAGCCTAATTACATCAACCTGCTTGATTCGATCATTATCGATCACAGAGCAAACACTCGACAAAGATTGTCTAACTTGGTCTTTCTGCTTCTGGGCTTTTTTGCTTGCGACGATAGCTTCTATGTCTGTCATATCGAACACTTCGTGAACGCCTACTGCGTCCCCATTACCAATATCAACCGATACTTGCTTGAACCATTTGGCGCTTTCAGGAGGCCCTGAATAGTTGCCCTTACCTATATCAAGACGGACAAGAAATCGACCTACTTCTTCGTAATCAATCGAAAGCTCCTTGGCTGTCTTTTTGGACATTCTGGACAAGGTAGTCACAACACGGCACGCGTCTTTTAATGACGAGGCACCACGACCGGCATCAGCGTTTCCTGCATGCGCTTCCGAGTCACTTCCGCCTGTTGCTTTACGAGTATGGTGTACCAGTTCAATAGCCACATTGGCCTCCTTAGCGATGTGTTTCAATACGTCTACAGCCTTCTGTATTGAATTGTTATCATTTTCATCAGATTGATGAACCGATATAAACGGATCGATGATAATGTAGTTCACGTTATTAGCTTTAGCTTCTGCAATGATCTTATCAGCGTTAGGGTGGTGGCCCACAATCCCATCTTTATCAACCGTGGACGTAACGTATGGATTACCATAGCCACACGAGAGTGAAATATTGTTCAGAACACCATCATCAATCTCGTGGTGTTTTGCTATTCCAGCTAGCCGCCTCAACTGTTCCGGCTCGTCATCTTCATTATTGATTATCCAAACCTTTCCTTGGCGATGTAAAGTTTCACCCGTGTAGGACTTTCCAGAAGCAACTGAAAAGGCAGAGAGAAGACTAAACATGGACTTAGACACGCCGCCAGGAGCGAACATCGCAGTCACACAACATTTCTGCAACCTATATCCGGCGACCCACTCCCTCACAGGTAACGACCAGGCATCGATCTTTCCAACAGGCACAAAGGCTAGAGAATCAGCCTGATGCTTTGCGGTCACCTGCTTTAGATTGGCACTAGCCTTATTAGCGAGGTCAATGACTGTAGCAAAGGTTACTGTGCCTCCATCATGGATGGTTTCAAAGGTTTCCCATTTGCCTCGGCACTCATCACTGCCATTGTAATTGGCCGCTTTCGATGACCATAAGTCCCACTTCTCAAGCCCATCACATTCGCCATTGAATTGATGATGCAGTGCCTGGCCAACGAGTATCCATTGACTGTAATCTTCTGCACTAACTTGATCCAAGTGGTTATGTATTGCCTCGTCTGACAGGTCTAATGTCGACTTCATGTGCTCAATAGACAGGACATCATTGGCTGCATCAGGCAGGGAACTGTGTGCCGATGAACCAACTCCCATTCGTGTCCAATTGCTCGGCGCACAGCTTTTATCGAAGAAGTCGAACAGCGACTTAATTTGCTCCTCGTTAATGCTTGGCAGGCTATCCACGGGCGTAAGGACTGGGCAAGACTTAGGCCAGCGGTATTCCTCTTGAGTCTCTGGATGAATGCCGAATGCGACGAATTGCTGCCCTTTCCCAAGGATCTCTATGCAATTAGTATTATCCGACTGATCAAAGTATTTAGCGGACACTGCCTTTTTGATATTTTGCTCTGTACGGAAGACCAGTAGCGCTTTGGGAGCCTTACCGACACGCCTAAGACCTTTACCAATGTGTTCATCGCAGTACTTCACGATGGCATTGGTTACATGCTTGTCATAGCAGTCGATGTCGATCGCTATGACATCACCTGTTGTAATACCGATCGAGGCGTCAGCGGGCCAAGACTCAATGAGGTCTGGGGTTGATTTGATTCTTGACCAATTAGCTAGGGATGGTCGTTTTGTGCGCTTGGTGACAGGGATTACGTTATAGCTATTCTCGTTGAGCATAAGACCTAACTCACCCATAAATAGTTGATTATTCATGGTCGGCTCCTGCCTTGCTCTCGCATGTAGTTGCGCGTAATTTAATTCGATCTTCCAGCCAGGAATCGATCTCAGATTCCAACCAGCCACTTGCGCGTCGCCCAAGCTTTATAGGCCGAGGAAACTCTCCTTTGGATATTAATAGATGAACATAGGATCGACAAAATCCAACTCTGTCAAATACTACTGGCCAACGCTGGATATTTACATGTGATGCAGAATTAAAGCTGACAGCTTCATGATAGGGTTTACTTAAAGTCATCGGGGCACCTAGAGGTATTGTTAAAAACACCTCTAGGTTATTTTATGTGTAGCAAGCAAGCACCTTAAGTAAGTATCTTGGTACCTTACCTAAGGTGGCTTTTTACATGTCGAATGATTTCCGGGCCTCTGCCAGCCGTAATTCCAAACCATTCTTTGATATTCCTTCGTATTCTCCAAAATAGGAAACCAAGTCTTCGATCAGTTGCGATTGATTTACATAGCTGGGGTGAGGAGGCATACCAATCGGCTCACCTTGAATATACTGCAAAAGGCCACCAATGATTCTCTGGTAAGTGGTCTCACGCCTAGGGTTAATCTTTGTATATAAAGTCTGCGCTGGCAGGGAATTCGTCTGAGTATCAGCCGAAAGATCACCCGACTGAACCTCTGCAGGCACGGCATCTAGCTGCATATCTGCGGGTCGAGCATCCGATAACAAGGCTTGGATACGAGGGTTAACGTGATCCGCTACAAAGTCTCGTATCGCTGGCACCGACTGCCGACGTTCCATCAACTCGGTCAACTCATCTTCAATTACTACCAATTTAAAATACAAATCATAAGCTTGCCGAGCTGAAATACTCTCCTTCTTCCTCAGTTCACCAACCTCTTCATCAGAGCACCCTTTATTGCTGACACCATTGTCATTTTGTACCATCGTTAACCCCTAAAATATACACCTACAAACACTGAACCAACCAGCATAATGCACCCCTATAAACGCTTTCATCAAGCAAACTCGATCTTATCAAGGTAATGGCCCCACCACTTCATCATTTTGGTTCTTTCGGCCAAATACTCTGCATGCTGAGTGTAGGCGCCCCGTATCTTGTTTCGCTCCATGTGGGACAACTGTCGCTCAATTGCATCTGAATTGAAACCTTCCTCATTAAGAATTGAAGAGGCACTCGTACGAAAACCGTGCGGTGTAGCTCGACTCTTGTACCCCAAACGATACATAGCATATATCATCGTATTGTCGCTGATGGGCTTAGCACGTGACCTCTCCCCTGGAAACAATAGATCATACTGCCCAGAGTACGGCTTCAGCTCCTGGATTAAGTCTATAACCTGACGCGATAGAGGGACGATATGTTCTGTGCCCATTTTCATGCGTGCTGCGGGGATACGCCAAATATTAAGATCGAAGTCGAACTCATCCCATCTAGCAAAGCGTACCTCAGCCGGCCTAACGAAAGTCAGAACTAATAAATTAAGAGCAAGTCGAGTCAGCACGTGTCCATCGTAAGACCGTAACGCTTTCATAAAACTTGGCAGCTCAGCTCTGGTTAAAGCCAGTCTATGTTTGGGTTTACGCTGCTGAAGCACTCCAGCTAAATCATTCGTAGGATTGTATTTCAGAACGCCTGTTTGAACGGCAAATCTAAATACCGAAGAGCACCGCTGAAGAACCCGACTTGCAACGTCTAGAGCGCCTCGACTTTCTACTTTACGGACCACAGCTAGAACTTCGACTGTCTCGATCTCCGTAATTGGTAGCGTACCAAGCAAGGGGAATACATCAACCTCTAGAGAGCTCCAAACACGTATAGAGTGAGACTCAGTCCAACGACCCTTTTGATGATTCCACCAATCTAGAGACACACTTTGAAATGAGTTATCGGTATTGATATGCGCTACGCGCTTCTTCTTCCTTTTTACAGCGCTCGGGTCATATCCTTCGAGTAAATGTCTTTTTGCCTCATCTCGCTTAAGGCGAGCCTCTGCTAATGACACCATTGGGTACTGGCTTAAAGCCAGCAGCTTCTCTTTACCCGCATAGCGATACTTCAAACGCCAATATTTGGACCCATTATTATGGACCAATAAGTAGAGTCCGCCGCTATCTGCTAGCTTATAGGGTTTATCTAGTGGTTTTGAACTGTTGATTTTAGTAACGGTTAAAGTCATATTCAGGGGGTATAAAAAACTTATAAGTTATTCTATACCCCCAATATACCCCCAAACATTATAGGATATCAATAGACGTCATGAGACACTACTGGAACAAGAATTCGCTACAGACCAATAGATATAGGGAGTTATTAGACGTTAATGGATGTTGGGAGAGAAGGGAGTGGTGCCCGGAGCCGGACAAGTAATACTACCTATAACCCTTTAGATACGGTGTAAGTGAATGCAACTTTTACATTTATAGCACCATAAGTAGCACCACTTTTCATTCCGTAGCTACCTATATTAGGGTATTATAAGCATTAAGAATACGCCACTTTAACCGAGACCAGAATGGGATTAACTGCACACGAACCCACACAACTACAACGACGCTTTTGCCTCGAATTAGTCAAGGATTCCAGGAACATCACCGATGCCTATCGTCGTGCCGCTGGTCCGGTTCGGGGTGCCCGGCAATCGGCGCATAAGCTGATGAACCATCCAAAAATGAAGGAATGGATAACCAATCACCGGATTCAACTCGATAAAGACGCTGCGTATACGCTGCAGCGCTGTCACGCGGACCATGAGCAAGCAAAGCTCGCTTCATTGACCGCGAGTGAGTTTTTGACCGCTGTACAAAGCCAGATGCGCTTGCATGGGCTTACCCAGGTTACTAAATCGGTCAATAGTTCAGGCTACACCACCAATAAGTTGCGTTCCATGAGCGATGCGGAGCTGGTTAAGTTGCTGGGGGCTGACAGGGTACGCCGATTATCTGCTTTTCATAGCTGCACTTAAGGTTGATCGGCTTGCCGTGAAACTTTCAGGGCAAACACCCTCGGTGCCTTGTCTTGCCCTGTGCTTTGGCCGGTCTACGGGGTCATGGGCGGCGGTTAGCGTCACGCGGAGTGCAGGGAGACCGAATGGTCGAGCGAAGCGTAGAGTGGCGCGTAGCGCCGCCCTTAGACGCAGAGACAGACTACTGCGCAGACGAAGTTGCAACCACCCCACCCTAAAGCCTTAACTGGATGAAAACAAGGTTCCTTTTGCCGAAAACCCGATTTTCCTAACCGTAAAGTCGAATCGGGGCAGCCCCCTTTTTTAGGGAAGGGAACCTATATATGGGACGGGTGTACTGGCTTAAAATATTTTAAGAAAAATTCCTAGACTTATTCTAATAATATAGAAACTCATATTAAGAGTCAGAACAAAGGTCGAAGGAGCCGTAGATTCAATTTCCAATTACTTTATCAAGGAAATATGGGTGGTTAAATGGAACAACTTGTTGGATTAAAGGCAATACTCCACTCGAAGCGAGCCAACATTTACTATTTGGAAATGTGTCGTGTCATGCAAAAAGATGGCCGAGTCCTTTATCTAACGAACACCAAGAATGAAAACCAATACTGGAACATTCCTATCGCCAATACTACCGTAATTCTGTTGGGTACTGGCACCTCAATAACTCAAGCCGCTGTACGCATGCTCGCCTCAGCCGGTGTAATGATAGGTTTTAGCGGAAACGGCGGAACACCCCTGCTAATGGCTACTGAAATCGAATGGCTGTCACCACAGAGTGAGTATCGCCCCACCGAATACTTGCAAGGTTGGATGCAATTTTGGTTTGACGATCGTAAGCGTTTACAGGCAGCCCAACAACTTCAACAGGCTAGAATTGACTTTTTACAAACGATATGGAGTAAAGACCGCGATTTAAAAGCCGCAGGATTTAGCCTCGACAGCGTTGACATAGCAGTAATGCTAGAGTCATCTCAACGCCAAATTGAAGAGGCCCCCACGGTAACAAAGCTACTGCAAAATGAAGCTCTGTTAACTAAACGACTGTACAAACTTGCCGCCACTCTCACACAATATGGTGACTTTACCCGCGAACGTGAAACGACCGACACCGCTAACGCTTTCTTAAACCATGGCAACTACCTCGCCTACGGCCTAGCTGCAACCACCCTGTGGGTGCTTGGTATTCCCCATGGATTCGCTGTTATGCATGGTAAAACCCGACGCGGCGCCCTAGTGTTTGACGTTGCTGACCTTATCAAAGATGCCCTTATTCTGCCTTGGGCCTTTATTTGCGCCCAGGAAAAAGCCACAGAGCAAGAATTTCGACAGCAGTGCCTCCAATCCTTTGCGCAACACAGCGCCCTGAGCTATATGTTTGATCAGGTCAAAGCCATTACGTTAAACACCACTTTAACTGGTGACGCCACATGATGGTCACCTTTATCTCTGAGTGTAACAAAAAGGCACTCAATCGCACTCGCAGAGTACTGGATGCCTATGCTAACCGCATTGGGAGTAACACGTGGCAAACGGTGATCACCCAGGAAGGCCTACTGACCGTTAAAAAACAGCTACGGAAGACGGCCACCAAAAACACAGCCGTCAGTTGTCATTGGCTGCGCTCACGATCTAGGAGTCAGTTGGTATGGATAGTGGGCAAAAAAGATAAATTTAATGAAAACGGAATTGTGCCGGTAAATACAACAAAAACTGATGTTCATAGACCCGACGAGTTCCATTTAAATACCGAAGTGGTTGCGCTACTCTCCCATGTTGCAGGTTTATTTCATGACGTTGGAAAGTCCTCAGCGCTATTTCAAAAAAAACTGGGACCAAGTCCTGATTGTGGGTCTTATGAACCATACCGCCATGAATGGGTTTCGCTTCGAATTTTTCAAGCCTTTATTGATGGAAAGAATGATAAGGATTGGCTAGAGCAACTTGCCAATATTGATAGTGTTTCTGAAGACAAAATGTTGATTAATCTTGCATCACTAAGAGATGGTATTGCTGTAAATCCAATCAATCCTTTTAAAATATTACCACCTGTTGCAAAGCTGGTGGCATGGTTAGTAGTCTCCCACCATAAACTGCCACAATATCCAAAAAATGAAGATAATCCACCAACATTTGAGAATATGGATAAATGGCTCACCGATAACTTTGAAGCGTGTTGGAATTCCCCACAATGTTTAAAAGATGATTGGAGGGGCGATGTTGTTGCTAAGAACTGGATCTTCCCGAAGGGAACACCGTTAAAAAGCACCCACTGGCAAACGCAAGCAAGTATTGCCGCCAAAAACATATTACTTTGTGATCGTATGTTTACTCAGGATTGGTTTGACCAACACTTTACAGCTCATTTAGCGCGTTTATCTTTAATGTTATCTGATCATTACTACTCATCAAAAAAAGAGACAACGCTAGAATGGCAAGATATAAATTACAACGCCTATGCCAATACAGCTAAGGACGAATTTGGCAAAAAATACCAAAAGCAAAAGCTTGATGAGCATAACATTGGCGTTGGCATTAATGCATATCGTATCGCACGGGTTCTTCCCCATTTGAAAACTGAGTTACCCTCATTAAAACGCAATTCAGCGTTTAAATGTAAAACGCCTAGCGACTATGAGAAAAGTTACGGCTGGCAAGATAAAGCTTACGACTTGTCGCTGCGTATCAAGGAAGATACCAAAAAACATGGCTTTTTTGGAGTTTGTATGGCCTCAACAGGCAAAGGGAAAACGCGTGCCAACGCTCGGATTATGTATGGTTTGGCTGATGAAGAAACTTGCCGTTTTAGTGTCGCACTGGGACTCAGGGCATTAACGTTACAAACGGGGGATGTACTAAAAGAAAATTTAATGCTGGCTCAGGATGAACTTGCTGTATTGATTGGTTCTCAGGCAGTTAAAGACCTGCATCAACAATCACATTCGCCAGAAGAGTCTGAGCAGCAAAAACTGGGCAGCGAATCAGCCGAGCCTTTATTAAAAGATGAAATAAGCTTGAACGAAGATTTGCCTGCTTATAACGGTATTTGTGCCGAGTGGTTCAAGCATGACCCCAAAATACTGAAGCTGGTACAAGCCCCTGTTTTAGTATGTACCATTGATTATTTGATGCCAGCCAATGAAGGAATTCGTGGCGGTCGCCAAATTGCACCCATGCTACGCCTATTAACATCTGATTTAGTACTTGATGAACCAGATGATTTTGGTCTAGAAGACTTACCCGCGTTATGTCGATTAGTTAATTGGGCTGGCATGCTGGGCAGTAGAGTCTTGTTATCGACCGCTACAATTCCACCATCACTGGTCAGCGCATTATTTTTAGCATATCAATCGGGTAGAAAGCAATACACACAAGTTAATGGCGCAGTTGGCCAGACAGCGCAAGTTTGTTGCGCATGGTTCGATGAATTTAAACATCCACAATCAACACTCATTTCAGATTCCACTTCGTATGACAAAGCACATAATACTTTTGTAACCCGCCGGATTGGAAATCTAAAAAATAAAACAAGCCCACTTAGAAAAGCAAGGCTCATCCGCGTCGAGTCTGATCCAGCCTATACACCAACTAAATTAATAGCGACCGTTATAAGGCAATCTATTGAGGTTCTTCACCAAAAACATGCTGTGACAGTAGCTGACAAAAAAGTGACTATAGGCCTAGTGCGGATGGCAAACATAGACCCACTAGTGCAAGTTGCAAAGTGTTTGTTGGAACAAAGCGCACCACAAGACACCTTGGTTCATTATTGTATATATCACAGTCAATTCCCGTTATTACACCGCTCAAAGATAGAAAAACAATTGGATGGCGCATTGTCACGGCATAATGAGACTGAATGGTTAGAACAAAGTGGTATTAAAAATATTGTAGAAAGTCATGATGAAAAAGACCATATCTTTGTAGTTCTAGCCACCGCTGTTGCAGAGGTTGGGCGGGATCATGATTATGACTGGGCAGTTGTCGAACCGAGTTCTATGCGATCAATTATACAATTAGCAGGCCGAGTTCAGCGCCATCGCCAAGAAGTTCCGCCTTGCGAGAATATCAATATTTTATCTAAAAACTTTAAAGGACTAAAAGGCCAATCACCTTGTTATGAGAAACCTGGTTTTGAAACGAAAGGTCTTTTTAGTAAGCCTTTACTCTACTCTAGCTCTGATTTAGGTGTTTTAACTGTAACTAATGAATTTGATGAAATTAATGCGATACCCAGAATTCAAGCCCCAACTACCCTTTCGGTAACTGAAGCAAGCTGCCCGCGTTTTAACTCCTTTAATGAGATGGAGCATGTTGCGCAAGCCTTACGATTAGTGGGCAGTCCCAATCAGTTTAATCATGCAGCGCAGTGGTGGAATAATGAGTTAACCTGGTGTGGTGAATTACAGCGTTTGCAGCCCTTTAGGCAATCCGCACCCAATGATGAATTTAAGCTCAAATTGACGCGCACGGATAAAGCTGTTTGGCAAAAGAAAGTGCCTATGACCTTTCCGCAACAATTTAAAAACACTACAGACATTACCAATCAGGCTGAACAGTTAGTTATCGGGTCAAGGAATTTGTTTTGGGGAGAGTTTAATTTAAAAGATGAGGTAGAGCAGCTTGCTAAAACTTTGTGTGAAAGTGACGAGCTAGTTATGGAAAAATTTACTCACCTATCGCTAACAAAACTTAATGAGAATTCTGCAGAGCAATGGCAATGCCACCCCATGCTTGGTGTATATAAAATATTAAATAAGGATGGATATAGTAATGGATGATAAAGAAATATTGCGAGCATTAGGGGACGAAATTATCACGTATGTAAATACTAGGCGTGATAAAAAAGAAGAAGCTTTTCTAAAGGCAAGCTCAAAAACAAATAAAAGTGGTGTAGTTACCAATGGAGCGATAATTGAGCGGATGCTAATCATTGTAAGAAGACTTTACAAAAAAGAAGACAATATTGAGAATATTAAAAGATCTAGAAAAGCTAGGGAACAGGCTGCATTAGAGTACCAACAAAACAAATATAAAAGTTTGATTGATTTGGTCGATGGTGATAGCGATGAAGAGCTACTAAAATTGAAAAATGAGTACCAAGAGTTTGTTAGAGATAATTCTAACGAGCATCAAACGAAAGTGTGGCTGGATGCATGGGCTAAGAGAGCGAGTGATATTAGCTTTGCCACACATGTGGCAAAGTTGACTCATTCAAGCAGCAAAGGCTCAAGTATTCTCGACAATAGTGTTACAAAAAAATATCGTTACTTAACTACAAATCAGTTAACGGCTGCTGAAATTGATACGGCTTCTTCAAATGCTGCATCTTTACCAATTTCTGATATTTTAAAGTTGACGGTAAATGGCGTCAGTGTTCTTGATTGTTTGAAAAATAAAAAACATAATTTCTTTAAACAAATAACAGATGATACTAAAGTTATTAATGATTGGTGTAATCAGTTATGTCAATCTTACGACAGTGCAACAAAACAAAGCTACTTTCTCTCAAAACAAATTTATTTCCCAACAGAAGGGCAGCAGTATCACTTATTGATGCCACTGACTTCATCATCCTTAGTGCATGCACTGTACCTCGAACACAAAAAATACTGGAATCCAGATCAGGTAGATGCTCGTAAACAAAAAAAATTAAAACATTATTCACCCACAGTAACTTGTACTTATCCAAAGAAAGCCTATTTGAATGTAACGGCGTCAAATCACTCCAATGCATCATCACTCAACGGTAAACGTGGTGGACGGATCTCATTGCTACCAACTGCACCACCACAATGGCAATCTCGTTTACCGTCTTATTTTAATAAAAGCAGCATTTTTGATAAAACCTTAGCGTTTGAATTAAAAGATGTAATTAACGAACTCAAAAATTACTTACTATTGATCAAAAATAAATCGCTCAGTACCAGCGAACCTAAACGAAATACTGCGATAGTCAATAAGCTGCAAGCTATCAGCAGCCAATTTTTTAATTACCTAGAAACGATTAATGCTAATGAACTAGTTGAAGGCTGGACGGTTGGCAGCAAACTGCCACCGGAGCAACAAATGATTTTTGAGCCTCGAAGAGAAGATGTGTCCGCAAAGGCAATGAAAATAAACACGCAGTGGCAAAAAATAGTCAGTCAAACTTATGGTCGCTGGCTCAACCAGCAACTTACACAGAAAGGAAAGTTAAAACCAACAGCTATTCATGCCGCCCTTTGGGCCGATTATTTTTTACTTGAATTACGAGAAATAGTGGCCACGCAGGAGGCAACACTATGAGCCAATATATTGTATTGAGCCACATTGATATTCAGAATGCGAACTCGATCGCAGGCCTGACATGGGGTTTTCCAGCGATAACGCATTTTTTGGGATTTACTCATGCGTTGAATAGAAAACTGTCAAACCATTATAGCGGAGAGTATGGCACTGAACTAACTGGCTGTGCGGTAATATCACACACTGTCGAAAATAAGGTTTGCCAGCCTGAGAAAAACGCGGACTTTAAGTTTATACAAAGTAGGAACCCCCCAGTATTAAGACGCCATAAAAAGAAGGATCCCCCGATTATCGAGGAAGGAAAAATGAATTTAACAGTGAGCATAGTGATTGAATTAGGTAAATCGCTTTCGCTAACGACAGCTGAAATCAAAAACTTACAAGAGGAGCTTTTAGTCATTTGCTGCAGTATGCGATTAGCTGGTGGAACTGTTATAGGCATCAAGCAGGCTAAGTTTCTATCTGCCAGTACTCAAGAGCAGCAGGCTGATATGTTGAGAAAAATTAAGCGTTTAACGTTACCTGGATTTGTTCTGTTAGACCGTAGTGATTATTTAAAAGAACACTACCTAACGATGTTAGCTAATCATACGGCCAAAAAACTCCCTCAAAACAAACCCCAGTTATTGGATGCATGGCTGGATTTCTCAGCTCTCAAATCTAAGGCCAGTCCGCAACTGATTCAGGGGCAGACTGTCCCAGACGCCAGTACGCTAGCAAGCTGGGAGCATGTATCTAAACCTTATTCAGGCTATTTAGTACCCCTAATGACTGGCTACAAAGCAATTAGTGAGGTTTATGACGCTGGGGTAGTATTAAATACGCGTGATGAAATAACCCCATCTTGTTTTGCTGAAGCCATTCATTCAGTAGGTGAATGGAAAGGTGTTCATAGTCTTAAAGCGGTTGAAACCGCTATATGGCGCTACGAACAAGATGGGCAATGGTATTTATGTAAACAAAGTGGTGGTGTAACAGCTGACTCAGCCCCTGAGGAGAAAAAATTAGAAGCAGGAAAAACCCAAACCTTCAACTTTAATGACGCACTTAACTTATTTTAAGGAAGACAATTATGACTACTTTAATCTTGCCAAGAGTATTGGCCTTTGATCGCAAATTAGAACCATCTGATGCACTTTTGAAATCGGGGCATTGGGAAAATCTATTAGATGATAAGTTGTGGCAGCCAATTAAACTTTTTCCCCGTCGCAACCTTGCAGTGAAGAGTAACTTTAAGCCAGAGGTATTGGCTGATGAAGAAGAGCTTCAAAAACAAATTAAACAACCTAATCTTGCATGGGGGGATGATGCTAAATTAGACGATCCTGATGATACGTTGAAAATAAGCTTCAGTTTACGAGTAGTCAGTGGTTTAGGTAAGCCATCTGCTTGCAATAAGCCAGAGTTTGAAGACGCGTTACGTGAAAAAGTTGGAAACTATGCAAAATTAAATCTTGATGCATTAGCTAACCGTTATGCTTATAACATCGCTAACGGACGTTTTTTATGGCGTAACCGTGTGGGTGCACAAAGTATTATGGTGGTAGTGACGCATCCTAATTTAAGAGAACCTTTAAAGTTCAATTCTTATGACTTCAAACTTAAGAAGACAACATCTGATGATGTTTCGGTTAAAAAGCTTGCTACGATAATTAAAGAAGGTCTTGTAGGTGATCATAATATCGCATTAACGATTAATGCCTTTGTGCGACTCGGTACTGGACAGCGCGTGTGGCCGTCTCAAGAAATGGTTTTGGATTTGAGTCCGGGTGAAAAAAGCAAATATTTATTTTCATTAAATGGAGTAGCGGCGATACATTGTGAAAAAATTGGTAATGCACTCCGAACGATTGATGATTGGTATCCTAAATACGCTGAGACCAACCTTCCTATAGCGATTGAGGCCTATGGTTCAGTAACTCAAAAGGGTGAGGCATTTCGTGCCGCAAGAAACGACTTCAAAACGCTTTTGCTTAAATGGCTCAATGATGAAACGTTATCAGAAGACGATAAACTTTTTGTTGTGGCAATGGTTATTCGCGGTGGTGTGTTTGGTGAACGTGAAGATGAAGGTTAAAGCGAAGGGAGCAACACTAATGAAACATTATATCGACATCACCCTTTTACCAAATGCCGAAGCCAATCTTGGTTATCTGTGGCAGAAGGTGTTTCAGCAAGTACATATTGCACTGGTGCATAACAAAGTGGGTGAGAACGAATCAGCCGTCGCTGTGTCAGTTGTTGAGTACGGCAGTAAAGCCTTCCCCTTGGGTAACAAACTTCGCTTGTTGGCCTCAAGTAAAGATAGCTTGGAAAAACTGAATGTGAACAGCTGGCTTAATAGATTATGTGATTACTGTCATATTTCATCGATCAAAAGAGTGCCTGTTAATATCAAAAAATATGCTCTGTTTAGTCGAAAAAATGTTAAGTCTATCTGGAAAAAAGCACAACGCCGTGCCGTTCACTTAGATAAACCCTACGATGAAGTCTTGGCTTATTTGATTGAAGAGGATAAATCGAAAGATTGTCAATTACCGTTTATTACTATTCAAAGTCAAGATACTAAAAAGCGGGCAGCACCGGATGTGTCATGTCAGTTTCGACTCTTTATCGAGCATACTCTTTGTGATGATGCTGTAAGCGGTAATTTTGACTGTTATGGCCTATCCAAAACTTCCACTGTGCCTTGGTTTTAGTGATTAAGCATTGGCTGACAGCTAGCTCATTAAATAACCCCGCCATACAGGCGGGGAATGTATTCCACTTATTCAACAAACCAATATAAATCATTTCCTAATAATACCCAATAAAATCAAATGGTTATAGTAAGCTGAAAAAGCATAGGTGAAAATGCCTAATATTTACCTATCTACTTGTTGTAGCTAATGTTTTTATTGTTACTATACGGTTCACTGCCGCACAGGCAGCTTAGAAACCCACCTTTTTGCTGTACGCCGATGCCCGTAAGTTCACTGCCGCACAGGCAGCTTAGAAATCAATGCCTAGTAAGGAAGCAATAGAGTAGTCGTTCACTGCCGCACAGGCAGCTTAGAAACGCTTTCGCGTAATGGTAGCAGGGCGGCGCTTGTTCACTGCCGCACAGGCAGCTTAGAAACTGGTTAACGGCGCATAACTGCCACGCAAACCCCGTTCACTGCCGCACAGGCAGCTTAGAAACTCTGAATCGCATCGGCCTTGCCTTGGTAAAAGTTCACTGCCGCACAGGCAGCTTAGAAATGTTAATGCTGTTATTTAAACATGATTAATTCGTTCACTGCCGCACAGGCAGCTTAGAAAAACCTTGCAACAGATTGTATCCAAGACATACAGTTCACTGCCGCACAGGCAGCTTAGAAAACCTCGGCATCCTCTACATCAGCATCAATTTCGTTCACTGCCGCACAGGCAGCTTAGAAAATAGAACGGGCGGCTACGGCATTGCAATTCACGTTCACTGCCGCACAGGCAGCTTAGAAAATTGGGCGCTATATCATTGTGCTACCTTGGCTGTTCACTGCCGCACAGGCAGCTTAGAAATGCTGCTTGTAAAGCCATGCTTTCAATAGGGTGTTCACTGCCGCACAGGCAGCTTAGAAAAATGACATTAACGTTTCACCTTTTACCTCCGCGTTCACTGCCGCACAGGCAGCTTAGAAAAATAGAGTTTTTCTCCCCCTTGAACTCAGCAGGTTCACTGCCGCACAGGCAGCTTAGAAAAGCCGTGGGGTTCCCGTCCTTAGTGTAAGTGAGTTCACTGCCGCACAGGCAGCTTAGAAACACCACTTAGATGTGCTCAATGAACAAGAAATGTTCACTGCCGCACAGGCAGCTTAGAAATAGATACCCTGACAGTGTTTGCTCTGTAGTGAGTTCACTGCCGCACAGGCAGCTTAGAAAGAACGACAGTGGGTTGCAGGCAATTGACTGCTGTTCACTGCCGCACAGGCAGCTTAGAAATCGACACAACGCGCTACAGGGGGCATTTACGCGTTCACTGCCGCACAGGCAGCTTAGAAATCAGGAACAAGGGCTTCACACCATGGGTAATCGTTCACTGCCGCACAGGCAGCTTAGAAAACTCTCCGCAATCGAATCGGGAAACTTATAGAGTTCACTGCCGCACAGGCAGCTTAGAAAAATCGCGAGGTCCAACAGCACGCTTAATACGGGTTCACTGCCGCACAGGCAGCTTAGAAAGCGTACGGTGATCTCCGGGTCGTTTAATAAAAGTTCACTGCCGCACAGGCAGCTTAGAAAGTAGAGTGGGCCTTAGAGCTAAATCAAAAAGTGTTCACTGCCGCACAGGCAGCTTAGAAAATTCAGCTATCTCGGTCATTACGTGTTCGGTCGTTCACTGCCGCACAGGCAGCTTAGAAAGATGAACCACGATCGTGTATTGTTTGTTTTGAGTTCACTGCCGCACAGGCAGCTTAGAAACACAGCGATGTATTTAATCTGCTGGAGGTTTTGTTCACTGCCGCACAGACAGCTTAGAAAATAACCTGACAACAAGGAATCGCCTATGTCACGTTCACTGCCGCACAGGCAGCTTAGAAAATGAACAAGAGATGCTAGATAGAGGTGTTGCAGTTCACTGCCGCACAGGCAGCTTAGAAAAAAGACCCGCGCCAGGCTTATGGTGCCCTAATGTTCACTGCCGCACAGGCAGCTTAGAAATAACACTTTGGAAAATAACAAGGTATGCTTTAGTTCACTGCCGCACAGGCAGCTTAGAAAAGACAAATGACCTTCGATCACGAGGCGAGGCTGTTCACTGCCGCACAGGCGGCTTAGAAATTGACATGAACGCATTGACGCCGCCTTGGAAGTACACTGCCGCATATAAAACATTAGCCTTAGTGTCTTCTAGAACGCCTTCTAAGCGGCGTAATAATGTGCAAGGAAGATGATGCGGCCATACTGGCTTTGCTTGAAATCGCCACGTAGGAGATCTGCGATGGACCAGCAATATGACGCGAGGTTGTTGGGAGTTTGTTCCACAGAGAAATAGTCCTTTAATGTCTGGTTGTCTTGGTGCAGCGTATCACTTTTACATAGGCTAGTGGATTAATCGATGGCACGTTATTGACAAAAAATATCAGATGAATGGCTGACACGGGCTGACGGGTGGGCTGAAAGTAGCTGCAACCACCTTCAACGGACGCTTTTGCCATACCATACTATAAAAGTATCCACACGCTCAGTTATCGGTGTGGTTCCGGTGTAGCTCGAGTGTAGAAAAAATCACCGTTACTACACCTCTGAAACCCCTATACACAAAGGATATCAAGAATTTGGTGTAGTTAGTGTAGTAGCTATAAGGTCAACCTAAAGGGAAATTAAAAAAGATTGAATTATTTATTTTTTCCCTTTAGTTAATGAATGTAAAACGAACTACACTAACTACACTGCCAGCCGATAACTGCGCGCAAAGGCTTATGTAGTGCGGGTTTAAGGAGTGTAGAAAGCACTACGCTTACTACACTCAAGCAGCACCATTTGCACTGCAGCGCGCTATACATCCGCCTGTTTAATGAAGCTGAGTCGCCTGTGTTTGCGCATGTAAGGCAACAACTGATTTCCCTTTAACTGTGCCCGGATAAAACGGCGTAACCTCTTGAGCCTTTACCGTAAGGCCGTCAAAAAAGAACCCATGCTTGTCGCGACTCTTTATAAAGCCGTTTGCCTTCAAGCGTCTACCGAACTCTCTGCCCCCTACAGGGTGCGCTGACGGCTGTTCCTGCATGTGCCACGTGCGGTACTTGCTAAACAAGTCTTTTAGCGATATTCGCCCTCCTGTGTTGACCTCACATTCACTGTTAATAAATTCACGAACTTGATCAACAGTCTCGTGCCATGAATACAACGCTGCTTCTGAGCTGGCAGGCATAGTAAACCCAGTCACCGTGGCTTTCGCATAGGCTTCTAGGGCCATCCGAATGATGCCGACTGCCTCAGCTTTAAGTTTGTCGATGAGGTTAACGTCGTGCGACGCATCACTCGGGCTGAACTTGTTATTAAACTCTAAGACAACAGCTCTCCTAAACAGTCCGTCACTGACATCGGCCGAATGTGGCAATGCGTTGGCGGCAACCCACGTGGTAGCGATTGACTCTAGGGTAAACGGATCTTGATTTTTGTGCTCAACTTGAACCCCTTCACCGCTTGCCATCAATTTCACCATGTCATCAGGAAGAACTGACTTAGCCGGAAGTTCCGAGACAATGTTTGCCAGGTGGCCGTCTAACTGAGCGACGTTAAACGCATTCCCAAACTTATTGGGCGGTATTGAACAATGGTTTTTTGACGATAACACGTGCTTTAAAACATTAAGCAGCACTGATTTTCCATTGCCGCCACCTCCAATGCAAATAAAGAACTTTTCGTGACGACAGTTGTTCATGAGTGTGTAACCAAAGGCTTCTAATACTGCTTTGGTTTTGTCCTGGCTGTCGGCATCACCAGAGAACACTTCTTGAAGGAATGCGATGAACCTCGGTGCTGTTGCCGACGGGTCAAAGATGTGCGGAATTTGTATAGAGTTGTAGTGTGTCCGTTCGTGGGGGAGTAACTTTAGCTGCCCTTCTACGATGTGCATTTCACCGTTGAGCAGGTTGACGGTGTCTTGTGGCCCTTGATTAAAGTGGTGCCCTTCAATAAAAATTCCTGCCTCCAGTAGCTGGGAAATTGACCTAACCCTGAACGCGTTGACACTAACACTGGTATTGCTCAAGAACTGCTGTATGTATTGATTGAGGCCTATTGGATCTTGCTGCCGCCAAACTCCAGCGTTCCAGATGTAGACCCTATTCTTGTGCGACAACATGTTATCTACGCCTACACGTTCTATTATGCGCTGAGATAAGGTCAAGTCGTCCAATGTACTGTCGTCGCTATCTGCCCTTCCTTCAACCTGCAAATCTTTGATCTGTTCCTTTAGAGCGCCAAGTGGCACCCCTGTGGCGAGTTTTATTTTCTTGAGCGCTTTAGCTACGTCGACATGTTGCATGCCGCTAACATCATTAAGAATCGCTGCGATGATATCAGATGAAGTGTCGCGATCCAGCTCATCTATCTTTGCTCCAACTTCTACAGCAGTCGCCTTTGGAGCACCCTCGTTGTTAAACATTCTATTAATTTCGTTTATGTCTGCGCCACCTTCTTTAGCCAAGTGCACCAACGTGGCGAACGTGACTGGGCCAAACGGATCCAGCGTAGAAAATTTGTACTCAATCTCGTTTACGCCAATATAAGTATTACCCCGACGGGACCATTCATCGGCCAGCGCTACGCCTTCCTCACTGTGGCCATACTTACTATAGATCGCCATAAGAACCTTGAGCCACAAGTCGTAGCCCTTGTTAGGGTCTATATAACGTAACATTTCCCGCGTCTCAGACACTTCGCGGACTGACCCATCCCACGCAGACGGTGGTGCGCCCCTGTGCGCGATATAATCGGAAACTTGTAGTGCTTGCATTAAAGCCTTTGAGGCTTCTTGAAGACTTAGTATAGGTGGCAAACCCAAGGGTAGTTCTTTATGAGGTTTAAGGTGGCAGAGCTGGTTGCCGCGCTTGATGTCAATATAGGGGGAAAACCGCCCGTCATTAGACTGCTTTAGGTCGGCAATAACCGCACTGGGAGGCCGGCGGAATAAATAATGCAGAGAATCGCCATCTTCATTACATTGAAATACGGGCGGCATACACTCGATACCGAACTTTGTCGCCAACTCTGGTAGCGAAAGAATCTTGCCTGTACGGCCTGCTGCAATCATGGCGTTGATACCAGCCGGATCGCCATCGCGTTCCATGCGCTTTAGCTCTGCTGCGTCCGCCGCTGCCTTGTTGGCGTCGTAGTCGACTAGAATCAGATCCCAGCCAAGAATAAGAGCCATCGCAACTGCGTCCACATAGTCGCCCTCTGTGTGATAAGTTTCTTCATTGGCGAAGGGTTTGGTTTTGCCGTTGGCAAATACTGGCGTCATACGATGAGCATTTTTTATGGCTAGTTCTAAAACACTGCGGGTAAATTTAGGCGTAAGCCCTTTGATGTTTGTCATAATACAAATCTTCTTAAAATTGATAGTAACCCTACTTAAGGCAGGGGGTCGCGAGAGCAGCTCCGCATTGCAGGTTGGTTTTATCAGGCGATTTATCGTTATTCTCGGCCCAAGGCCGGCTATTGGTAAAAGTTAAAGGTTGGTTTGCTTATATGTGAGAGATACTAGAGGATCACTCCGTTGAATAACCTCGCCGAAGTCATCTTCGATTTCGTCCACATAAGGGGTGCTCACCGTGATTATGTGTCCTTGCTTTCGGAGCTGGAACAGCGTCTCCATCTGTTTTTTATCACCTACGAAGACTGTTACAGAGTCACTGGCCAAGAGTTCTATTAGCAGCCGTTCTGTGCGTTTTAGTACCCGTCGAGCATGTGGAGGACGCCACGTACTTGAACGGCCCACAAGGTCGCCCGTTAACGCAAAGTCGATACCTTCTGATAACAGCGCCTCATCCAGGTCACATACGGTCTGTATGCGCGATTCAAAACGCATCATCCACTTGAAGGCTGAATTAAATGCAAACTCTTGATCTTCGCTGGTATCAGCCCAACGTGTGCGCGGCCACCCTTGCGGATCATTCTCTACTGCTCGTCCAATCGGGGTAGGAAACAAGTGCGCTTGATCTAGGCTCAAGGCATCAATAAACGTGACTACATCATTGCTTTTTTGAGCGAATGGCCTTTGTAGAGATCCAATATATGGTCCGAATTGTGACTGCCTATCTTGAGTGTTATACATACCATCAAGTAGTAACCGCTTAAGCTCAGATTTTTTAATGTGGGGGTAATTTTGCATGAGTAGCTCCGCTTTGTTTAGTTGTTGTCATTATCCGTCAACATATCGACTCGCTGGACCGGACGCGAAAAACGAACTAAAACAAATCTACATCAGTTTATTCATCGCCTGCTTCATATCACCTACACGGGTCCGAAGTGCTGAGTCGCTGAGTTCTTTGGTGCCAACAATTATCCGTCCGCCTAAAAAGTCCAAGTCATCAAATCGCTGACCGGCATGCACTGCCTGTTCTAGACGGTCGGTCAGTGTTTCTGCGAGGCACCTCGTTGTCGAACCAGGACTAGCTGTTCGAATTGTGTCTATAATTAAACACTTCAATGTACGTGACCCGTCACTTTGTGAGCGTGAAATTCGCGTGCTATTGCCCAAGGAGAGTATGCGATCCAGTACGTCACTTGCATCAGATAAATCCCACGCTGTGGTTTGAGTGACCACTGATCTTTCGACAAGATAATTGTGGAAATCTGTGATTTCCGTCTCGAAATCGCCGCGGTCAAACTGCGCGTTTAGTGCACGGTACTCTCCTTTACCCACTGCGACAAAGTCGATGGTCTCAAACCATGTACAAGTAGTATGATGGAGGTCCTGACCAAATACCGGTGAGTGGACGCGTACAATGCGCCTAGGTCTGTTTGATAGGCGGGCCATGCGTTCCCTAAAGTCGATTAACGGCTCATCAAAACTGCAACTACCCTCCGAATAGCTATCACTACGAAAATCTTTGCCTGTGGCTGGCCGTACCGCTGGAAAATCACACCAACAGCTTTGACTGACGGCATAGTTAAACCACTCAATATTTTTAGCTAAGAAAAGAATAGTGTCTTGAGCCACACCCTTATCTTCGCCAGGGTCTAACTTGAAAAGGTCGAAACATTCATCGAGCCAGCGCTGTTCCAGTAAAGTTAATTCGTTAAAGCTTCTCGATGACGCCAGGGCGCAATCGTGTTGCCCATTTTTACTTACTACATGGTTGAGTGAATCTGCATATGGAGCGGAGTCAGTTACTTCTGTTGCTGAATTTTTTGGCATGTTGTTAACCTATTTTCGAGTTAGATCCGCAACCACCAAACTTATTTCAGGCAAGCCGGTATCCGTCAAGCGAAGCTAAAGCTTCGCCATATCAGAGATACAACTGGTGGTTATTTAAAGCGTTAGTGGAGGTATTTAGTCAACGCCGCTAACGTCTCTTCACGTGATAGAACGAGCTGTGTCACAAGGTTCTTTATTTCTTCATCAGAGCGCCCTGCTGCGCGGGCTACAATGACTACTTCGAGTTCGTGTTTTAAGAACCCTGCGGCTCGCTTTCCAAGAGAAATACGTGGCGGTATGACGCCATCAGCAATACCGCAATCGATTGCGGTTCGGCCAAGGGCAAGGATTTTTTTTACTTCATTACTGCGTATAAATTGGATGCTTGGTGTCATGTACTTTTCCGTTGATTAACGCTAACTATTAAACACATTAGACGAGCTTCAACGGTATTTCACAACGATTAACTACAAACTGGTTGAATTAAAACGGGATCAAAAAAGGCAAATTATTTCTTTTTTTGATCCCGTTTCTCCTTATTAGACTTTGTTGTGGCCTTTCTGCAGAGCTCCGCCAAGGTCTTATCAGTAAACTCACCGCCATAGGTGTCACGGAGTTTATCTAACACATAAAACATACACTTCCCTGGTGCGTACTTCCTTGTAGCATAAGCAGCCTTTGGTGGTGTACCGGTGTCGTATACCCATAAATCAATTAAGTGATTAGCTGTGTTCTTGAGTGGGTTAAACTTGGGGTCATGCCGGCTACCCACTCTAGCCTTTAGGTCGGCTGAGATTGCTAACATTTTAGTAATGGCATTACGTAGTTCTGAGAGTTCGCCGTCTTCGTCATAGAATGAGATTACGGTTTCGTGCCGATCAGCAAAGGAATCAAACGCTTTCTGCAGCCTGACTCCATCTTTTGCGCCATCGCGAATATCTACCATAAACCCCGTATATTCACCGGCGCCTAGGCTGCCATATTTTTCATACAAGTATTGGTACCGCCCATCTAGGCGAACCAAGTCCATAAGAAACTGATCATCATCTTGAGGCACATCGCCCAACCTTTCGTATTGGCCAATTGGCCTGGGCCAACCAAGTCGGCGAAGCTCGGCGACATCTTCTTCCGTGAACAAACCGGTCATATCAACCTTCCTTTTGTTGCTGTCGAAATAATGGCACGACGTCACCACCGGCTTGGACTGCATCACAGTGATCCGACCACCACTGCATTAGCTCAATTCTGGCGTCCATGTGCATGGTGTGGTGAGTATAAGCACCGCGAACTTGGTTTTTGTCTTGGTGCGCAAGCTGCGCTTCGATTACATCACCGCGAAAGCCCGCTTCGTAAAAACTACTAGCAGCTGTAGCTCTAAAACCGTGGGGTACGCAATGTGGCCGTTCTGAGTCGTCGCTGTCACGGTGGTATCCCATAACCTGCAACGACTTTCTAAGTGTGTTGTCGCTCATGGACTGCCCTTGCCCCCGCTCAGAAGGGAACACAAAGGCCCTATGGCCTGTAAGTGGATGTATTGCTGCCAACACTTCCACTGCTTGACGACTCAGTGGCACAACATGAGCTCGGCCCATTTTCATCTTGTGTGCCGGAATATTCCAAACGGCATTATCAATATCGAACTCTTGCCATTCGGCTTTGCGCAGTTCACCAGGGCGAACAAACGTCAACACAAGCAGTTTCATCGCAAGCTTAGTTAGTAGCCGACCTTTACTTGAATATGTGCCTAGGTCACGTAGAAAGCCCCCTAGCAGCTTAGGCGGCAATGATGGGCGGTGTTGGGTTTTCACCTTTGTGGTGATCTGATTTAGACCAGTGGCTGGGTTGGTAGTAACCATACCCTTAACAATGGCGTGCATATATACACGGCCGATGTCCTGGAGAAGGCGTTTTGCAACATCCATGCTTCCACGACCTTCGACAGTTTGGACGATGGATATAATCTGTTGTGGTGCTACTTTTTCAATGCTGGTAGCACCAATACTTTGGAATGCGTTATCTTTAAGGCGCTGCCATACACGTGCTGCATGGGCTGGCTTCCACCGTGGTGCCTCAACCTTCCACCACATAAGGGCGACGTCTTCAAAGGTGCTACCGGTGGTGTTACTTTTGAGTAGTATAGCTTTGGTTAAAGTGCTTGGATCAATGCCATCTTTTAACTGCTTGCGGGCCTCTACGACCGCTACTCGTGCGGCTTTCAAGCTAATGCTGTCCTTTGCTATACCATATACCCCAATAGCCAAGGTTTTTTGCTTACCGTCAAATCGGTACTTGAGGCGCCAGTACATGCCACCATTGGGCTTAATAAGGAGCCGTAGACCTTTTTCATCGGTGAACCACTGATCTTTGTCCGTAGGCCTGAAAGCCTTGATCTGCTTATCGTTAAGAGCCATTTGGTGCTACCTCACTTAACCGAACTGAGTGTAGCACCAAATATAGCACCGCTTTCTAGCGAAAGCTAACGAAACTTAGCAAAGCCTAATGGTCACGATATGACCTAAAACTCAAGTATAGCAAGGGATTAAAGGGCGGTAACGAAAGGTATAAAAATAAAAGATGGTGCCCGGAGCCGGAATCGAACCGGCACGACCGTTAAGTCGCAAGATTTTAAGTCTTGTGTGTCTACCAATTTCACCATCCGGGCGATGGTACTACAGATTGTTCCAGCAAAGCCTTACT
>Ga0315339_1001168_pt1 | contig 25094 bp, 23 predicted proteins | sample ASW17metaG_FD_204514 | JGI IMG/M metagenome (GOLD analysis project Ga0315339, IMG submission 204514) | Ammonia-oxidizing marine archaeal communities from Pacific Ocean, United States - ASW #17 | ecosystem: Environmental > Aquatic > Marine > Oceanic | place: USA: California | collected 2016-12-05 | reverse complement strand
GCGCCACCGGATCATGCGCCACCGGATCATGCGCCACCGGATCCGGGTGCTGAGCCAGAAATCAGCGAAAACAATATAGAAGAGAATATTAAATCGCGTGCGACCTGGTTGAGACTTTTGTTCATGGTCTTGTTCGTCGCGATCTGGAGTGTTTCGCGATTGGTCGTGCTAGCGGTGCTGATCATTCAGTTCTTCATAGTCCTCTTCACGGGGGAGAGAAATGCCCGGCTTGCTGCTCTGGGGCACAGTCTGGCGACGTACTCATACCAGCTGGTGGCGTACCTGACCTTCGTAACGGAACAGCAGCCGTTTCCATTCGATGACTGGCCGATCGGTCCGCCGAAATAGGGGAACAGATAAATGGTTTGCTTGGGTTATGAAGGTCTTAAATGCGAGGTCGGTGTGGGCTCAACCCGCACGAACGAGATCGGTGATCGCTGGTAGCCACTGCCCCGCGAGTCCCTGCAATGCGAAATCCGCACGGGATGACAATGGTGTCGGATTAAGGTTGATTTCCACGACGATGGCCTGTCGGGTTAACGCTGTCTCGGCCATCGCTGCTGCAGGGTAGACTAGCGAAGAAGTCCCCACGGAAAAAAATACATCACAGGTCTCAATGGCGTGAGCTGCTGCTTGCAGAGCAACGCGGGGAATCGATTCACCAAACCAGACCACGTTTGGTCTGAGCAGTTCGCCGCAATGGGCGCAATTGGGTGGTTGCGCCGCTTCGCTCTCAGGGCCTGGTTTCTGGCAGTGAGAGCATTTGTTTCGGTGAATGTTGCCGTGGAACTCAATGACGTTCGTGCTACCGGCCCGTTGGTGGAGGCCGTCGACGTTCTGGGTTACTAAGATGAGGTTCGGTCTCAGGCGCTGCAGATCGACGAGGGCACGGTGCGCCGGATTGGGGGAGGTGTTCCGGATCAGCTCACGGCGCCACTGATACCACTGCCAGACGACATGAGGATTGTTCTCGAAGGCCTCTTGGGTGGCGAGTTGCTGCGGATCGTATTGTGCCCAGAGGCCCGTCTGGGCATCCCGAAACGTGGGTACTCCGCTTTCTGCCGATATGCCCGAGCCGGTCATGACGACCCACTGCTCAGTCTTGACCAGGGTATTAACGAGCGTCGAGGGGACCTCGATCGGATCTTGTTCGCTGCCGGTCAAGCGGCTTGATCGCGCTCCGCCAACTGGCGTAACACATAGTGCAGTATTCCGCCGTTGACGTAGTACTCTTGCTCCTTCGGTGTATCGATGCGAACGACCGCTTCGAACTTAGTTGTGGTGCCGTCCGCTTTCGTCGCGGTCATTTCGACCCGTTCGGCGCGGCCTTCGTCGATACCCTCAATGTCGAATTCCTCACGGCCATCGAGCCCCAGTGAGGCTGCACTGTCTCCATCCAGGAACTGAAGGGGTAATACGCCCATGCCGATGAGATTGGATCGATGGATCCTTTCATAGCTCTCTACCAGCACGGCCTCAACCCCCAAGAGCTCTGTCCCCTTGGCCGCCCAGTCCCGCGATGATCCGGAACCGTATTCCTTGCCGCCGATGACCAATAGCGGTACACCGGCCTCGCGATATCGGGTGGACGCTTCAAAGATACTGATTTGTTCGCCGCTAGGGATATACGTTGTCCAGCCACCCTCGGAGCCGGGTGCAAGCTGGTTTCGAAGCCGAATGTTGGCGAAAGTACCGCGCATCATGACTTCGTGGTTTCCACGCCGAGAACCGTAGGAATTGAAATCCTTTTGCTCCACGCCCAACTCCCGAAGGTAGTCGCCGGCCGGACTATCATTGGCAATGGAGCCTGCGGGGGAGATGTGGTCCGTTGTCACCGAGTCGCCGAGCAACGCGAGCACGCGGGCGCCGCGGATATCCCCCACGGAATCTGGTTCCAGCGTCATGCCCTCGAAGTACGGGGGGTTCTTGACGTACGTTGAGTTTGCTTCCCAGGCATAAGTCTCTCCGGTTTCGACATCTAGCCCGTTCCAGTTTTCGTCTCCGTCGAAAACACCGGCATAGCTTGAGGCGAACATTCTGCCGTCAATGCTGCTGGAGAGGAGGTCTTGGATCTCACGGGATTCCGGCCAGATGTCGCGGAGGTAGACGGGATTCCCGTTTTGATCGTCACCCAAGGAATCATTGAAGAGGTCGACATGCATGTTACCTGCCAGTGCGTAAGCGACGACCAGTGGCGGGGACGCGAGGAAATTCATTCTTACAAAAGGATGAATTCGTCCTTCGAAGTTGCGGTTTCCGGAGAGCACCGAGCAGCCGACGATGTCGCTGGCCTGAACCGCTTCCGCGATTCCGGCTGGCAGGGGCCCCGAGTTCCCGATGCAGGTCGTGCAACCGTAGCCGACGACACTGAATCCGAGCTGTTCGAGGTCATCGAGCAAGTTCATCTTGGTCAGATATTCGGTCACTACCTTCGAGCCAGGAGCTAGGGAGGTTTTCACCCAGGGTTTTGACCTCAGGCCTTTCGCGGCCGCGTTTCTTGCCACCAGCCCTGCAGCGACCATAACGGCTGGATTGGATGTGTTTGTGCAACTCGTTATTGCTGCAATGAGGACGGCGCCGTCTGTGAGTTCGAACGTTTCGCTTCCGCTCCTGACCGCTGGTGTTGGGGGGGTCGTTTCCCCGCGTTCCTCGGCCACCGGTTCCATGAGCTGCTTGAACCTGGCTGCGGCGCTACGTAGCGGGATTCGGTCCTGTGGTCGTTTCGGTCCCGCAAGACTGGGCTCGACCTCACCTAGATCCAGTGCCATGGTGTCACTGAAGTTGGGCCGGGTCTGTCCGCGCCAAAGCCCCTGCTCCTTTGCATAGGCTTCGACCAGCTTGATCCGATCCGCAGATCGGCCGGATAGCTCTAAATAGCGTAGTGTCTCCGCGTCGATGGGGAAAACGGCGCACGTGCTTCCGAACTCCGGCGACATATTGCCCAGCGTGGCCCGGTCCGCTAGCGGAAGGTGATCGAGTCCGTCACCGAAGAACTCTACGAACTTACCGACGACGCCCCTCTCTCTGAGCATCTGAGTCACTGTCAAAACGAGGTCGGTTGCGGTTGCACCTTCCGCCAGGGCGCCTTTGAGCTCGAAGCCCAGCACCTGCGGGATCAGCATCGTGATTGGCTGTCCGAGCATGGCGGCCTCGGCTTCGATACCGCCGACTCCCCAGCCGAGGATACCGAGGCCGTTGATCATAGTGGTGTGTGAGTCGGTACCCACTAGCGTATCGGGATAAGCAACTCGCTCGCCGTCAACCTCGGCGTCGAACACGACTCGACTGAGATACTCGAGGTTTACCTGGTGCACGATCCCTGTATTGGGTGGGACCACGCGAAAGTTGTCGAAAGCTTCTTGGCCCCAGCGGAGAAACGAGTACCTTTCCTTGTTGCGGCCGAACTCGATGGCGTTGTTTTCGCTTAGTGCGCCGGGTGTGCCGAAGTGATCGACCTGCACGGAGTGGTCGATGACCAGCTCAGCGGGGGAGAGCGGGTTGATGGCGGAGGCCCGTCCCCCAATAGCGACCACTGCATCGCGCATAGCGGCTAGGTCGACGACGGCCGGTACGCCCGTGAAATCTTGCAAGATCACGCGCGCCGGTGTGAAAGCGATCTCCGTTTTTGGTTTCGCTTTCGCATCCCATGCAGCCAATGCCTTGATATCATCGCTGGGTATATTGACGCCATCCTCGTGGCGCAGAAGATTTTCTAGGAGGATTTTCAGCGTGTATGGGAGCTGGTGTACACGTTCGTCGCCGACGGCATCCAGGCGAAAGATCTGATAGTGCCTGCCTCCGACCGTGAGCGGTTGGCGGGCGCCAAAGGAATCTGCCATTAGTGGTTCCTCGAGGTCATTGTGGGGAATTCGGGGGCGCGGATTATAACAGGGCGCCTAGAGGCTCGTTTTCTCTAGCCGGCCGCCTCGAAGGTGTTGAACCTCATCTCGGTGGTTTCGATGGTTGCTCCTCCCAGGCATCGGGACCCCTGGTAGAAGACAACGTACTGTCCAGGCGTCATTGCACGTTGAGGTCTCTCGAACGAGACCTCAACGGTCTCATTGGGACAGGCCATGACTGTGCAGGCCTGATCCGCTTGCCGATACCGAGTCTTGGCGCGGCACTTCAACGCCGTACCCAAGGACCAGCCTGGCGAAATCCCGTTGATCCAGTGCATCGCGCTTGCCGTCAGCCAGTTCTGAAACAGGCTAGGGTGATCTTTGCCCTGTACGACGATGAGTTCATTGGTCTGGGAGTTCTTCGCGGCGACGTACCAGGCGCCGTCGGCTCGATCAGCTAATCCGCCGATGCCGAGACCATGACGCTGACCAAGCGTGTAGTAAGGTAGCCCGCGATGTTCGCCGAGAGAACGACCCTCCGAGTCCCTGATTACACCTGCAGTGATGGGCAGGTATTGGCCTAGGAAATCGGCGAACGGTCGTTCGCCAATGAAGCAGATTCCGGTGCTGTCTTTCTTCTCAGCCTGCGGCAGCGAGGCTTCGCGGGCGATGTCTCGGACTTCACTTTTCAATCTATTGGCGAGAGGAAAGATCACGTTTCTCAGTTCTGTGGCCGCGACGGCGTGCAGGAAGTAACTTTGATCCTTGTTTGAATCCTTGCCTTTGTGGAGCTCGACGCGTTCCCCAGAGCGTTCCAGCCGCGCATAGTGTCCCGTCGCGAGCCTTTCGCCCCCGAGACGCCTGGCGTATTCCCATAGAACTCCGAACTTGATTTCTCGGTTGCATAGGACATCAGGATTCGGTGTGCGTCCGAGCCGGTATTCATCTAGGAACCGCTCGAATACCCGATCTTTGTAGGCTTGAGAGAAGTTCACGCGATGGAGCGGGAGGCCCAGCTCTCGGCACACTCGGCGCGCATCCTGGAAGTCCTTAGCGGCCTCGCAGTAGCCGTCATCGTCCCAGTTGCTCATGTGGAGGCACTGGACGCGATAGCCCGCCTCCCGCAACAGTAGCGCGCTCACGGCGGAGTCCACCCCGCCGGACAGGGCGACAATGACGAGCGGGGTATCCATCATGGGCCCGCATTCTACTCGGATGAAGAGGTAGGTGTGCCGTCAGCTGACTGCTTGACCGGCGGAAGCTTTGGTTAGTCGGGAAGACACCGTGTTTTTAGATTTTGCGGGCCAGCTTCGCCGCCAGGCCGATGTATTCGGCAGGGGTGAGAGATCCAAGTCGGTTTCGCGCCTCGTCGGGAATGTCTAGATCGGCGATGAAGGCCGCAAGCGTGTCCGGAGCGATGTCCTGTCCACGTGTCAAAGTTTTCAATTGCTCGTATGCGTCGACGATACCGTGGCGTCGCATGACTGTCTGCACGGCTTCGGCTAACACTTCGGGGTTCGAGTCCAGGTCCGCTTGGATGCAGACCCTATCCGCTTGGAGCTTGGTTATTCCGCGTTGGCATGCGGTCGTGGCCACGAGGCTATGACCAAGAGCGACCGCTAGATTCCGCAACGCCGTCGAACCACTTAGATCCCGTTGCCATCTGGACTGCGGTAACTTCTCCGCGAGAAAAGCCAGGAGGGCATTCGCCAGTCCGAGGTTACCTTCGGCGTTCTCGAAATCAATGGGATTTACCTTGTGCGGCATAGTGGAGGAGCCAACTTCCCCGGCAACCGTGCGGGATCGGAGGTAGCCCAGGCTTACGTAACCCCATAGATCCTTGCAAAGATCGAGCAAGACCGTATTGAATCGGATAAGTGCTTGACAGTACTCTGCGATCCAATCGTGGGGCTCAATCTGAGTGGTATACCCCGTAGGGTTCAGGCTAAGAGACTCGACAAACTGTTTACCTATTTGTGTCCACTCTGCATCCGGGTAAGCGGCTACGTGGGCGTTGTAGTTCCCAACCGCACCGTTGCATTTGCCGAATATCCTCACGGCTTCGAAACGGTCGGACTGTTGCGATAGCCGGTACACGAAATTTGCCAGCTCTTTGCCTAGGGTAGTAGGCGAGGCCGGCTGACCGTGGGTACGCGACAGCATTGCCACGTCGGCAAACTCGTGGGAGAGGTCCCGGAGATCTCCCACGAGGCCCTTCATGGTCGGAAGTAGGACCTGTTGACGAGCATCTCTAAGCATGAGGGCGTAGGAAAGATTATTGATGTCTTCGGAGGTGCAGGCGAAATGGAGAAATGACGCTAGTTCGGGGGAAGAATCGGTCACGCCCGCGAGCTTCTCCCTCAGGAAATATTCAACCGCTTTTACGTCGTGATTGGTCTCAGCCTCCAGTGCCTTGACTCGGCGGGCATCGTCGAGGTCGAAGCCGTCGACCAGGTCGTTCAGAGCATCCTTGACGGGTGCGGCCAATGGCTTGAGCTCCTTGATCGCCGGTTCCGTCGACAGGTGCTGCAGCCATCGGACCTCTACCAGAGTGCGGTAACGGATGAGCGCAGATTCGGAGAGGTAGTCGCGCAGCGGGGCTGCCTTAGACGCGTAGCGTCCGTCCAACGGAGAAAGAGCGGTAAGACCAACCGGGTCCACAGGGGCGCTCGGCATCCCTATACAAGTAGAAGCGGAGTGCGCATCATACACTTTTCATCGATGAACTCCGACCTTGGAAGCTAGGTTCGTGGGCACGAACCGGAGACTTTGGGAGCGTATATGACAACCGAGTATCGAGTAGAGCGCGACAGCATGGGTGAGTTGGAAGTGCCTGCCGAAGCTTTGTGGGGAGCGCAGACTCAGCGTGCGGTCAACAATTTTCCGATCAGCGGGATACCCATGCCCAGACAGTTTATTCGGGCACTAGGCCTAATAAAGTGGGCAGGTGCAGCGGCTAACCAGGACTTAGGATTGCTGCCGGCCGGGATCGCGGCCGCCATCGAGACGGCAGCGTTGCAGGTTGCCGACGGGCAGCACGATTCAGGTTTTCCGATCGACGTCTTCCAGACCGGTTCGGGCACGAGCTCCAATATGAACGCTAATGAGGTCATAGCCCGACTCGCAACCCAGACAGCAGGCGAGCCCGTGCACCCAAACGATCACGTCAACATGGGACAGAGCAGCAACGATGTTATTCCTTCCGCCATTCATTTGAGCGCAGCTCTGAGCGTGACTGAGCGGACGCTGCCGGCGCTTGAGCACCTTGCAGTAACGATCGAGCGCAAGGCAAAGCTCTTGTCTCATGTGGTGAAGACTGGTCGAACACACTTGATGGATGCGATGCCGGTACGCTTCGATCAAGAGCTCGAAGGGTGGGCCACCCAGATTCGGGCTGACCATCAACGCGTAGCTGGTGTTCTACCGCGATTGAGTGGTTTGGCCCAAGGCGGCACTGCCGTTGGCACCGGGATCAACGCACATCCGGAGTTCGGTGTACGCATGGCTGCGCAGTTGGCGGGCCGCACAGATATTGCTTTCAGGCCAGCAGACAGCTATTTCGAGGCCTTGAGTTGTCAGGACACAGCAGTCGAACTCTCCGGTCAGCTGAAGACAACGGCCGTGAGCCTATTGAAGATCGCAAACGACCTGCGTTGGATGAATAGTGGACCGCTTGCGGGGTTCGCCGAAATCGCATTGCCAGCATTGCAGCCAGGTAGCAGCATTATGCCCGGCAAGGTTAATCCCGTGATACCGGAGGCCGTGGCAATGGTGGGGGCGCAGGTGATCGGGAATGACGCCGCCATTACGGTGGCGGGGCAGTCGGGCAACTTCCAGCTCAACGTTATGCTGCCGGTCGTTGCGCATAATCTATTGCAGAGCCTCGAGCTACTGGCAAACGCGGCTCGGGTGCTCGCGGATTCTGCCATAGAGGGGTTCACGGTGAACGAGGATCGCCTGCAGGAGGCGTTGGAGCGTAACCCCATCCTCGTGACGGCGTTGAATCCCCTCATCGGCTACGAGAGGGGTACCGAGATCGCGAAAAAGGCCTTTCGCGAAGGTCGTCCGATTCGAGAGGTAGCGGCTGAGGAAACGGATCTCAGCGACGATGAGCTGGATTCGCTATTGGACCCCGGCGAGTTGGCCGACGGTGGGATCAAGGGCTAAACCCTCAGGGGCCGGGTCGAATGCGAGCTCACATTGAGGCCCGGCTCGCCGCTGCCCGATCGGATACGGATCCTTTGATACGTGCGCTTCGGGAAGTCGACGGACCGGTCCCGCAAGCATTTATCGATCACCTCCTTCAGAAGCAACGCAGCCCCGCTGCCGTGTTGTTGGGACTGGTCGAGCGCCCAGGGGGCCTGGCGCTGTTGTTCACTGAGCGTGCCGACCACTTGAAGGATCATCCTGGTCAGGTGAGTTTTCCGGGTGGTCGAATCGAGGAGGGGGACCCGGGTCCGGTGGAGGCCGCGCTCCGGGAGGCTGGGGAAGAAATCGGATTGGACCCGCAGCAGGTCTCAGTTGTCGGGTGTCTTGAGCGTCTCTTGACCGTAACTGGGTTTTTGGTCACCCCCGTGGTTGGTTTCATCACGCCGGGTTTCGAGCCCGTGCCCGATCATACTGAGGTAGCCGAGGTCTTCGAGGTCCCGCTGGGGTTCTTATTGGAGGGCGGTAACGTCCGTAGAACTTACCGGGAGCGCATAGGCGTACGTCTTCTTACTTACGAGATCGAATACGATGGCCACCGAATATGGGGTGCAACGGCCTCTATGTTGGTCGGTTTCTTATCGTTAATTTCAGATGAAAAAACAAAAAGATAACTACAATATATCGAATCTACTAGAGATAGTGATGGCTCTCAGGGATCCTGATAGCGGGTGTCCATGGGATCAGGAGCAAACATTCAAAACTATCGGCCCATATACGCTCGAGGAAGCTTATGAAGTTGTGGATGCGATTGCCCGCGATGACCTTGATAACTTAAGGGATGAACTGGGGGACCTTCTGTTCCAGGTCGTCTACCACGCCCGGATGGCGGAGGAGGTGGGGGTTTTCGCATTCGGTGATGTTGTGACCGCAATTTGTACCAAGATGATTCGACGTCATCCTCACGTTTTCGGCGATGAGAGGGTCGTCGATGCGAAGGCGCAGACCAGAGCTTGGGAAACGCTCAAGACCAAGGAACGAAACGAACCGCTTGGCAGTGTGCTCGACGGCGTACCGGTTGCACTGCCGGCGCTGGTGCGGGGGATGAAGCTCGGACAACGGGCTTCGCGGGTGGGGTTCGATTGGCCTGACCGACAGGGCGTTCGAGAGAAAGTTGACGAGGAACTGGGAGAACTCGATGCGGCCGTTCGAGGTGCAGATACCGAGGCGATAACTGCCGAGATGGGGGATGCGTTTTTCTCCCTTGTTAATCTTTGCCGGCACCTAGACATCGAGCCGGAGGCTTGCCTACGTGGTGCAAACGCGCGCTTCGAGAGGCGTTTCCGGAGTGTGGAGCGAAGCGTCGAGGTCGAAGGCGGAAATTGGGAGACCTATGACCTCGATGCTCTGGAGGCGTTATGGGATAAGGCGAAGGAGGAAACTCAGTAAGGGCGGGTGCTAGGGACCGTTTGACAGCGGTTTGGCTGGGTCATTGCTTTTGGGGATCCTCACTCTAAACTTGCCCTGCGAATATGGCAGGGACGAAATGCTATGGCACGAATCAGCTACGTTGCACCCGACGAGATCGAGGACTCTGAACTTCGTGAATGGCTTGAGGAGGCGATCGAGAAAGGTCGGCCGGGGCCCGAGAACCAATCCGTACGCGCACATCAACCGGATGTTATGCGCGCTTTCACAATCACCCGAAAACTGCTCTTCGATAAACAGAAGAAGGTCGGTTTTGTCGAACACGATCTGAAGGAACTCGTTCGGACCTATATCGCGTACAGCCTGGACTGCGACTACTGAAGCAACCAGGGCGACGCCCGTGGGGCGAAAGAAGACCCGAACAATCGATTGAAGGAACTCTTGGAGTACGCAGGCTCAGACCGCTTCACCCAACGGGAAAAGGTGGCGTTGCGCTATACGGAAGCAATTTTGTGGAACCCAAAACTTGCAGACGACGCGTTATGGTCGGACCTTCACGAGGAGTTCACGGAACCACAGATCGTCGAGATAGGTTTCTGGGCGGGGTTCACGTCCGGGGGTCAGCGATGGCTACATACGCTGCACACCAAACAGGGTGAATTGGCTGCTTACATGGGGGAGCGCGACGCTGCGCGAAAGGAATCCGCATAGCAGGCCTCCTGCCTTGACTAGTGCATCATCGGGTGGATAGGGTTTTATATTAATCCTTGCGATTGGTCATCTGATCGAAGATGGGCTTCACGAGGTCCAGTGGTAGCGGGAAGACGATCGTGTTGGTGTTTCCGTCGCCGGAGATCTCGGTGAGGGTCTGGAGGTACCGTAATTGCAGCGCCTGGGACTGGGAAGCCAGGACTTTGGCGGCCTCGGCGAGCCGCTGTGATGCCTCAAACTCGCCTTCAGCGTGAATGACCTTTGCGCGCCTCGCGCGTTCGGCCTCCGCTTGGGCCGCAATAGCGCGAATCATGCTCTCGTCGAGATCGACGTTTTTGATCTCAACATTCGCTACCTTGATACCCCACGCCTCGGTGTTCTGGTCGAGAATTTCCTGTACGTCCGCGTTTAGCTTGTCCCGCTCAGCTAACATGTTGTCTAGCTCGTGGCGGCCGAGGACCGAGCGTAACGTCGTCTGGGCTAGTTGGCTGGTTGCCTCGACGCGGTTTTCGACTTGAATAATCGCTTTCTCTGGGTCCATGACGCGGAAATAAATTACTGCGCTGACCTTTACCGAGACGTTATCGCGAGATATCACATCCTGGGTGGGCACATCCATCACGATCACTCTGAGGTCGACTCGCACCATTTTCTGGATGCCTGGTATGACGATGATCAGGCCGGGCCCCTTAACCTTCCAAAACCGGCCGAGCAGGAAGATCACGCCTCGTTCGTATTCCCGGAGTATCTTGATCGTGCTGAACACGAATAGCGCGATGACTGCGATGAGAAATGTGGGGAGTTCGAAAAACATGATTCTTCCTTTTGCTTCGGTACTAGCTAGTTTCGTTAGGTTTAACGTGAAGTGTTAGACCGTCGATCTTAGTGACTCTGATGGCTTGACCTTTCTTGATAGGGGTTTCGGTCCGCGCGCCCCAGCGTTCGTTACGCACCCACACCTGACCGCTAGTCGTGAAGGCTTGTAGGGCTTTACCGTTCGCGCCCATCATTTCTTCGACACCACTAACGACGGGGCGGTCCCGTGATTGCACGGCAAGCCACACGATACCGAGCAACGTGAGCGCGCCGGTCAATGCGATGGAAAAAATCAGGGGTATCGACACCCCGAAGCCGGGGACATCAGCGTCGATCAGAATAACGGAGCCGAATACGAACGCAGCGATACCACCCATTCCGAGTGCGCCGAAGCTTGGGACGAGGAATTCTGAAACCATGAGGATCACACCAAGAAGTATTAGAGCCAAACCGGCGTAGTTGACCGGCAGGACCTGGAACGCGAACAGGGCCAGCAGCAGCGAGATAGCGCCTACTACGCCGGGTACGATAGCGCCGGGGTTATAGCCCTCGAAGATGAGGCCGTAGATCCCGATCAACATCAGGAGATAGGCTACCGTCGGGTTGCTGATAACTTCGAGTAGCCGGGTCCGCCAATCAGGCTCGAACAGCACTGCCGTTAGACTGGAGGTGTTGAGAGTCACGTCATCGCCGTTGACCTGGAGTTCCCAGCCGTCGAGTTGCTGAAGCAGATCGGCCCGATTGTCGGCGATCAGGTCTATGACGTCCATCTCCAGCGCGTTTTGGGCGCTCAAGCTCTCTGCGGCGCGGACGGCTTCTTCAGCCCAGGAGGCGTTTCGTCCACGGAGCTCAGCGAGGCTGCGAATATACGCGACCGCGTCATTGATCGCTTTGCGCTCGGAAGCCGTTGATGGTTGCGGGATTGCGGGCAAGCTCTCCTCCTCGTCGGCCTCGTCTGTGGATTCTTCTTCCTCGGTCCCTTCGAGGTCTTCTGACCCTGAGTTCTCCTCTTCCTCCTCTGCAGGGGTCTCCGCTTCAGGGCTAGCAGGTGCTACCCCGCCGATCGACACGGGCGTCGCGGCGCCGAGATTCGTCGCCGGTGCCATGGCGGCGATGTGACTGGCATAAAGGATGTAGGTGCCTGCGCTCGCGGCGCGCGCGCCTTGTGGCCAAACGTAAGTTGCGACCGGGACAGAGGATCCGAGAATCGACTGAATTATGTCCCGCATCGCTGTATCGAGACCGCCCGGGGTGTCCATCTCGATCACCAACAACGTGGAGTTGTTCTCCTGGGCTGCCTCCACTCCTCGCGTGACGAAGTCGGCAGTGGCGGGGCCTATAGCGCCCTGGAGCCGCAGTACGGTGACGATGCCTTCCTCAGGCGTGGGCTCTACCGTTGCGTTTCCTATGGGGGCTGACGCTCCTTCAGAGGGATCCTCCTGCGCGTGGAGCCAAAGAGAGCACCCCAGCGCCAGGCACGCTGTGAGAATTCCACGCCTCAAGCTGAAACGGAGAGGTGGCATAGCCTTCATGATACCAGCATTGTCCCAACCCCCCCCCTGGTCTCGGGCATTCTCTCGAGTCTCCGTTTCAGGACGCCACCCGGGGCGTGTATAGTCGCGGGCGTATGACTCAGACCCGCGTTTCAAACGATTGGAAACCTGCCAGCTGGCAGACCCGAGTTGCGAGCCAACAGCCGCCGTACAGGGACAGTGTGCGGTTGGAGGAGACCATCGCTAGGCTCAGCTCGCTGCCGCCGCTCGTGACCAGCTGGGAAGTAGAGGCCCTCAAGGAGAAGCTGGCGGCTGCGCAGCGGGGGGAGGCTTTCCTGCTGCAGGGAGGAGATTGTGCGGAGAGCTTCGAGGAATGCAGCTCGGAGAACGTCGTCCAGAAACTCAAGATCCTCCTGCAGATGTCGCTGGTTCTGGTAATGGGACTCAAGCGGCCCGTCATCCGGGTGGGCCGAATGGCAGGACAATACGCGAAACCTCGCAGTGCCGACGAGGAAACCCGGGACGGCAAATCACTCCCGAGCTATCGCGGTGACTTGGTGAATCGTCTGCCGTTTACCGCCGAGGATCGCGAGCCTGATCCTGAGCTTATGTTGCGAGGTTACGAGCGCGCGGCGCTGACGCTCAACTTTGTTCGCTCGTTGATCGATGGTGGCTTCGCAGACTTGCATCACCCGGAGAATTGGGATCTCGAGTTTGTTGGGGAGTCCCCCATGGCCTCCGAGTATCACAAGCTCGTTCAGTCGGTATCGGATTCTCTAGGGTTTTTCGAGTCCATCGAAGGCGATACGGTGGGCACTCGCCGGGTGGAGTTCTATACCTGTCACGAAGGCTTGCACTTGCCCTACGAGCAGGCACAGACGCGGTTCTTGGCGCATCGAGATCGCTGGTACGATTTGACTACGCATTTCCCGTGGATAGGTATGCGCACGGCGGATTTGGACGGCGCCCACGTCGAATTTTTCCGCGGCATCAGTAATCCGATGGGCATTAAGATTGGCACAGATGCCAGTAATGAGCAGCTCCAGGGACTGATAAAACTTTTGAACCCGAACGACGAACCTGGCCGACTCTCGTTGATTACCCGATTCGGTGCCAAGCAGGTTGAGGAGCACCTCCCGAGGGTGATCCAAGCCGTACGCGACACCGGCTCGTCTGTGTTGTGGATCTGCGATCCGATGCACGGCAATACGGAAACGACTGCAGAGGGCTACAAGACCCGTCGTTTTGATAATATTGTCGCGGAGCTTCAGGCAGCGTTTCGCATTCATCAGGAGGCAGGGAGCTACCTAGGTGGCGTGCATCTGGAGCTCACGGGTGAGAACGTGACGGAGTGCACTGGCGGTGCCCGGGGTTTGAAGGATTCGGATCTGGCCCGCGCCTACAAGTCCCAAGTCGACCCGCGATTGAACTACGAGCAGGCTATGGAAGTGGCCATGCGCATCGCCGGTCAGCCGAACGGCCATTGAGCGAAGTCCAGGCTGGGGGGGGGACGCCGCCGCGGGTTACATTTGATCCGCATTGCACTCGCTGCCCTCGGTTGGCCGCTTTTCTCCAGGAACAGCGATCCCAGCACCCGCAGTACCATAATGCGCCGGTTCCGGCATTCGGGGATTCGGCCCCGCGCCTACTGATCGTCGGACTCGCGCCTGGACGTCATGGCGCCAATGCGTCTGGGCGCCCGTTCACGGGTGATTTTGCAGGCGTCCTGCTGTACCGCACGCTTTTCGAGCTCGGTCTCAGCACGCAACCGGAGTCAACTTCGGTTGACGACGATCTTGAACTCCTAGGCTGCCGAATCACTAACGCCGTAAAATGTTTGCCGCCCCAAAACAAACCGACGACACTCGAAGTGCGGACCTGTAACGCCTACCTCAAAGAGGAGCTCGCACAGCTCCCGGAAGACGCCGTGGTATTTGCCCTGGGTGGGATCGCCCACGGGGCGGTGCTCCGGACGCTCGGCCTGAAGTTGAGTGGATACCGGTTTGGTCACGGGGCAGTCCACCAGCTTCCAGGCGCACGCAGTTTGGTTGATTCATATCATTGCAGCCGTTACAACACTCAGACCGGCCGGTTGACGCCAGCGATGTTCGCTGAGGCATTGGCGCGTGCGAGAGACCTGGCCGCGCAGCCTGAATGAGCGAGACCACCGGCATGTCAGTCGGCGAGGGTGCGGAGTTCGATCCTCAAGCGTTTGTCACCAATCTTACGCATCGCCCAGGGGCTTATCGAATGATCGATGCCAGCGGCGAAGTCATCTATATCGGCAAGGCAAAAAACCTGCGTCGCCGTGTCGGGAGCTATTTTCAGGGTCGGACTCAGGATTCCAAGACGATGGCCATGGTGAGGCAGGTCGCTGAAATCGACGTTACCGTAACCCGGACGGAGACCGAGGCGTTGATTCTTGAGTACAACCTTATAAAGAGGCACAAGCCGCGGTTTAACGTCGTGCTCCGGGACGACAAGAGCTACCCCTACATCCATGTCAGTACGGAGCAGAAGTTTCCGCGCCTGTCCTTTTACCGAGGGCCGCGCAAAAAGAAGGGGCACCTATTTGGTCCCTACCCGAGCGCTGGCTCCGTTCGGGAAACCCTTAATCAGTTACAAAAGCTTTTCCAGGTTCGTCAATGTGAGGACAGCTACTTTTCGAATCGAACGCGCCCCTGCCTGCAGTATCAGATTCAACGATGCACCGCGCCGTGCGTTGGCCTCGTTTCCGCAGACGACTATCGCCGTGATGTGGAGCACGCAATCTTGTTTCTTGAGGGACGGGGTGAGGTGGTCACCGAGAGTCTGGTGGAACGTATGGAGAAAGCTTCCGGGGAATTAGAATTTGAGCGCGCCGCTCAATATCGCGATCAGATAGCGAAGCTGAAGGCCGTAGAGTCCCAGCAGTTGGTGACTAGATCTGCGGGCGATTTCGATGTCATTAGCTTAGTTTGCGAGCGCAGCATTTTTTGCGTAGCGGTCATGTACTTCAGGGGTGGTCGTCTTCTAGGCTCGAAATGCCATTTTCCCAAGTCCGTCGCGGAGGCGAACGAAGCGGAGGTCATGCGCGCATTTCTGCTCCAATACTATGGCGGCAAGGAGGCGCCGGCGGAGATTCTGGTCAGTCAATCGGTCTCCGACGTTGACGCGATTGCGGAGATGCTTAGCGAACGGACAGGTCATAGGGTACAAATAAAGCACCGTGTTCGTGGGGATCGCGCCCGTTGGCTCGAGATGGCGTTGCTCAACGCGGAGTACGCTGCGGCGTTGCGCAAGAAGTCGAGCGCGACGATGACGCAGCAGCTCGAATCCGTAGCTGAATCACTGAGACTCGATGAGATACCGGCGCGGCTCGAGTGTTTTGATGTCAGCCATACGAGTGGGGAGTCTGCGGTGGCTTCTTGTGTCGTCTTTGGGCCCGAAGGACCTATGAAGTCAGAATACAGGCGATTCAACATTTCCGACGTGACTGCCGGGGACGACTACGGTGCCCTGGCGCAGGCGCTGCAAAGGCGCTATGCGCGGGTGAAGAAGGGTGAGGCTCCCATCCCGGATGTCCTGTTGGTCGATGGAGGCAAGGGGCAACTTAACGCTGCGGTGGAGGTCCTAGAGGAGCTTCAGCTAATTGGCGTTCGACTGGTGGGGGTTGCCAAAGGGCAGGGGAGAAAGCCCGGCCGTGAGCGGCTTTACCTTACGGACGTGCGGGAGCCGTTGAAACTGTCGGGAAGCTCGCCGGCATTACATCTGATCCAACAATTACGGGACGAGGCGCACCGTTTTGCGATCGCGGGGCATCGTGCCCGGCGGAAAAAGAGACAGTCAGCCTCGCCGCTTGAGGAGATTCGCGGGCTGGGCCCAAAGCGTCGCAGAGAGCTGTTACGCCAATTCGGTGGGCTGCAGGCGGTCGCGCGGGCGGGCGTTGACGATCTCGCCAGGGTGAAGGGCATCTCACGGCAGCTCGCTCGGTTAATATATGGGCGCTTTCATTCGGAATAGAACTTGAATCTACCTATGCCGTTCACGATCCCGAACTTGCTGACGTATTTTCGGATCATCGCTATCCCGTTGGTTGTGGTGACCTATTATCTTCCCTTCAGCTGGGCCGGGCAGGCGGCCGGCATTCTATTTGGACTGGCTGCGGTTACTGATTGGTTGGATGGTTATCTCGCACGTAAGCTCAATCAGACATCAAGCTTTGGCGCGTTTCTCGACCCTGTTGCGGATAAGCTGATCGTCACCACGGCGCTGGTCGTCTTGGTACAGAACGACCCTACGATCATCTTGATGGCAGTGGCTGCGATAATCATAGGGCGAGAGATTACGGTCTCCGCACTACGGGAGTGGATGTCCGAGTTGGGGGCTCGCGCTCGCGTTAAGGTGAGCTTTTTCGCGAAATGGAAGACCACGCTCCAGATGTTTGGCATTGGCTTCATGCTTTATCAGGAACCGTCATTCGGGTTGCCTGTTTACGGGATAGGTATGGTTCTGCTCATTGCGGCTGCGGGCCTCACGTTGTGGTCCATGGCGGACTATCTCAGATCAGCATGGCCGGTGATGCGCAGTGGTATTGGGCCGAACGCGGACTAATGGGCGCGTTCGTAGTTTCCTTTGTAAAAGGTTGAAAGCACAGCCACTAAATCGCGGCTTTCCAGGGAAATAGAACAGTTTTCCTAATATAGGTTTTATGCTCTGTCCGAGGGGGCTTGACAGGGCCTGAGAGGCCTGAGGCTTGCGGGTAGGGTGCTGGACCGGGTGCCCCCAGTTCGGAGCGTTGGTTCTGGGGCTGGGTGTATCTCCGGGTCGACTGCTTTACAATCCCTTCTCTCTGCCTATGCGGGTGTAGCTCAGTTGGTAGAGCGGCACGTTGCCAACGTGCAGGTCGACGGTTCGAACCCGTTCACCCGCTCCACTTCCCGGTTTTTAGCCCGAGCCAGCAGTTCTCGAGGTTTTCTGGTGAAATTTCGACTGCCTGGCGGTTATGATCGCATTGGATGACCTTTTGGGGATCAGGGGAGATTCAAATGAAAAAAATTCTCTTTTCGCTAGCTTTTATGTCGGTCGGCGTGGGCGCCCAGCAGGCGCCAATGTTCGAAGTTGATACATCCTGGCCGAAACCATTGCCTGGAGGCTGGATCAATGGTCAGGTTGGGGGCAACTGTGTCGATTCCCATGACCACAGCGTGATCGTAGACCGGCGAAATATCACCGACGAAGAACAGGAGACCTCGATGGCAGCCCCGTCGATCATCATGTTCGATAAGCTTGGTTACATGGTGAGATCCTGGGGGGATCCAGACGTCGTACCTGACTCGATCCACGGTTGCACGTTCGATAACGACAATAACGTGTATGTCGCTGGAAATGGCGATGCCATCGTGCAGAAGTACAGCCACGAGGGCGAGCTTTTGTTGCAGATCGGAGAGCGCGGCGAATTCGATACGGTGGATGGCACCGAAGAGGGCGAGGCGCTCAACTCGGCCGAAGATCGGTTAAACCGACCCTCCGCTATTGCGGTGGACCCTGAGAACGGTGACCTCTACATCTCCGACGGATACGGTAACCGGCGTGTTGCTGTTTTTGACCACCAAGGAAACTTCTTGCGTCAGTGGGGTCGCCAGGCTACTCAGCAGGAAATAGAAGAGGGTGCGCCCGGCGCATTCGCCCAAGTCGTGCACTGCATCGCGCTGAGCAACGAAGGGTTGATCTATGTCTGTGATCGGCAGGGGGACCGAGTCCAGGTGTTCGACAAGATGGGCAACTTCGTTCGCAACATCTGGGTCAGGACAGGCACGGATACGCTGCCGGATCCTCGCGGGACTGTTTGGACTGTGGCTTTCTCGCCGGATGAGGCGCAGCGATACCTGTACGTGATGAACGGGCGCAATGAGCAGATCCATGTACTCGATCACAAGAGCGGGGAGATTCTCTCCACGTTTGGACGTCCTGGTCATCAGGCCGGCAACTTCACCCATGGTCACACCATCGCGGTCGATTCGGTGGGGAACATGTATGTAGCTGAGACGGCAACCGGTCGAAGGGTCCAGAAGTTCAGACCCGTCAACTAAACTGCGGCGGCGCACGAGGCTGATCTCGGGTGCCATCCGTTAGCTCTGCGCAAGACAGGGCGCCGCTGACCCATCGGGCGATCTTCGTGATCGCTCTGCCGGTCATGATCGCCAATATTTCCACGCCGTTGATCGGCGTGGTCGATACTGCCGTCGTGGGTCAGATTCCCGATCCCGCCTATATCGGTGCCGTCGCTGTCGGTTCGCTGATTTTCAGTTTCGCTTTTTGGGCGTTCGGTTTCCTGCGAATGGGGACAACCGGTTTAACGGCCCAGGCTTTCGGAGCGCGTGAAAACGATGAAGTCAGCGCGAGCCTAGGGAGGGCACTTCTGATCGCCTTGGCAGCGGGAACGGCCCTCATCGCACTACAGTGGCCTATTCGCGAGACTGCATTCGCTCTTTTGGGCGGCAGCCAACAGGTGGAGTCCCTCGCTAGGGGGTATTTCGACATTCGGATCTGGGCGGCGCCCGCAACGCTTGCGAACTACGCGTTGCTTGGTTGGTTCATCGGGCTTGGGCGCACGGACATCGGCTTGGTCCTCCAACTCGTGCTGAATCTAACCAATATCGCGCTCGATGTGCTGTTTGTTTTGGGTTTCGGGTGGGATGTACGGGGGGTGGCGTTCGGGACGGTTCTGGCCGAATGGAGTGCGGGCGGGATTGGTTTAATGATTGCGATTCGTCATTTGCGCCGGTTCGGTGGTTTATGGTCGTTAGAGCGCCTATTGGCCGTTGATCGTCTGAGGCGGACGATGTCTGTTAACGGTGACATTATGATTCGCTCTCTGGCGCTCATTTTCGTCTTTGTGTGGTTCATGGCCCAAGGTGCCAAACAGGGAGATGTGATTCTCGCTGCCAATGCGGTTCTCATGCACCTCATCTCCATCAGTGCGTTTTTTTTGGACGGACTCGCTTTCGCTGCGGAGGCGTTAATCGGTCGGTCGGTTGGTGCAGCTCATCGGGCGGGGTTGGTCGCTGCGGCGCGGATGACCACGTTGTGGGCAGTCGCTGTCGCTCTGTTTCTGTCGCTAATTATCGGTGCCCTCGGTGCGGAATTCATCGACCTGCTTACGGTGGACGCTGCGGCTCGGAGCGCAGCGAGGGCGTATCTACCATGGGCTATTGGTATGCCGCTCCTGGGTGTGTGGGCGTTTCAGCTGGACGGCATCTTTATTGGGGCAACACGCACGGCTGAGATGCGTAACGCTATGCTGATCTCACTGTTTATTTTCTTGATCGCGTGGTGGCTGTCCTTGCCCCTAGGGAACCATGGTCTCTGGATCGCCCTCTACATAAACTACTTGGCGCGTATCGGTACGCTGTACTACCACTATCCTGCTTTGGTGCGGTCCGTGCCCGACGGAAGGTAAAATGACTAGTTGGGGGTAGCAAAAGATATGGAAGTGCTTAGCGGTATTCTGCTTACGGGGGTCATCCTCGGAATCGTCGGGTATCTTCTGCGCGAGGCCCTCGGTGAACAGGCGGGCGCAATATTCAGTAGATACGGCGAGGCTTCGCCGGTGGAAATAAATGACTCCCTGGTTGGTGACATCGCTCAGGTAGTTGAATTTAAAGACGGCGCCGAGCTTATGAAGGTGCGCATTCGAGGGGAACGCTGGAACGCTAACTTGATTGCTGATCGTGGGCTGCCGCCCGGTGCCGAGGTTAGAGTGATCGCTGTCAACGGTCTGGTATTGGATGTTGAGGAGTGTGTTGACGAGCATGCGAGTGCAGCTGGAGCAACCGTCGAAGAGACGTGAATCTGAGTTCCTAGACGCCGTTGACAGGAGCAAGAAGCTTCATCTAAATCGTGTTGCTCCTCCGGATGAGGTGGAGAAGTACCAAGCTTTTCTGAACCAGATACGAAGTCCCTGGAGGGTGACGTTCTTCGTGGTTTTGAAGACGGGCGAGGACTTGATTGGGGTGGTCAATATCGACAGTATGATTCGAGGTGCGTTTCAATCAGGTTACCTCGGCTACTATGGATTTATTCCCTATGTCGGTAGTGGATTGATGCGCGGGGGTCTGATTGAGGTTGTTAGTAGAGCTTTTCACTAACTCAAGCTCCATCGTCTAGAGGCTAATATTCAGCCGAACAATGAAAGATCTATTGCGCTCGTTCGAAGCCTCGGATTTCGTCTCGAGGGCTTTTCCCCGAAGTACCTGAAGGTGTGCGGTCGGTGGAGAGATCATGAACGCTGGGCGATCCTGGCGGAGGAGTGAGAGGGGTCAGCTGTATCATGAAGGTACTCCGAAGGAGGCTGACCGTTTTTCTCGGTACAGCTATCGTCTACGCTGTGTCTCATGCGCACCATTCCACTGCGGAGTACGACCACAGTACCGTCGTTGAGTTGGAGGGTGAGTTGGTCAGGGTCTACTGGGGGAATCCCCACCCGCTCTATACACTCAAGACGGTCTCAGCCGAGGGCGAAGATGTGTTACACGAGCTGGAGGGCTCGGCGGTTTACGTCCTGGAACGAGTTGGCGTAAGAGAAGACATGATAAAGGTGGGCCAACGCGTCCGCGTGGCGGGCTACCCCTCCGCGCGCCGACCCGATTGGATTCAGGTCTCGAACATGTTGCTCGAAAATGGTTATGAGGTCCTGGAACGCGGCGCTCAGCGGCGATGGACGCAGAGCAATGGCGAGGTGTCATCCGCCTCCGGATCGAACGCTGATAATGCTGAGCTGGAACGAAGTGGCCTGTTCCGGGTATGGAGTCGTGCGGAGCTGGGCGATGGTCTGGACTTCGGGGCGTTACCGCTCACACCCGACGCCACCTTGCGTCGTGCTCAGTGGCACCCCGTTGAGGACAACCCGGCGTTCCAGTGTGTAACGCACGGGATGCCTGCGATCATGCCTAATCCGTTCCCAATCGAGTTTATCGACAACGGCGACTCGATCACGCTGAATCTGTCCAACACTGTAATTCGCACGATTCACCTGATAACTGACTCAGCATCGACGCTATTGGCGGCGACAAAGCAGGGATATTCGGTGGGTCGGTGGGACGGTCGGGTTCTGGAGATCGAGACGACGCGAGTGAACTGGCCTTATTTCGATGACAACGGCACGCCTCAGAGTGAGAACGTTCGAATGCGGGAGTCATTCGTTCTCAGTGAAGATGGGGAACGGCTCGATTACGGGATTACAGTGACGGATCCGGGAGTGTTTACTCGACCGGTCGTGGCGGACGTATCCTACGCCGCCCTCGGTGAGCCCCTCCACGATTATCGTTACTGCCCAGGGGCCGAATAATCGAAGAACGGGCGTTTTCTGGATTCGGGCTAGAAACGGAGTTCTTCTGAAACGGGTGCGATAACCTCGTGTTCGACGAGGTCATACATACGTTGTGTATGGGCTCTTCTCCCCGGACCGGGGTTGCTGGAAGAGGTCGTAACCACGACCAGTTTGAGCGCTGGCACTAGCACTATGAACTGTCCTCCGAATCCCCAGGCATAGGTTGTCTCGTGCCCGGCCATCTCGCGAATCCACCAGCCGTAGCCGTAATAACGATTCCGTTCACGACGCGACTGAGCCCGTTGTGCCAATGAGTCTTCCACCCAGTCTCGCGGAACGATTTGGGTATCGTTGGCGCGCCCCTCGTTGAGATACAGCTCGCCGAAAGCGTGCATCTGTCGGGGCGTCATCTCCATATCATTGCCCCCGAAGTAGATGCCTTGTGGATCTTGTGGCCAGGGGGGCAAGTAAAACTCCAACGGTTTTGCCAGGACTTCACGCGCGAACTCCAGCGTGCTTTGTCCAGTTGCTTTGGTCAGGATGGCAGAAAGGAGATGAGTGTTTCCAGTGCTGTACTCCATTAGCCGGCCGGGTGGCAGCTCGAGAGGTTGCCGGAGCGCGAAACTGACCCAATCCGAGCTTGTAGTCCATACACCGTAGTTTCGATTGCTCGTCGTCTCGAGTCCCGATTGCATCGTGAGCAGGTTCTCAATCGTAATCTGCTCCTTGAGAATATTATCGTCCGTCGGTAGTCGGTCACCGAGGTAGTCCACAATTGGCTGCTCGACGCCGCTGAGGTGCCCTTGCTCGATGGCGATTCCGACGAGTGCTGATAAGACGCTTTTTGAGACCGATTTAATATTTGTCACGCTCCCTGGTTGTGCTCCGTTGAAATAGCGCTCCAGCACCAAGTCACCGTTCCAGCTAACCAGGAGGCTCCGCATCCTCGGCAGACTCTGGGCGGTGGTAAGTGCTGTTTCGAATTTGAAGGGCGGTGTTTGTGATACTTGGGCGCTCGCCGCGGAAATGAAAATTGTCCCGCTGACGAGCAGGGTTGCGGCGAACGATAACCTGAGTCGGTAGGGAGTTAAGAGCGCGCGGGTGATAAGCATAAAAGCCCTAGGGTGAATCAAGGCGGAGGAACGATACTACATGCCTAGTGGTATGCTCCATCTGGCCGTCCATTGCGGTAATGCCTAGTCAACACCCTCAGCCGAATAGTAAGTCTGGCAACCAAGTGGCAATCTGTGGGAACACACAGAGCAGCACGATGCCGAGTACCATCAAGAGGGCGTAGGGCAGGGCGCCTCGGAGTATTTTAGGTAGGCCGACGTCCGGTGCGATGCCGTCGATCACGTAGAGGTTTAGACCGACCGGTGGCGTGATGAGACCGATCTCCATATTGATAGTTAACACCACTGCGAACCAATAGGGGTCGAAGCCCGCTTGGAGCACGATGGGCATCAGTATTGGCGCGGTCATCAGAATGACCGCAACCGGGGGGAGGAAAAATCCAGCAACCAACAGGAATAAATTGATCATTCCCAGCAGGATCCAGCGATTGACCTCCAGGGCCGCGATCGATTCGGCCACTGACTGTGTGATGAACAGGTTGGATAGCGTGTAGCTGAAGAGAGCTGCCGCACCGATGATCATCATGATCATGACGCTCTCTCGCGTGCTACTGCTCAGAATCCGCCAGAGTTTTCGCGGATTCCACATGCGGTAAATGATGGCCACCATGAGCACGCAGAGCATTGCGCCGACCCCCGCAGCTTCAGACGGAGTGGCCACACCGCCGTAGAGCACAAACAGGATCCCAGCAACGATTAGCAGGAAGGGGAGGATGCGCGCTGCTTGCTCGAGTTTCTCGCGAAGACTGTACTGTTGACGCTCCTGGCCCGCCTGAAACCCGTCCCGCCATGCGTGGAAAATCGACCAAGCACTGAAGAGTCCGGTCAGCATCAACCCGGGGACGATCCCAGCGATGAACAGACGCCCAATTGATGTTCCAGTAGAGATTCCGTAGACGATCATTGTGACGCTGGGGGGGATGAGGATGCCGAGCGTGCCCCCAGCGGCAATTGATCCGGTGGCCAAACCGTCCGGATAGCCACGTTTGCGCATCTCGGGAATCCCCATCTTGCCGATAGCCGCGCAAGTTGCCGGTGAGGAGCCGCTGAGTGCTGCGAAGATGGCACAGGCTCCGAGATTCGACATGGCGAGGCCACCAGGGACCCGATAAAGCCAACGGTCCAGAGCCCCGTAGAGGTCGCCACCGGCGGGTGAGGCCGCAACAGCGGCGCCCATGGCAATGAACATCGGGATAGAGACCAGCGTGAAGTCTGCGAGACCCGAGAAAAAGAGTTCGCCAAGGATGGTCAGGCTCTCGAGACCGTCGAAGACGGCGAGAAAGCCTATAGCGACAACCACGAGTCCGAAGGCCACGGGAATTCCGCTCGCCAGCACGATTACCGTGACGATAGCAATGAGCAATCCGATTGCCAGCGGGCTCATGCGGGAGGCTCTTGCGGTTCAGATAGACCGTGTCCGAGCGGTCGACCGGATGCTAGACACAGGATATCGACGGTGTATTGCAGCGTGAGTACCCCTAAGCCCACGGGCAACGCCAAGAGCGGGATCCACAGGGGTGGTCCCCATACCGACTCGGTCACCCACCCGAAGGTCCAAGCCTCGTGGAAATAGGTCCATCCGGTCCAGGCCAGCACGGCGCAGGCCGCCCAGGCGCAAATCGAGGCGATGAAGGCCAGCCATCGGCGTGGTCTCTCGGACAGATAGTGAGGCAGTAAGTCGACTGTCACGTGGCCCCGAGTCAAGAGCACATAGGGGCTACCGATGAGGGTTGCGGCTACGACGGCAAATGTGACGAACTCCGTCTGCCAGATTGTTGCGGCGCTGAACATATAGCGCACTAGAACCATGTGACAGACGACCAGGCAAGCGGCGGCTAGGCACAATGCTGCCAGCACGCCGCAAGCGCGCGAGAGGGCTCGCACACCTCGAATAAAGTGATCCACCAAGACGGTCGTGCTCACTCGACCGCGAGCGCTTTCTCTATGAGCTCAGCTCCTCCGGGCACTTCCTCCGCGAAGACCTTGTAGGAAGTTTCTGCGGCGATCGCCCGCCAGGCCTCGTTCTGTTCCAGAGTCATGCGTACGACCTCGACGCCCGCCTCGGCGAAGACTTCCTCGAGTTGTTGGTCAAGAAGCTGAGCTTGCTCGAAAAAATAGTCTTCGGCGATTTGGCCGGCTGCGAGCAGCGCGGCCTGCTGATCTGAATTTAGCCGGCTCCAGGTCCGTTCCCCGATAAGCACAGGCTCGTACATGAACC
>Ga0315339_1001167_pt1 | contig 25110 bp, 25 predicted proteins | sample ASW17metaG_FD_204514 | JGI IMG/M metagenome (GOLD analysis project Ga0315339, IMG submission 204514) | Ammonia-oxidizing marine archaeal communities from Pacific Ocean, United States - ASW #17 | ecosystem: Environmental > Aquatic > Marine > Oceanic | place: USA: California | collected 2016-12-05 | reverse complement strand
TTGGCCATGTGAAGTAAATTTGGCGAATTCGCTGTTCATCATGCGGATAATTTCCGCCGATTCATTGTTGACGATGACGGCGCGCGTCTTATCCCACAAAACCGGCACTGTAACCCGACCAGAATATTCCGCCTCAGCCTGGGTGTAAATTTCATGCATATGTTGGGCAGCAAACAGTGGATCAGCGATGCAGCCCTCGCTATCGCCAAAGACCCAGCCCTGATCCCCCATGAATGGATCGACCACCGAAACGCTGATCGCACCCTCTAAACCCATGAGGGCACGATATATTAGAGTGCGATGGGCCCATGGACAAGCGAGCGAGACATAGAGATGATAGCGTCCACCCTCGGCCTTAAAACCGGTGCTGCCATCAGCGCTGATGAAATTGCGAAACTGGGTTTCAGGGCGAATAAAGCAACCATCCTTTGAACGAACGCGCAATATCTCAGCCTGCCAAACACCATCAACCAATTGGCCCATATTAATGCGCTCCCAAACCTACCGTCACCCGGTCATACAAAGATATGACACCGTTAAGACACTGAATTAATTAATATTATGTTCAACTAGCCCACAAGCGGCCTACTACTGTCAGCCACAAACTGACCGATATCAGCTTCCGGTTTAGCGCCAAAATGAGAGATAATCTCTCCGGCGGCAAGCGCTCCGAGCCGGCCACAACGGGCGAGATCAAAATCATGGGTAAATCCATAGAGAAAGCCGGCTGCATAGAGATCTCCGGCACCTGTGGTATCGGCCAAACGCGCTATCGCCGCGGCACCAATCACATGCACTTCGCCCCTGCCTACCACCACCGAACCCTGTTCGCTACGGGTCAAAGCGGCAATCTCGCATTGTTTACCCACGAGTTGCAGCGCTTCATCAAAATCCGTCACCTGATAGAGCGAGAGGATTTCATCCTCATTAGCAAACAGGATATCGACATGATTTTCGACCAAATCACGCAGTTCATCGCGGTGGCGATCCACACAAAACGAATCAGAAAGACTGAGAGAAACGCGCCGTCCATTTGCGGCGGCAAATCCCTGCGCCTTGCGAAACGCTGCCTTGGCGCTTTCGGGATCCCAAAGATAACCCTCCATATAGGTGACCTTGGCATCGGCAATCTGTTCTTCGCGTATATCGTCCGGACTAAGTTCGATACAGGCGCCGAGATAGGTATTCATGGTCCGCTGGGCGTCATCGGTGACGAGGATGAGGCAGTGCGCGGTTGGCGTGCCGTCTAATGCAGGCGAGGTATCAAAACGAACGCCCGCGGCATTGATATCATGGCGAAATACCTCGCCCAGCGTATCTTTTTTGACCTTGCCGATATAACCAGCGGCGCCGCCAAGGAGAGCAAGGCCAACCATGGTGTTCGCGGCTGAACCACCCGAAACCTCAATGCCAGCGCCCATGGCACCGTAAAGCGCCTTGGATTGCTCAGCGCTCATGAGGGTCATAGCGCCTTTGGACAGGGAATGATCAGTAAGAAATGAATCCTCGGCACGCGCTATAACATCGACAATCGCATTGCCAATACCGATCACATCCAAGCTTGGTTCCACCATCTTCAACTCCGTTTCGTTATCCCTATAAATTATAATATCGCGCACTATAAAGTGGGTAGAAGATAGAATCCAACATATGGTGGATGCATGGTTTCGGCACTGATTTTGGCCTTCAAACAGCTTGGCGAGCGACGCACACGCAGCATAATGCTGTGGACAATTCTCATCACCCTGGCAATTTCCGCCCTATTGATTGCCGGTGTCTCCGCGACATTTGCACTGCTGGAACTATCAGGCATTGTCTTCATTGATTCGGCCCTGGCCCTGTTTGGCGGCATTGCTGCAGCTTTCGTCGCCTGGCTGCTGTTTCCCGTGTTGGCAGCGGAAGTTCTGTATCTCTTTATCGATGAAGTTGCCGATTCTGTGGAGGAACGCCACTATCTAGATCTGCCAAAGCCAACTCCGGTATCATTCTGGCATAATGCCATTGCCGGAATTCGCTTCGCTTTGATTATGGCATTTTTCAATCTGCTGATTCTGCCAATCGCCTTATTTCCCATCGCTAATGTGATTTATCCAATTTTATATTTCATCATTAACGGCATATTGCTCGGACGTGAATACTTTGAAATCGTTGCGCCAAGACGCATGGATTTCAAGGTAGTGCGCCAGAAGCGGCGGAAGCACCGTATTAAATTATTTGTCTCAGGCGTTGTAATTGCATTATTATTCACAATCCCGCTGATCAATTTAGTCGCTCCAATTGTGGCAACGGCCTTCATGGTCCATATATTCCACGATTTACGCGGAAGCGAGAAGCCATATGTCTAACCGCAGCCACAAGCTTTAATGGATACTGAAATGTACCGCCGTAGAAGCAACGCAGCAAACGAATCAGGAGGCCGCAGGCCAATGTCCGGCAGCAGCGAAGACCCGCATTTCATGCCGCGCCTTTCCAATGAGCCGATGGGCCTCAAAAGCTCCAGCCGGTCCGTGCAATTTCATCCCGACGTGCCCCACCGGGTGGTTGGGCCCAACTCGCCACCCACAGTCACCGAGCAGGATGAATTTGGTGTAGAAACCAAAGTCCTAACCGTCGGCAAGGATATGGGTTTAAAGGGCGCCGAGATTTCCGATTGTGATAGACTAATTATCGAAGGCATGATCGACGGCAACCTGACAAGTGGGCGCTATCTCGAAATTGATTTCGGCGGAACCTTCAAAGGTAACGCAGTAGTGGATAATGCCGAGATCGCCGGCACTTTCGAAGGCGATTTGCGGGTACATAACCGCTTGTCTCTGCACGCCTCGGGGCTGATAACCGGCCGGGTTATTTATGGCCAACTGGAAATCGAGCGCGGCGGCCGCCTGAACGGCGAAGCCGAGCATGACAGCGGCAATCGTGAAGCCGGTCTGCAATCGGTAGATAACGAGACTTCAGAACTCACCTTTTCTGCGCCGCCAACGGCTGTGTCCGAAACAGATTGATGACGCGCCTGCTACGGGCGGTCTGGCCGGCATCGCTGGCCACCTTGTCGCTTGCCCTCACCCTGCTTTTGGTTACCGCTTGCGGCTCGCCGCCGCACAGAACAGCACAGCAGCAAATCGACAATACTGAAATTGCGGAGCCAATTCCTGCGCCAAACCAAACAGCGAATTTGGCACCAGCTCAGCCTGCCATCAAATCCCAGCCAACACATAATAAAACGGTGCCTATAAGCGAGCCAACGCTTGCACCCGTTGCATCGTTGGACATCACGAAACCCAGGCCCGATCAACCGGTAGTCTCAAACGAAGCATCAATCAGCCGCATGCCACAAAAACCACCCAAGCCCCCGATCAATGACGACCCGCATCAATTGATGGGCCTAGCACCTGACGCCGTAAATAGCCTCCTCGGCCTGCCCTCGTTATTGCGCACAGAATCACCCGCTGAAGTTTGGCAGTATACGGCTGAAGATTGTGTTCTCGATATTTATCTCTATGCCAAGGAACAAACACCGGATCGTTTGCGCGTGACTTATTATGAAATCCGCCGCCCCGATACGGCACAGAGCGGCGCCCGTGCTTGCTTGGCAGAAATTATTGAAAGCCGCATGGATGTTCGGGACCAAAATGCTCCGCAATAGCAGAAATAGAATCCAAACGCTTGCCCCGCTTTGCCTGCAACTTCGGGCGCGCGGCTCAGGACTCGGTCTTTTTCTTAAAAGCGCAAAGTTGCCGCACCTCACAGGCCGGACAATCGGGCGCACGCGCCTTGCACACATAGCGTCCGAACAGAATTAGCCAATGATGAGCGTGCTGGAGATACTCCTTCGGTACCATTTTATAGAGCTTATTCTCGACCTGATCGGGAGTTTTTCCACGCGCCAAGCCAGAGCGATTAGCCACGCGAAAAACATGCGTATCAACGGCAATCGTTGGCTGACCGAACACCGTGTTGAGAACCACACCAGCGGTCTTGCGTCCCACACCGGGCAAGGCCTCTAACTGGGCTCGCCCATCCGGTACCTGGCTGCCATGCCGCTCAATCAGCATCTGGCTGAGGGCTATGACGTTCTTGGCCTTGGCATTATAAAGGCCGATGGTACGTATATGTGCCTTGAGCCCGGCCTCGCCCAGGGCTAACATTTTCTCCGGCGTATCCGTATCAACAAAGAGTTTCTTTGTTGCCTTGTTGACGCCCACATCGGTTGCCTGAGCGGAGAGGACAACGGCAACTAAAAGCGTGAAGGGATTCTTAAACTCAAGCTCGGTCACCGGCGCAGGGATGCGCGCGGCCAACTGTTTCATGAATTTTGCAGCATCAGTCTTTTTCATCACGATACAGGTTAGTCGGACATAGCAGGTTAAACTAGCGCGTTATGAATTCTGGCGATGCCATATGACCATAACCATGGCAGTTCTCTAGGATGGGGTTTCCGCTTCTGCTTGCCCTGATCATCGCCCCAATCGTTGCACTAGTCGTCTTTGCCGCACTGATAGCGCTGATGCCCCATGGCACGGCCAAAGGCCGTTTGGATGAAGGCCGTGTCACCTATGCGCGCGCTGATTATGACGCCGCACTTAATAAATTTATGCCTCTGGCCAAGGCCTACAACGCACACACACCGTCCATGCTCGATATACTGTGTCGCCGAGGCCAGGGCGTGGAGAAAAATTTCTTATTTATGGCAAAGCTCTATAAACTCGCCGCAACCTTTAGCGAAACACTGCCTCAGTGTTTACTACTTGGAGGGTTTCGGCGTTACGCGTGATGTTGTGGTGTGCACCTTCGTATGATTTGCTCGCACCGTCGCTAATAAGCGCGGCGGTGGCCTGAAAGCGCATGCCGCAAAGGCACGCGATAAGATTGCCTAGCTTCTGAACGACAAAGACAAAGCACTCCGCACCTGGTCGGTATTTTGCTTTCTCTGCCTTGATATTTTCATCCTCTAGCTAGCATTCAAATTGAACAGCTTCGCGCTCACAGTTATCGAGCGCATATGCATCACACCCGATCAGGTTTTGATCACCCGACACGAGCCACATTGCAACGATCGCTGGACGTTCCATCCCTAATGGCTGAATATCGAATTGCAAGAGATGGAGCATAGCCAGGAGGGTCTGCACCTGTCGTAATACGAATTCTAACTCAGGCTTGCTACGTTTCATGCGCCGGAAGAACGCTTTGAATTAGCCAAGGCGCTGCGGAAAACTATAGTGGATATTAGCCTAGCGACTTAGCGCGGTAAAAAATTCAGCACATCGGCCATGCTATAGAGTCCGGTCTTCTGATCCTGCGCCCAGGCCGCCGCGCGTAAGGCGCCACGCGCATAAGTCTGCCGGCTGGCCGATTTGTGGGTGAGCTCCATGCGCTCGCCATCGGCGGCGAAGATCACGCTGTGATCACCAACCACGTCACCGCCACGAAGTGCGGCAAATCCTATGGTACCGCGCACCCGGGCGCCGGTGATACCGTCACGACCACGATCCGCAATATCCTCAAGTGCGGCGCCACGGCCTTTGGCTACAGCGCGGCCTAACCCGAGGGCCGTGCCGGAAGGCGCATCAACCTTATGGCGATGATGCATCTCAACGATCTCAACATCGTAGTCATCATCTAACAATGCCGCAGCCTGCTCGGCCAAATGCATGAGAAGATTGACGCAGAGACTCATATTGGGTGCCTGGACGATCACCGTCTTGGTACTCGCTTCACGGAGGGCGCTTTGATGCGCAGCCTCGATGCCGGTGGTGCCTATAATGAGTGCCGTGCCATGACGGGCAGCACTCTCCGCATGACCTCTTGTTGCAACAGGCAAAGTAAAATCTAGCACGGCGTCACTGGCTGCAAATAGCGCGTCACTATCATCACTCACCGGGACGGATAGGGCCGCTATACCCACAAGCTCACCGGCGTCACGCCCGATCATAGCGTGACCCGCTATCTCGCTCGCCGCCGCAAGCCGGAAACCCGGTGTCGCACAAACTTGGCGTATAAGCGTCAAGCCCATTCTTCCGGCAGTACCCGTCACACCAATTTTTATTTCGCCCTGCATCGCCATCTCACCCCCAACCAATTGCCCCGGCCATGCAGCCGAACGTTTATTTCAATGCGCAAAAAAGCACAAAGCTGCGACGCTACCAAGCGCTATTGCACGATCGGCATCAAAATAAGCCAACACAGCGTGATTAGAGTGAATCCCGAGCAGGCGGAATCACCTACAACATTGCTGGTGGTTGGTGATTTGCTTCAATTTAAAATATATAAAATATTTCGTGTGAGCCTGAGACAATTTAGTCTTTGAGGTCTACCCAAATATCTTTGACCTTGGCGAAGAACCCGTCCGACTGCGGGCTGGTGGATTTTGTGCCAAGGGAATCGAATTGCTTAAGCAATTCTTTTTGCTTCTTGTTGATGTTGACCGGCGTTTCAACCATGACCTCAATATACATATCGCCCTTCGAGCCGCCGCGCAGCGCCGGCATGCCTTTGCCGCGCAAGCGGAACTGATGGCCGTTCTGCGTGCCATGGGGAATAGTGACCCGCGCTCGGCCACCGCCAAGTGTCGGGACATCAATGGAGCCGCCAAGCGTGGCTGAGAACATCGGAATGGGAACCTGGCAATAGAGGTTCATGGCATCGCGCTGAAAAAGTGGATGCTGTTTTACCGAGATAAAAATATAGAGATCGCCCGCCGGTGCGCCGCGGGCGCCGGCTTCTCCTTCGCCAGCCAAGCGGATGCGCGTACCATCTTCAACGCCGGCCGGTATATTGACTGACAGTGTCTTTTCCTTTTGCACACGACCGGCACCGCGACAGCTTTTGCACAGATCTGCAATGACAGTGCCCGAACCCTGGCAGGTGGGGCAGGTACGCTCAATGGTGAAAAAGCCCTGTTGGGCACGAACCTTTCCAACACCACCGCAGGCGCTACAGATAGTCGGCTTAGTGCCTTCCTTAGCACCGCTGCCTGAGCAATCGCCACAGCTTACCGAAGTTGCTGCCTGTATCTTGGTTTGCTTACCGGCAAAGGCATCTTCAAGATGAACTTCCATATTGTAACGCAGATCAGCGCCGCGCGCTGGACTGCGCTGCCCGCCCCGCCGTTGGCCACCCATGAAATCGCCGAACAGATCATCGAACACATCGGCAAAGCCCGAGCGGAAATCGAAATCACCACTACCGCCGCTGCCGCCGCCTTCGAATGCAGCATGGCCATATTGATTATAGGCGCCGCGCTTCTGTTCGTCGGAAAGTACGCCATAGGCTTCTGATAATTCCTTAAACATGGCTTCAGCTTCGGCGTCATCGGGGTTCCGATCCGGATGGTATTTCATAGCGAGCTTACGATACGACGTCTTCAGTTCCGCCGCATCTGCGTCACGGGTAACGCCCAGTATCTCATAATAATCTCTTTTGGCCATTATACCCTCAGCGCCCGGCAACACTGCCCCACCCATCAAAAAGGGCAGCGGGGTCACCGCAATGATCTACATGGATAGCGTCACCGCTGAAAGCGGATCAATCAGGACGCTGGTTCTTTTCTTCATCGTCAAGCTCTTCAAATTCAGCATCGACTATATTATCAGCCTCGGGCATCTCATCGCCTTCGGCCGTACCATCACCGCCCGGCGCCATGCCTTCCATGCCCTCCGGCATACTGCCTTCAGGTCCTCCAGCCTCTTTATAAACAGCTTCGCCAAGTTTCATCGATGCCTGACCGAGCTTCTCCATCTTGGCGCCGATCTCGGCAGCATCTTCGCTGGCAAGAGCGCTTTTAACTTCCTCGACTTCCGCTTCGATTACGCTTTTCTCTTCAGAGCTAACTTTATCACCATGCTCTTCGAGCATTTTCTCAACGCTATGAATCATAGCTTCCGCATGATTGCGCGCTTCGACCAATTCCTTGCGCTGCTTATCTTCGTCAGCGTGGGATTCGGCGTCATGCACCATCCGTTCAATCTCGCTATCGTCGAGCCCACCTGACGCTTGAATGCGAATTTGTTGTTCCTTGTTGGTCGCCTTGTCTTTCGCCGATACATTAACAATGCCATTGGCATCTATATCAAAAGTTACCTCGATCTGCGGCAGGCCGCGCGGCGCCGGTGGCAAGCCAACCAAATCAAATTGGCCAAGTATTTTATTGTCCGCCGCCATTTCGCGTTCGCCCTGGAAGACACGAATGGTCACTGCCGACTGGCTGTCCTCCGCAGTCGAAAAGACCTGGCTCTTTTTGGTTGGGATTGTAGTGTTGCGATCAATCAAGCGGGTGAACACCCCCCCCAATGTTTCGATACCGAGCGAGAGTGGTGTCACATCGAGCAACAACACGTCTTTAACATCGCCCTGTAGCACGCCGGCTTGAATGGCAGCGCCAATCGCCACAACCTCATCCGGATTCACGCCCTTGTTGGGCTCGCGACCGAAGAAGTTTTTCACCGTCTCGATCACCTTTGGCATTCGGGTCATGCCGCCGACGAGAATGACTTCGTCAATTTCACCAGCAGAGAGGCCAGCATCTTTCAGTGCTGCTTTGCACGGATCGATCGTTCGATTGATGAGGTCCTCAACGATGGCCTCAAGCTTGGCCCGCGTCACCTTCATAGTCAGATGCTTGGGGCCACTGGAATCGGCGGTGATAAAGGGTAAATTTATTTCTGTCTGCACCGCGCTCGACAATTCAATTTTGGCTTTCTCAGCCGCTTCCTTCAATCGCTGAAGGGCGAGCTTATCTTCTCGAAGATCAATACCGTTTTCTTTCTGGAATTCATCCGCCAGATAGGACAGCAGGCGAATATCAAAATCCTCGCCGCCGAGAAAAGTATCACCATTGGTCGATTTGACCTCGAAAACGCCATCACCGATTTCGAGAATGGACACGTCAAAGGTGCCTCCGCCAAGGTCGAACACAGCGATGGTACCATTTTCTTTGCGGTCTAACCCATAGGCAAGCGCCGCTGCTGTCGGCTCGTTAATGATGCGCAGCACTTCAAGACCAGCAATCTGGCCAGCATCTTTTGTTGCCTGGCGTTGCGAATCATTGAAATAGGCCGGTACCGTAATCACCGCTTGCTCAACCGTCTCACCCAAATGAGATTCGACCGTTTCCCTCATCTTTTGCAAGATGAAGGCGCTGATCTGGCTCGGCGAATAGCTTTCACCGCGGGCCGTGACCCACGCATCACTATTGTCATGCTCTGTGATAGAATAGGGCACCATCTTGATATCTTTTTGCGTCATCGGGTCCTTATAGGCGCGTCCGATGAGACGCTTGATAGCAAAGATCGTATTTTCCGGGTTGGTAACACCCTGACGTTTGGCCGATTGGCCAACCAGACGCTCGCCATCTTCGGCGAAAGCGACAATGGAGGGCGTTGTGCGCCCACCTTCTGAATTTTCGACCACGCGGGGCTCAGAGCCCTCCATGATCGCCACGCAGGAGTTTGTGGTGCCGAGATCGATTCCGATTACTTTACTCATGATAGCCTTCACGTTTAGCAGGCCTTGGCAGCCACATTGTGCACCGCCCGGGGCCCGTATAAATGGGCAAACCGCCAGCAACACTGCGGTCCAGGGATTTGGGGCATATATTGGTGCCCTACTACCCGCCTACAACCGCCTGCTGTGCGGAAATTTGCTGATTATGCTCAAATTAGTTGAATTTGCCCGATTTCCGGACAGAAATTCACCGTATTAATCGTAATAATTCCCAATATATCGCCTGGGACATCCCAAATCTCGACGAAACATAATCATTTAGGCGTTCATGTCGAGTCTCGCGCCGAGATTCTCCGCCTCTTCTCCATCGCCATCTTTTTCCGCCGGCGGCCGAGCGGCCTTGGCAACGCCGACCATAGCCGGGCGCAGCAGGCGGTCGCCAATCATGAAGCCGACCTGCACCACCTCTATAATAGTGCCGTCGGGCTGATCGGTAGCCGGCGCCTCAAACATCGCCTGGTGCAGATTATAATCAAACTTTTCGCCAAGCGGATGGACCTGCTTAATGCCGTGGCGCTCCAACGCAGAAGCCATCTCCCGCGACGTCATCTCAACGCCTTCGACCAGTGCCTTCACAATATCACTTTCTTCGCGCGCTTCATCCGGGATGGAATCAAGCGCACGCGCCATATTGTCCGACACTGACAACATATCACGGGCAAAGTTCGCAATACCATAACGCCCGGCGTCAGCGACATCTTTTTTCGCCCGGCGGCGTACATTCTCGGTCTCGGCCAAGGCGCGCAGGAGCTGGTCTTTCAACTCTGTCGCATTATTGCTGTCCGGACTATCAGAATCTTCTTCCTCTATTTCGTCCTCAACAACCTCTTCCAAAGCCATTTCCTCGTCCCGACTCTCATCGGTTTCGCCAGAATCGGCGATGGAATTAGCTGCATTTTCAGCGCCCGCGCGATCTCGCTCGTTATCATTCATTACTCAATTACCTCGGTCTTGCGTTAACTCAGGATACGCCCGATGACGCTCGCCGTATGATCTACCAACGGGACGATTCGGGCATAATTGATGCGGGATGGCCCAATCACGCCAATTGCGCCAATAAAGCGCGAATTACTATCACGATAGGGCGCGACGATCATCGAACATTCAGTGTTATGGAACAAATCATTTTCAGCGCCGATGAAGATCTGTACCCCTTCGGCACCTTCGGTACTTTCCAGCAAGTGCACAAACTCCTCCTTGCTGTCGAGTGCGTCAAACAGGCCGCGGATACGATCAAGCTCGGGCATAGCCGTCACATCGTCGAGTAGATTGGCCCGCCCGCGGACGATCAAGGTGCCGTTTTCCTTCTTTTCGTTAGCCCAGGTGGCGAGGCCGGCCTCAACAACTTTGGTCGATAGCTCGTCCAATTGGGCGCGGTGCTCGGCCAATTCCAATGCAATAGCATCTCGTGCTTCTTCAAGGGTGCGCCCCGAAAGGCGGGCATTTAAGTAGTTGGCCGCTTCGCTGAGCGCCGATTGCGGCATGCCCGGCGGCAAATTGATCACCCGGTTTTCCACCACGCCGCTCTCTGTCACCATAATAGCAAGCGCTTCGCCCGAGCCCAATGAGGCAAATTCAACCTGTTTAAACGGTACATCCGCGGTCGGCGCCAGCACCAGGCCGGCGCAACGTGAGAGGCCGGAGAGCGCTTCCGTCGCCTCACTCAGCATTTCTTCCACGGTACGGCCAGAAGCGTTGCACGGGCCTTCGATGCCGGAGCGCTCCTGATCCGTCAAATTGCCAACCTCAAGCAGGCCATCGACGAACAGGCGCAATCCAAGCTGGGTCGGCAAACGCCCAGCTGAGGTGTGCGGCGAGAACAATAGGCCGGAATCTTCCAGATCAGCCATCACATTGCGGATCGTCGCCGGCGATAATGGATTCCCCAGCCGCCGCGACAGAGTGCGTGAACCCACCGGCTGACCGGTCTGCATGAATTCCTCCACCAGCCGCTGTAAAACTTCCTGGGATCGTCCATTTAATTCATACAGCACAATAAAATGCTCAAAATATTAAAATTATTAGTACACACGCCCTTGAATGTAGTGAGCGCCCCGAGCATCGTCAACGGGTGGCCGGGTCACCAGGCAACGCTGATTAGACACAGAGTGGACGCGGAGTGGGCGCTCGGTTAGGTTCCGGGAAATTCACATCCATTGGAGAAATATTATGCGTCCTTCCGGCAGACAGCTCGACAAATTGCGGGCGATTTCAATGCAGCCGAGCTTTAGTAAGCATGCCGAGGGCTCCTGCTTGATCAAGTTCGGCGATACCCATGTCTTGTGCACTGCAAGCGTCGAAACCCGCGTGCCGCCCTTCCTGCGCAATTCCGGCCGCGGCTGGGTGACGGCGGAATATGGCATGCTGCCGCGCTCAACCGGATCGCGTTCCGGACGAGAAGCCGCTCGCGGCAAGCAAGGTGGACGGACACATGAAATTCAGCGTTTGATCGGCCGTTCGCTCCGTGCGGTCACTAATTTAACGGGATTTGGCGAGCGCCAGGTAACGCTGGATTGCGATGTGTTGCAGGCCGACGGCGGCACCCGCACTGCGTCAATCACCGGCGCCTACGTGGCGCTTTACCAAGCCTTTGACGGCCTAGTTAAAGCTGGTGAAATCGAAAAGATGCCACTTACTGATCAAATTGCCGCCGTGAGTTGCGGCATCTATAAAGGTACGCCTGTACTTGATCTCGATTATGATGAAGACAGCGTTGCCGATACAGACGCCAATTTTGTTCTCACCGGTGCCGGCGGGATAGTCGAAATTCAAGGAACGGCAGAAGGCGAGCCTTTCAGCGAGGATGAGTTTCTCAAGCTGTTGGCGTTGGCAAAAAGCGGCATTCAGGAATTGGTCGCACTGCAGCGCGAAGCTCTCGGCATTGCCAGCTAAGCAGACGAGAACATGGCACGCAAATTCAGCGGGAAGCAACTGGTAATAGCCAGCCACAATGCCGGCAAGGTGCGGGAGATGATTGCGTTGATGGCGCCATTTGGCATCTCGGCACAAACCGCCGAAGCGACTGGCCTACCAGAGCCTGAAGAGACCGGAGCAACCTTCCGCGCCAATGCCGAACTGAAAGCCCGCGCCTCGGCAAGTGGCGCCAATCTACCGGCCTTTGCCGATGATTCGGGCCTGGTAGTTAAAGCACTGGATGGCAATCCGGGAATCTATTCGGCCCGCTGGGCCGGCGAGACGCGGGATTTCGCCATTGCCATAAAATTGGTAAAAGAAGCGCTCGAGAAAAGCAATACAACGCCGGAAGGCGCCAAGGCCTATTTCATATCCGCCCTTTGCCTGTGTTGGCCGGACGGACATGTAGAAAATTTTGAGGGCAAGATACATGGAACATTGTCCTTTCCCCCGCGCGGCAAAAACGGCTTCGGCTACGACCCAATCTTCATCCCGAGCGGCCATCAGATAACTTTCGGCGAAATGCTTGCGAGTGAAAAAGACGCGCTCAGTCATCGTACTCGCGCCTTCGAAAAACTCGTCGCCGCCTGTTTTTCAAGTGATGACTGATACCTTGTCCGATGCTTTGACGGCCCCTGCCGACACTTTAGCTGTTTATATCCATTGGCCGTTTTGTCTCTCCAAATGCCCCTATTGCGATTTCAATTCCCACGTCCGTGAAACAATTGACCATTCGCGGTGGCAGCGCGCACTTTCTACTGAGATAGATTATTGGGCAGCACAGGCGCCGGGGCGAACCGTTGGCAGTATTTTTTTCGGCGGCGGCACGCCCTCGCTCATGGCCCCGAAAACAGTAGCGGCAATCATCGATCGGATCACCGAGAAATGGGCGCTTGCCAGCGATCTAGAAATTACCCTCGAAGCCAATCCGACCTCCGTTGAGGCCGGGTGCTTTGCCGCCTTTGCAGAGGCTGGTGTTAATCGGCTATCGCTTGGTATTCAGGCGCTTGATGATGCGGCGCTGCGTTTTCTTGGCCGTCAACATGACGCCGCAGAGGCACGTGAAGCCCTCGATCTTGCGCGACGTAATTTTTCGCGCTTTTCCTTCGACCTGATCTATGCCCGCCCGGAACAGAGCTCTAACGCCTGGCGAAACGAGCTGAGCGCTGCGCTTGATATGGCGGGCGGCCATCTTTCACTATATCAGCTTACCATCGAAAAGGGCACGCCGTTTTACAGCCGCCACCGCGATGGTGAAATAATCCCACCCAATGAAACATTGGCTAGCGATCTATTTGACGTCACCAATGGGCTTGCCGAAGCAGCCGGTTATCTCGCCTATGAGGTTTCCAATTATGCACTGCCAGGCGAAGCCTGTCGGCACAACCTTGCCTATTGGCGTTACGCTGATTATATCGGAATTGGCCCCGGCGCGCATGGTCGGCTTACCAATACCGCGAATGGCGCGCGCGCCTTGCGCCAACACGCCAAGCCCGAGACCTGGTTGCGGGCGGTCGAAGAAAAAGGCCACGGAAGTGCCCAGGCGCGCACACTGGAGCCGAGCGAATGCGCTGATGAAATGTTAATGATGGGCTTGCGCCTGCATGAAGGCGTAGCTGTGGCGCGCTTTCATGAGCGCACGGGCCTGGCCCTTGAACAGGCCGTGCGGCCGGGCGCCATACAGCGCTTGAGTAGCGGAGGTTTTCTCAGCCAAGACGGCCGGCGTTTATGGGCAACCGCCAAGGGCCGTGCCGTGCTCAATAGCGTGTTGGCGGAGCTACTAGCCTGATAATTTTATTCTGTGCGCGGCGCACCAAAGCGACCCGGCGGCGGACTGACCATTTTTATTTTGGTGCGCCCAACAAGTTCCAGCACCGCCAAACCGCGCTCCGGTAAGCCATCTGCCGAAAAGCGAAATATGCCGCTGGCGCCGAGAAAACCATGCGGACTGCTGAGCGCCGCAGCATCAAATATTTCGCCCTGGCCGCGCCGCGCCAGCGCCGCCGCCAACGCCGCCGCATCATAGGCAAGTGTCGCAATGCGGAGCGGCGTGTAGTCATAAATCTCCTCGAAACGGCTAACGAATCCGACGCGTGCTTCGGGCGGTGGACCAACATACCAGCCGCCCAAAAGCGTCGGCTCACCAAGGTTTGCAGGATTATCCCAAAGGCCGGTTCCCAGAAACCGCACCTTGGCTGGATCAATATCATAATAGGGCAGTAATGGCACAACTCGGTTGAGGCTTTCACCGCCGTCGGGTAACAGCAAAGCATCAAAGGGCACGTCGCCAAGCGTATCGAGCCCTTCGAAGCGGCGCAGCGCGCGTTGGGATATCTCATCATCGCGCCCGGCAAGCGCTGCGCGCTCCGCTTTCAATTGACCGCGACGCTGATCATAATTGGCCAAACCACGCACCACTTCATCAGCGTCAGAGAGGTCCGCCGCATAGAATGCCGCTTGGGAAAATTCACCCCCCAAGGCCTCAACCGCGACTCGCGTCTGGCTCGCCACCACCTGGCCATAAAGTGAGCGCGGCGCTAGCACAGCAAACCGCCGGAGACCGTTCTCAACGGCAAAGCCGACCAGCCGCTCTATCTGCTGGCGCGAGGTATGGCCTAATAGATAGACACCGTCTCCCGCGACTTCTGTATCGTTGGACAAAGCAACCACATTCACACCGCCAGCACGCGCCGTGGACATCACTGCGCGCACCTCTTTGCTCAGCAAAGGTCCGAGCAGTAGGGACGCCCCATCGGATAATAGGTCCTCCGCAGCGCGAAGCGCGCCAGCCGCGGTGCCGCCGGTATCGCGAGGCTCCAAAACAAAGCGCGTATCGGCAACATCAAACAGTGCCAATTGTGCTGCATCAAGTAATACCCGGCCCTCACGCGACAGATAGCCGGTGAGAGGTAACAACAGCCCAACCTTGATAGGAACTATCTCGCCCGGCGGCGCCTGCTCTGTTCCGGCCCTAAACGTTTCTTTTAGCTCGACCCGCGCAATTTCTTCACTGGCCTTGGTGATATCCGCCTCAGATGTGCTGAGAGCATTAGCTTCAGCAACATGCTCAGGGCCGGTTTTTTCCGGCGCGTGTTGCTCAATAGCACTTTCTGGGGTGTTTATCGATTCCGCCTGCGTAGAGGATGTTTTGTCCTCAGTGAGGCGTGGGGGTAAGCTCGGCGCCCCACACGCGGCGATCATAACCAACAGGGCAATCAGATGAGCTATATGAGGCACATAATTCCCCACCGTTTCATTCTCCCGTACCACCATTGCCTTTACTGGCAGCAGCCTAATTGAGGGGGCTATGCGAAGTAAACCAACATCGAAGTTCCGGCCCGGGCTTTACATCGTCTCCACCCCAATCGGTAATATGGACGATATTTCACTGCGAGCGCTTGATACGCTTGCTGGTGTGGACCGAATTGCCTGCGAAGACACGCGACATACCCGTAAATTGTTAGAGCGCCACGGCATCAATGCTCGCCTCTTGCCTTATCATGAACATAATGCCGAGCATATGCGTCCAGCGATAATGGCGCGCCTCACGCATGGCGAAACTCTGGCGCTGGTCTCGGATGCTGGAACGCCGCTGATCTCGGACCCCGGCTATAAGCTGGTACGCAAAGTAATTGCCTCCGGCATCTATGTAACCGCTCTGCCAGGCCCAAGCGCGGCGCTAATGGCTTTGACTCTCTCCGGTCTGCCGAGCGACAGATTCATGTATGCCGGTTTTTTGCCGCCCAAATCAGGCGCCCGGCGTAAGGCGCTCGGAGAATTGGCGGTCATCAACGCTACACTGATTATCTTCGAATCATCTCGCCGGCTCGCCGCCAGCTTGGCCGACATGAGCGAACTGCTGGGGGGGCGCGATATAGCGGTAGCACGCGAGATGACCAAACTGCATGAGGAGGTGGTGCGCGGTGATCTTGCCGGCCTCGCCGCCCATTACGCCGATGTAAGCGCGCCAAAGGGTGAAATCGTTATTGTTGTCGGACCACCTACCGCGCCAGCGGAACTCACAGACGAATTTCTCGATTCCCGCCTGACGGAATTGCTGCAATCCGCCAGTGTGCGCGACGCCGCATCCCAGCTCGCCGCCGAAAGTGGCCTGGCCCGGCGCGGTCTCTATACAAGGGCGTTGCGTCTGAGCGGCGATAAACATGAATGAGCAGAGGTGGGCCCATCAGCGTGGACATACCACCGAACGCCGAAGCGTTTTTCTGTTACGCTTCAGAGGCTGGAATATTCTGGCACGCCGGTCGGAAAGATCTGCTTGATCGCCAAACGCGAATATATCTTGGCGGCGATAGAGATCAAAGCACGGCATAGCCTGAAGGAGACTGATCGAAGCAGTCATGCTGAATTAAGCGCGCGGCGGCTACCTTCTTGTCCCAACTTCCAAAATGGCGCAATCTGGGCTTTCGATTCGACGTCATGGCAGTGATGTCTTGAAGCAGGCCAATATATGTGACTGATTTGTGGCACCCGGAAATATATTGAAACATCCAATACCCAACCCAAAACCCTTTAAGGGGGTTCTAATGATGCTGAGACTGAATAGAACCATTTACAAAATGTTTTCTTTAACTCGACGCGTTCAACCGCAAATACTTGTGCCTGCCCTATTTATCTTAGGCGCACTAACACTCAGTAGCTGTAGCGGCGGCGGGCTACTTGTCAGTGTCGCAACCACGGGCGGCACTGCTGCTGCTCAGGAACGCTCAGTTGGTGATGCGATAGATGATCTCACGATCCGCGCGGAATTAAATAAACTATTCTTCGAAGATAATATCGATCTTCTACAAAGCGTATCCTTCAACGTAATTGAAGGACGCGTGTTGTTAAAGGGCTCGGTGAAAAAGCAGGAACACAGGATCCATGCTCTCGAGCTTTCCTGGCAGGCTAGTGGCGTGCGCGAGGTGATCAATGAAATCCAAGTGACAGACCAGGGCGGCATCGTCAATTATGCGCGCGATACCTGGATTGCGACCCAGCTTAAGGCGAAGATATTGTTTGATAAGAATATCTTCGCCATTAATTACAATGTGGAATCAATCAATGGCGTCGTCTATGTCGTAGGCATTGCGCAAAATATCGCCGAACTGGATTTCGTAATCGAACATGCGCGGCGCATAAAGAACGTCAAGAAGGTAGTGAGCCATGTGGTTATGAAAGACGATCCGCGCCGGAACCCGGGGCCGTGAGCGAAAAGCAGGCCCTGTTGGCGACGCTGGAGGGCGTTGGCCAACTTGAAGACGAGGCCCTTGAGCTAGCAGAAACGGCGCTTATCCTGAGCGCTTTGGACAATCCTAAATTAGTGCTCGATCCTTATCGCCAGCATCTGAAAAATATGGCGGTGGAAGCTGCAAATATTGGCTGCGATATTGAACGCCTTGAAGCGCGCGTAACTTTTATCAACCGCCTATTGTTCGAAACACATGGCTATGTTGGCGATACCGAAGATTACGATAATCCCAACAACGCTAATTTGTTACACGTGATCGATAATCGCGCCGGCCTGCCAGTCAGCATCGGAATTCTCTATATCCATTGCGCCCGCGCAGCCCAGTATGACATTGCCGGCCTGGCTTTTCCCGGCCATTTTCTGCTGCGCATGTCGGCCGGGGCGGAGCGTACAATCCTTGATCCGTTCCATGCCGGACAGACTCTGGAGGCCGGCCATCTTCGCGATCTGCTCAAACAGTTTATGGGCGCTGACGCAGAGCTCATGCCGCGTCACCATGCGGCGGTCGGCAACCGAGACATTCTGTTGAGGCTGGTCAACAACATCAAATCGCGGGCACTCCGAGACAATAATACGACGCGCGCCGTCCAGCTCCTCGAACGGATGGTGCTGTTTGCTCCCAAGACCGCTGATGTATGGCAGGAACTCGGTGTACTCTCAGCCCATTCAGGGAAGTTGCGACAGGCGATACATGCGCTCGAAACTTTTCTTGATTTCGATGTGCCCGACCACGAAAAGCGCGCCGCAGAAACCCTATTGAAGCAAATTAAGACGAGTATGAATTAGCGTGAGCCTACAAATAGCCATTCAAATGGACCCTATGGAAAGCGTCGATATTGCCGGCGATAGCACTTTTGCACTCGCGCTGGAAGGCCAAGCGCGTGGCCATACTATATACCATTATTTACCGTCCGATATCTCGATGCAACAGGGCCGCATCATTGCCCGCGCCCGCCTGCTCACCGTACGCCAAAAAGTTGGTGATCATTTTACCTTAGGCGAAGCGGAGCTGATCGATCTAGCATCCTTGGATGTGGTGCTAATGCGCCAGGACCCGCCATTCGATATGGCCTATATAACTGCCACCCATCTATTGGAGCATATACACCCGGACACCTTGGTAGTAAACGACCCGGTGCATGTGCGCAACGCACCAGAAAAGTTATTTATTACCCAATTCAAAGATGTGATGCCGCCAACACTAATTACCAGAGACCCGAAATTAATTCATGAATTTCGCGCCGAGTATCAAGACATCATTGTCAAACCCCTGTTCGGCAATGGCGGCGCTGGGGTATTTCATATTCGATCAGATGATGATAATCTGAACGCACTTTTGGAAATGTTTTCTGGCCTCTACCGGGAACCAATCATCATCCAAAAATACATTCCCGAAATTCGCCGTGGCGACAAGCGTATTATCCTGATAGACGGCCTCGCCGTCGGCGCGGTCAATCGCGTGCCCGCCGATGGTGAGGCTCGCGCCAATCTGCACGCTGGTGCAGGTGCCGAGAAAACCAATCTCACCAAGCACGAGCAGGAACTTTGTGAGACCATTGGACCGGCGCTCAAAGAACGGGGGCTGCTCTTTGTCGGCATTGATGTAATCGGCAATTATCTGACCGAGATTAATGTAACCTCGCCCACCGGAATTATGGAAATTAACCGGCTCAATGATGCGCGCCTTGACTGCCTGGTCTGGGAAGCCATCGAAACTCGTTTATAAAACGATCAAGGACCGGGCTGTAAATTCAATAAGGAGCCAAACAATGACGAAAGCTATTCGCTTGTATGAACAGGGGGGGCCGGAGGTTCTCAAATATGAGGATATCAAACTTACTGCGCCCAGCCCCGGTGAGGCCCAAGTGCATCATAAAGCGATTGGCCTAAATTTTATTGACGTCTATCATCGCTCTGGTCTTTATCCACTGCCACAATTTCCCTGGACTATAGGCATGGAAGGCGCGGGTGTGATTGAGGCGGTTGGCGAAGGCGTAAGCGAAGTTGCAGTCGGCGATCGCGTTGCCTATGCGTCGCCGCCGCCCGGCGCCTATGCCGATGCGCGTAATATGGCCGCCACCAATTTGGTTAAATTACCGGATGATATTTCCTTCGAGCAGGGCGCGGCAATGATGTTGCAGGGCATGACTGTGGAATATCTTATCTGCCGTACCTATGCGGTGACGGCTGGCGAAACCGTGTTAGTGCATGCTGCGGCTGGTGGCGTTGGCCTGATGCAATGCCAATGGCTCAATCATATCGGTGCGACAGTAATCGGCACCGTTGGCAGTGCTGAAAAATCAGCCCTGGCAAAGGCCCATGGTTGCCACCACACAATTAATTACCGCACTGAGGATTGGGTTTCTCAGGTCAAGGAAATCACCAACGGCGAAGGCGTGCCGGTAGTTTATGACTCGGTTTGTAACGACACTTTTTCTGGCTCACTCGAATGCCTCAAGCGCCTCGGCATGATGGTCAATTTTGGCCAGGCGTCGGGACCCTATAATGATTTTACCACCTCTATGCTGGCGCCAAAATCTCTGTTCCTCACGCGGCCCACATTGTTCGGTTACAACGCTACTCGCCCGGAACTCGAAGCGTCTGCCGCCGCGTTATTTAAGGTTGTGCAAAATGGCGCTGTAAAGATCGAGGTTAATCAGACCTATCCGCTAGCAGAGACCATTCAGGCACACCGGGATTTAGAAGCCCGAAAAACAACCGGCTCGACTATTCTTATTCCTTAGAGGAATTTGCCGTCGCTGCACCGACATTCGTGGTAAGTATTGGCAGCTGATTGGCCTGCCTTGGGTCTGCCGGTCACGGCGGCTTTCTGCGGTGATGAAACGGTAGAATTTTTGCGCCAAGACAAATCTTACACTGCCTACTACCAGACAGCAGGATGGGCTGCTGATCTTATCTACCTCAACGGTTTTAAATAAAATGCGCAATGCCAATGTGCCGTTCATGCGGTCCGTTCTACATCAAATAGGCTTGGCTTAGATCTCTTTAACGGCAAGCGTACTCGCGCGTCTTTCCCGATGAGCCACATATATACCGCTTGAAATAACGATACCGGCACCAATCCATGTCCAAAGGTCCGGGAACTCAGAAAAGACCAAATAACCAACGATGGTGACGCCAATCAATTGACCATAGTCAAACGGGCCTACAACTGAAGCACGGGCATGGGTATAGGCCTTGACGATAAAGAGATGTCCGAGACCGCCAAGAATGCCGAGGCCGACGAAGATCAACCAGTCAGTCCAACCGATGGGTGTTTCCCAGAAAAACGGCACAGCAACACTGGAAAGCACCAGAGCAATAACAATGGTATAAACAGATGTGACACGGTAATCATCATGATCCGCAACTCGGCGCGTCAGAATTTGAAAGATGGCGTAAAATAGTGCCGACGCGATAATGGATAGGGCGGCCCAATGTGTGCCCTCAAACCCCGGACGAATGATAACCAGCGCACCGATAAATCCAGCAAGCACCGCCAACCAACGACGCATGCCAACACGCTCACCAAGCAACGGCACTGCGAGGGCAACAACGATAAGAGGCCCCGTAAAATAGATCGCCGTAACAGTTGTGATGGGTATAAACATCAAGCCGATAACAAACGCAATTAAAGCAAATAATTGCAGCAGAGATCGGGTGAGCTGAAGGCCAAGTCGTTTTGTCGCAAACAGCTTCCAGCCCATTGCCGGCATAAATAATACAACCATCCACAGAAAGTGCACAATTGAGCGTACCCATATGATCTGCACCAGAGAATAATCTTCAGCGAGGTATTTAACCGAAGAATTGAGCGCTGGGAAAATAACCACCGAGGTCGCAACCATAAACAATATGCCGCGCGTGGGGATTTGCCGGCGTTGCGCTGTATCTGTCGTCATTTAATTTTACGCGGCACCGTTTAAACGTATGTCAACGCAATTATCTGAATAGACGAAAAAGTTCGCTGGGCAGATAGAATCAGGCATTCATAGAATCAAAAAAGTCTTGATTATTCTTCGTGCCCTTAGTTTTATCGATCAGGAATTCCATGGCATCGACGACCCCCATAGGCATTAGGATGCGGCGGAGAATCCACATTTTGGAGAGCGTCCCCTTATCAACCAGTAGCTCTTCTTTGCGTGTGCCAGAGCGCGCTATATCCATACTTGGCCAGGTGCGTTTATCAGCCAGCTTGCGATCAAGAATAATCTCTGAGTTACCAGTACCTTTGAATTCTTCAAAAATCACTTCGTCCATGCGTGAGCCTGTATCGATCAAAGCGGTAGCAATAATGGTGAGCGAACCACCCTCTTCAATATTTCTCGCCGCGCCAAAAAAGCGCTTCGGTCGTTGTAGAGCATTAGCATCCACACCGCCAGTCAACACCTTGCCGGACGACGGCACCACTGTGTTATAGGCGCGCGCCAGGCGGGTGATTGAATCGAGCAGAATCACTACGTCGCGTTTATGTTCAACCAAGCGCTTAGCTTTCTCGATCACCATTTCCGCGACCTGCACATGACGGGTAGCTGGCTCATCAAAAGTTGAACTTACCACTTCGCCTTTTACCGATCGATCCATATCGGTGACTTCCTCGGGACGTTCGTCAATCAGCAAAACAATCAACACAGCTTCCGGATGGTTAGCCTCAATTGAATGAGCTATATTTTGCAGCATCACCGTTTTGCCGGTGCGCGGCGGCGCAACAATTAAGGCGCGCTGGCCTTTACCAAGCGGCGCCACCAAATCAAGAATACGGCCCGTGGTATCACGTTTTGTCGGACCATCCAATTCGAGAGTAAATCGATCATCAGGATAGAGCGGCGTCAGATTATCGAAATTAACTTTATGACGGATTTTCTCCGGCGCATCGAAATTGATGGTTTCCAGTTTCAGCAAAGCAAAATACCGCTCACCATCTTTGGGGGAGCGAATCTGCCCTTCAAGGGTATCGCCTGTGCGGAGCGAAAACCGACGAATTTGGCTCGGACTGACATAAATATCATCAGGCCCCGGCAGATAACTCGCTTCTGGGGAACGCAGGAAACCAAACCCATCCTGCAAAGCTTCGAGTACGCCAGAACCGGTTATTACTTCATCATTTTCAGCCAATCGTTTGAGAACAGAAAACAATAGGTCCTGGCGGCGCATACTGCCGGCATTCTCAATTTCTAAATTCTCGGCGAATTCGAGCAGTTCCTTGGGAGATTTAGTTTTGAGTTCTTGAAGATGCATAGCGGGGTCAACCTGAGATAAAAACAAGGGGTGGATTGCTAAAGATCACAAAACGGCGCATGAGGGCCGCGCGGAGTGATTTTCTTGGTAAGATTTTCTTGGAGATATTTGGAAAGACCGTCGCACCGGGTGATCTTTTGCGCCCACAAAGTGCGGTTGGTAGAAGGATTATCGAATACCCGACGGGAAAGTCAAATAGAGATTAGTTCTAATTTAAAAAGGTTTCACCACGACAAAAATCACAATAGCAATAAGCGCCAGAGTCGGGACTTCATTAATACACCTGAAAAAGCGCGCATTATGGCGGTTTTCATTGGCCTCAAAGGCGCGCTGCCAGCGCGCCATCAGGCCATGCATTACCAGCAATAGAACAACAAAAGCGAGTTTTAAATAAACCCAAATATCGCCGTCCCAATCAATGCTCCCGGGCTCAGAAAGCAAAATCGCGCCAAATACCAAGCTAAAAACCATCCCCGGGTTTATGATAGCGCGCAGCAATCGACGCTCCATAATCTTAAAAGTCTCACCTTGCGGTGTTCCTAGCGGGGCATCACAATGATAGACGAAGAGACGCGGCAAATAAAGCAAACCCGCCATCCACGCTACAACAGCGATGATATGAAGTGCTTTTATCCAGCTATAAATATCATCTGCCATACTAGTGTCCCCGCCTCAGCCTGCCGCCAGCGGACAGCCGGAATGGGCTTTCGGACAAACACGACTATCAGTATGTGAAAACATGTTGTCTCCCTTGGCTGCCCCGCGCTCCAATGTTTGCCGTGTTAAATCAGCCAAGGCATTAATGAACGCAGGGTGACAACCGACCGCAGGCACTCGGTCATAAGCTACCACCCCGCTTTTTTGAGCCAGTTCACGATATTCGATATCCAACTCGACCAGCGTTTCTGAATGTTCAGAGACAAAAGCGATTGGGGCTACCACCAAGGCAACGCTATCAATGCCGGCACGTTTGATTTCATCATCCGTGGACGGGCCGATCCATTTCATCGGGCCGACGCGGCTTTGGTAGCAGAGGCGCCAATCCAAACCGTCTATATCGAGCTTATCTACGATTCCTGCTGCCGTTTGCTCAATCTGCCAAGCGTAAGGATCGCCAGATTTCACGATACTCTCCGGCAAACCATGCGCCGAAAGCAAAAGGCGCACCGGCCCTCTAGCAACAGCGGCGCTAAGGAGTGGCTTGATAAGCTCACTCTGCGCCGCAATTAAGCCTTGTGATGTAGCATAACAACAGAGCGCCGAGCTTGTGATTTGTGGCGAGGTTAGACCGATATTTTTTGCTGCTTGGTACCAATCAACCAAAGAAGATTTCGTCGTGGTTGTTGAGAATTGTGGATAAAGCGGTAGCAACATGACTCTATCCGGCGCGTAGCACTTGACTTCTATTGCCGTAACGTCGCTACGTGGATTCCAATAACGCATGGCGATGAACACACGTACCTCGCCAAGATCCGATAGTGCCGCTTCAAGCGCTTCCGCCTGTGCCTTCGTCTGCTTAACGATCGGCGATTTTCCACCTATTTGGCGGTAAATCTCCTGCGCAATGGGAGCGCGGCGGCGCGAAATCTGTTTTGCAATAAAGTGTCGTAATAAGCGAGGCAGCCGGATAATTGCTGGATCACTGAATAAATTAAATAAGAACGGCTCAACCGCATCGAGCGAATCAGGACCGCCTAAATTAAATAGAACAACCGCTGTTTTAGTCACAAATTACCCTCTCCAGGAATGAATAAAATCGGATAAGGCAGCAACATTGTTAGGCGGTGTTTGTGGCACAATACCATGGCCAAGATTGAATACGAAAAGACCGCCTGAGAAAGCCGTTAATATCCGCTCTGCCTCAGCTAACATCGGCGGACCACCACAAACCAGATATTGTGGATCCAGATTGCCCTGTACCACAGTTTTCGGCTGTAAGGTCTCCGCAGCCCACTTGAGCGGAAGAGAGGAATCCAGTGATAAGGCAGTGATCTCGCTGTCTTTGGCGAAGGGCACGTAGCCTATTCCAGCACCCCGCGGAAAGACTATAATAGGGATATCTGGATATTTTTGTCTGACTCTGCGGGCAATTTCGCGGATCGGTGCTAAGCTCCAGCGCTCCAATGCCAATTCTGGCAACACGCCAGCCCAGCTATCAAATATCTGTACTGCATCAGCACCAGCGGCAATCTGCGCCACTAGATAATCCGATG
>Ga0315339_1001165_pt1 | contig 25167 bp, 20 predicted proteins | sample ASW17metaG_FD_204514 | JGI IMG/M metagenome (GOLD analysis project Ga0315339, IMG submission 204514) | Ammonia-oxidizing marine archaeal communities from Pacific Ocean, United States - ASW #17 | ecosystem: Environmental > Aquatic > Marine > Oceanic | place: USA: California | collected 2016-12-05 | reverse complement strand
GTGACGATGGAGTTGGAGGCTGTCACTGCTGCGCTGGGCGACGTCGTGGGAAGTGCGAACGTGACCCTCGATGATGCGGTGACAAAGTTGCTCGAAAATCGTCAGTCGACGATATCGACCCTGACCTTGGCGAAGGCTGATTTCGAGAGAGAGCGCCTGGCTCGTCAAGCTGCTGAGCAGAAGACGGTGACCATTGAATCCACTTACAAGAGCCAGATCGATTCGCTCACACAGCAACTGGCCGATGCTCAGGACGCATCAGATCGTCAGGCTTCGAATGACCAGGGCCGCATCGATGACATCACCGACGAAAACACGTCGCTTGATTCAGACAAGCGGGCAGCGGAACGCTCGCTTGCGGACACCGAAGATGCCGCTCGGAAGGCCGCAAGTCAGTCGGCTGCGCACATCTTGGCCCTGGCTCCGAAGCGCGCTCCGGTGCAACCCGACGAGCCCGACGGCAAGTTGATGCTAGTCGGCCCCAACGGCGATGTGGCCTGGATCGATCTGGGAGATGATCAGGGCCTCACAGCAGGGACTCGGTTCGAGCTCCTGCGGCGCGGTAAGGCTGGCCGGCTCGTGAGTCGTGGCCAGGTGGAGGTCCGCGAGGTCAACGACAACAACGCCATGGTGGGTCTCATCGGAGAGGTGGATGTGCGTGATCCGATGCTTCCGGGCGACCTGGTGCGCAACCCACATTTCCACAAGTCACGCAGTTTGCACTTCTATCTGCTCGGAGATTTCCCTCTCACGCTGAGTAAGGAGTTTGTCACGCAGCGGTTGGCCGAGATGGGATCAAAGGTTGACGGTTCTGTGGGAACTTCGACGGATGTTCTCGTGCTTGGTGAGGAGAGTCTGTCAGAAGGAGATGATGCCGTGCCGCTGACCGACACCGATGCGTATCGGACAGCCGAGAAGTTCGGGATCCGCATCATTCTTCTGCCCGAGCTTGCGAGCTACTTGAGAGACTGAAACGCGGTCTCGGTTTTCTGGCGTGCGCGTCGAAGTCGCTCTGACACAGTCGTTGGTTCCCGAGGTGCTCGCACCTGGGACAGCCGTCGTGGTGATTGATGTGGTTCGAGCCACCAGTGTGGTGTGCTGTGCGCTGGCGGCGGGGGCTCGAGGTGTGACCCCTGTTGCTGGCGTTGACGAGTCTCGGGAGTTGGCGGGGCGGACAGGCGCTCTCCTGGTGGGTGAGCGAGGCGGTTTGCCTCCCGACGGATTCGATCTCGGCAACAGCCCAGGTGACTTCACAACAGAGATCTGCGAAGGGCGCGAAGTGGTGTTGACGACGACCAATGGAACGGCGGCCGTGGCGCGCTGCCAAGGGGCCGCGCGCTTGTTGGGTGCGTGTTTGCTCAATGCGGAGGCGACCGCTCGCTCGCTTGTCGATCAGGCGCACGACGATGTTTTGCTGGTTTGTGCGGGAAGTGGTGGCCATGTGGCCATGGACGATGTGGCTGCAGCGGGCTGCATCGGGGGGAGTCTTGCTCTTCTTGGCGGGGCGGAGCCAGGCGATGGCATGCGCGTCGCCGCTGCCGTGTTCGATACCTGGAAACATGACCTCCAGGGGCTCTTGCGGCGCAGCTTGTCGGGACGCAAGCTGGCAGATGTGGGACTTGCCACTGACCTTCTTGACTGTGCGCGCGTAGACACCATTCCCGTGGTTGCGGAACTGGATGAGGCCGGTGTGTTTCGGAGGGCTGGTTCATGACTGGCGATGATTCCACGGGGCCCGCGGGCAACGCTCAACACGAGCAAGATCAGCTTGAAGGTTCGCGCATGCCTCTCCGCCAACACCTCGAAGAGTTGCGCCGCTGCATTTTCCGTTCGTTCATTTTGTTTGTTCTTCTTTTCATCGCAGGCTTCATCTTCCGCGACTGGCTTATCGATGTCGTCATGCTGCCCTACAACTGGGCTCGCGAGCGCATGATCGCCATGGGTGATCCAGACCCGGGTACTTTGATCATCATCAAGCCCATCGAAGGCTTTGTCTTCGTCATGAAAGTCGCGGGATCTTTCGCAATACTTGGGGGAGCTCCTTACTTCCTCTTTCAACTCTGGAGCTTTGTTGGTGCCGGCCTGCTCGATCGCGAGCGTAAGGCGATCTTCAAAGCCTTCCCGTTCGCAGTCGGATTGTTTGTTGTAGGCCTGCTGTTCGGCTTCACGGTCTTGCTTCAGCTGGCTTACCCCATCCTGCTCAGCTTTGTCAGTGCTGATGTGGCCACACCGGACATCACTCTTTCCGAGTACTTCTTCAGTTTGCGCTCTTTGACGCTGCTGATGGGGTTCGTCTTTGAGTTGCCTGTTGTGATGTGGTTGGTGGTGCGTGCCGGCCTCATAGGCTATGAGACACTTCGGAGTTCACGGAAGATGGCCTTCGTCGGGATTCTCGTTTTCGCTGCCATCATGACGCCTCCAGACGTGGTGACCCAGGTGCTGGTGGCGATTCCGATGGTGCTGCTTTACGAGGTGGGATTGCTGCTGGCTCGACGGGCTGACGAACAGCGAAGTGCCTGACCTGGTGGCTGGGGATCGACTCTCCCCCCGGATCAACCGTAGAATGCGCCGCCTCTGCACAGCGGATGCAAAAGCTTTGTGTACGGAAAACTCTCCACGAAATCGGAGTCACTCGTGAAGTTGGCATGCGGCATTGTCGGTCTACCCAACGTGGGCAAGTCGACCCTATTCAACGCGATTACAGCGGCAGGCGCAGAGTGCGCCAACTATCCGTTTTGCACCATCGAACCCAACGTGGGCATCGTGCCAGTGCCAGATGAGAGGTTGGCGTTGATTCAGGAGCACATCGAGACCAAGGAGGTCATACCTGCCGTACTTGAGATCGTGGACATTGCAGGTCTCGTCGCGGGTGCGAGTAAAGGTGAGGGGCTCGGTAATAAGTTCCTTGGCAACATACGTGACACTCAAGCCATCTTGCATGTGGTGCGTTGTTTCGAAGACCCCGATGTCGTGCACGTTTCAGGAGCCGTTGATCCGATCGGTGACATAGGAGTGATCGAACTCGAGCTGATCATGTCGGATCTGGATGCGTTGCAGCGCGCAGTCGAGAAAACGGAAAAGAAGGCGCGCAGTCAGGATGCCGAGGCGAAAGAAGAGCTTCTTTGTCTCGAAAAAGCTGTCGCCTGCCTCGATGGCGGGGCGTGGTTGCGGTCTGTTGATTGGAGCGACCGGGAGCAGCGAATGCTGCGACGTTACTTGCCGTTGACGATGAAGCGCGTGCTGTACGTGTGCAACGTGGCGGATGACGACCTCGAGGGCGATTCTCCGCATGTCGCATCAGTGCGACGTCATGCAGAAAGCCAAAATGCCGAAGTCGTTGTGCTTTGCGCCCAGATCGAGAACGAGTTGGCAGCCATGGATCTCGCAGATCGAATCGAATTCCTGGCAGATATGGGGCTGACGCGCCCGGGCCTTGATCGACTCGTGGCGAGCGCATTCCATTTGCTGGGGTTGATGACCTATTACACGGCTGGGCCCAAAGAAATTCGTGCCTGGACAATCCACCAGGGCGATATCGCGCCCGTGGCCGCTGGCGCGATCCACACAGATTTCGAAAAGGCTTTCATTCGAGCCGAGGTCTACTCTGTTGATGATCTGGTCGAGCTCAAGAGCGAGCAGGTGATCCGGAACTCTGGTCGACTTCGAACCGAAGGACGCGACTATGTCATGCGAGATGGCGACGTCGCACACTTCTTGGTCGGGAAGTAGTGCCGCGAGGGCACGAGGATGCGAGGGCACTCATGACGCGAGTCGGCATTCTCTCAGTAGGTGACGAACTACTTGCAGGGGATCTTCTAGACACCAACCAGCACTGGCTTGCCCAAGAGCTTGCCTCGCGTGGCCACAAACTGATTTGTACGGCATGTGTTGGTGACAATGTGCAGGCCATTCGACAAGCCCTTGAGCGTGCAGCAGAAGATTGCGAACTGCTCTTAATCACCGGCGGTCTTGGCCCTACACAGGATGATCTCACTCGTGATGGGGTTGCGGCCGCCTTCGAAACCGAACTGGTCGAATTCTCTGAATACTTGGGCCAGGCCCAGGGGCCTCACGCGAAGTTGTCCGAGGGCAGTCGGCGGCAAGCCTCTTTTCCTATGGGGGCAACTGTTCTTGAGAATGCTCGAGGCACCGCTCCGGGCTTTGAAATAGGTGGGGTTGTCGGTGCCCACCCGGAATTGCGTGTCGCGTGTTTTCCAGGTGTTCCCCTGGAGTTGCGGCCCATGGTGTCTGCATTCCTGGACTCTTTGGGCGGGGGAACTGGAGTCGCAGCCCGCAAGTTGATGTGTAGCGGTGTGAGCGAATCGACTGTCGCTGAGGTGCTGGGCGAACTTATGAGGCGAGAGCGCAGCCATTGCGTGGTGGGGGTGACAGCCTCGTTGGGGGTCCTCACGGTGACCATGCGCGGTGACGACGAAGACGCCGTTTTCGCCACCTTCCTTGCAGCCCGAGAACGCCTCGGGGAGGCCGTGTTCAGCTCTGGCGAGGCCTCTCATGCAGAAGTTGTGGTGAAGCAGCTTCTGGAACGCGGGCTTCTTGTGAGCACCGCCGAGTCGTGTACAGGGGGATTACTGGCGGGCGCTCTGACCTCTGTTCCGGGCTCTTCCGCAGCAATCCGAGAGGCTCTGGTGGTTTACAGTGACGAGGCGAAGGTTCAGCGGCTCGGTATTCCTGAGCAGCTCATTGCCGAGCATGGCGTGGTCAGTGAGCCGGTTGCCGCGGCCATGGCGGAGGCCCAGCGGGTCAATTCTGGAGCTGATGTGGCGATTTCCATCACGGGGATCGCTGGCCCGGAAGGGGGCTCGGTAGACCAACCCGTAGGGACTGTGGTGTTCGGATTAGCGACTGCCGACGACACTCTTGTTCGGAGCGAGCAGTGGCGCGGGGGGCGTGAGGCCATCCGCATGCGGAGCGTGACATACGCACTCGAGATGTTGCGGCGCCTCTTCTTGAGGAGCTAGCTCCAAGAGCTGCGAGGCTTGTGGCGATTTACGGATCAGCTGTTGGGGTTGCTGGGCTCGCAGTAGCAAGAGGACTCGGCCTGGATGTCAGCACGTGCCCAAGCCACGGCCAGCGCGCTGTCGATTGCCTGAGCTTCGACGTGCCGTTCCTGGGCACGCAAGGCCTGCTCGAGTCCTAGAAGTGACCAACCATTGCCGGGATTGTGCTCGAGGTCTAGGCGATAGACCTCTTCGGCTTCCTGCAGCCGGTTGTCGGCCATCAAGAGCGCACCATAGGCGTGGCGAACCGGCTGCATCCAGCCCGGGGGTTCATCGTAGACCATGGAGTCTTCATTGGCGATGCCGTCGCGCAGCACCTCGAAGGCCTCTTTGGTTTTGCCTTCTCGCCAGAGCAATTCACCTCGAAGCATGGACTGAGACAATTCCAGAACCATGCTCGCCGGGTTGCTGCCGGCTCTCCAGTTTTTGGGGACAGTGGGTGCGATGCGTTCAAGCGCGGCCAACTCTTTGGCCGCGGCCTCGGGGCGTCCGAGGGCTGACAGGGCTATTCCGCGAGCGTAGTGCCACTGCGCCAGAGAGAGCTTCCTGTAAGCCGGCGGTTGCGGTTCATCAAGAATCTCTTGCCAGCGACCAAAGCGAATCGCGACATGGAGTGGAGTCGACATGAGTCCATCGACGAAGCTCGCATTGTTCTCGATGAACTGCTCAGGCATATCTCGTATGAGTTGCTGAGCGGCTTCGTTTGCCAGCTCTTCTCGGCCTTCCATCATGGCGCTGTAGGCAAGCATGTGCAGGTTGTGGGCGTAGTACAGAAGGTAAAAGCCCGGGTTCTCTGTGTTCTGGAGATACTCGACATCTGCGGCGACTGCTCTCTGGTTTGCATCGGATGAGTCCGGATAGCGCCCGATGTGCACGTAGATGTGTGATGGCATGTGCAGCAGGTGTCCAGAGCCTGGGACACGAGTTGCTAATTCGTCGGCGGCTGCCTCGGCGCGCGCGGGGTCGCCTGCCTCGAGTGCGTGAATCAGAAAGTGTGAGGCTCCTGCATGTTGAGGGTCTACACGGAGTGCAGACTCAAGTGTTGCGACGGCATCCGAAATGCGCCCCTTGGGCTGGCCATCCGCAGTCCAGTAATCCCACGGCTGCAAGAGCATGAGTGACTCTGCGTACAGTGCTGCGATGTCGGGATTCTCGGGGAATCTCGCGTAGACATCTGCCATGGACGCCGCGTAGTTCTCATCGAGTTCGCGGCGGTCAGCGGGAGGTGGCCACGAAAAGCGCGTTGCGATGGCATAGGCAAGTGCAGCTTCTTGAGGGGGCTTGTTTCCAGAAGTCCGTACAGCGGCGATGGCCGCGTCATAGGCGCGCTTCTTGTCGCCGTGGCTCATTCCGGCATTGTTGAGGTCGGTTCCGCTCGCGTGAGCCAGCCCCCAATAGGCCATGGTGCAATCGGGATCCAGGCGCACCGCTTCTGCAAAGCTGCGAATGGCCTCTTCATGATTGAAGCCGTACATCAGCGTGATCCCTTGATCAAACCAGGCCTGTGCTTCGGGAGAGTCGGTGGTCACAGCCAGATGGCAGGCATTGACGCCTTCGAACCGTTTCGCTGGAGAATCGAGCGGTCCCGGTGAGGCGCAGGCGGTCGCGAAGGCGAGCCAGCCCAAGGCCGTGAGTACGCTGCGAAGGGTAGATCGTGTCATCGCCTGATTTCCGTTGAGTTTGCGCCGGTGTCCTGCGGCTTGGTGCGTTTGCCAACAGGGCATCATAGAGGCTGAGCAGACAAGTCGAAATGGAGCAGGGGCGGGCTCCCGCGCTGGGATCCTCGCCATCGCCATTTTGGGGCTGCAGTGCTATTTTCCATTGAGGCAGATTTGAAAAGAGTTGGAGTTTGTCGATGGCCCGATTGTCCGGGGTCTGACATGAAGTCCTAGCCGATGTGACGCGGACACCACGCATGAGAACCCTCTTGATGAGCACGAAGCTTCAGTCGAACGTTTCTTTGATTTCGCCGCGACCTTTCCTCTGTGCAGTGCGTGCGCTGATCGGGGCTTTGTCTCTGTTCTTGGCCGGAGGTATGAGTGCGAGTGACCTCAATGCGCAATTTGAATATTGCGAAGAAGACGGGCTGCTCGTTCTCGAGATCGAAGACCAGGCGCCTGCCGGGGGCTGGGTCGAAGAGACGCAGTTTTCGGGGTTCTCTGGATACGGAGGGCCTTCTTATTTCCGCTGGGCTGGTGGGAATCAATTCAACAGTCCCGGGCATGGAGTTCTGACCTACACGCTGAACATCGCAACAGCTGGTGATTACCAGATGCGCATTTACAATCACCACAACGATCCCGACTCTACGCAAGAGAATGACTGCTGGACTCGTATGGATGGTGGCACCTGGGTGAAAACCTATTCCAGTCAGAACAACTGGAACTGGGTTTCACGATTCGAATATTCGAACGGCACCAAGGAAACGGCCCACTTCAATCTGAGCGAAGGGTTGCACACTTTTGAGATCAGCGGGCGCTCGCAGAATTTCCGTATCGACCGTGCGCACTTCTTTCTCAGTGGTAATCCCACAAACACAAGCTTTCCGCCTTCTCCTGCAGGGCCTTGCGACGGCCCGCCCCCGCACCCGGGGGAGAACCCGCACTCCATCACCGCGGTTTTTTCTGACGGCACGCTTGGTCCCTTGGAGACGAAGCTAGGAAACCCGGTGACATTGCCAAATCCTGTGTTGAGCGGTCGGCATCTGGCTCTTACGGAGAACTCACGCCTGGTACTTCCCGATGTGACCTACACAGACCAGGAAATTCTACTGAAGGTTCGCAAGGGTATGCCGGTGGCTAGCTGGGTGGGAGCCATCGTGCGCGCATCCGACGAAGGCATCGACTTCGCTACGGCTGGCGGCGACCAATCGATGGTCTTTATGCAGCGTCAGGCCAACGAGGGGCGGGTACGGGTCAGCGTTCACGATGGGTCGTCCACGGTGTTCAGCGGTGCCTACTTCCCTCTTGCTGAGATCAACGTCGACGCGGACGACGTGGAGATGCACATCTCCATCTCTGGGGACACCGTTCAATGCACGCTGAACGGCCTTGATGCTTTATCTGGCGGTTACACAGGGATTTCTGATCCGGCGCTGGGGGGATACACGAGCATCCGAGGACACTTTTCTCCAGCAACTCCGGGCACGATCGGAATCGATTACGGCCTCATGCGAGAGGCTGGGGATATCCCGGACCTGCACTTTGACGCCGATGGAAAGCTGTGGATGTCAGCTCTTGAGGAGAACCTGCTGGTTCCACCGACTTGGGCGCCGGCCAGTTTTGGATTTCATCACGATGCTTTCCTGCTGGGTTTGCCTAGCTTTGTGAGCATCGTTTTCCCGTACTTTGATTACGTGCAAAGCAGTGACGACCATTTTGTTCTCGGTGTCGTCGAGTCGGGCCTCGCGCTTCCCGAAGGTTCGTCGAACGTGTTTGACTACAAAGGGCAGAGCGAAGGTGAGTACCAACCTTAGGCGTCTGACTTCGTGCGCTGACGATTACGTCATTTAGTTTGACGGACTGCAGTGGCTTTGGATGCGTTCGCTCGAGTCAGGGCATCTGCAATGGACTGGCTGATGGTGTCAAGGCCAGCGCTCATCGAGGTCGCAACTCCGGCTGGACCGGAAGGGTGGCTTGAAGGATTCGTCGGGTTGATGTCGACCTGGTGAGAGGCAATCCATTGACGCTGTTTGTCTGCGATGTGAAACCTCGCAGTCATCGTGCACTGACCGTCTGGGCTCATTTCGAGTTCCAAAATCTCGACGCCAACGGTGTAGTCGAGGGTTGGCATATGGAATCCCGGTTGGGCATAGACGCTGGTGGGGCCCAGGCGAGCTTCAAGGTCGAGTCCGACAACACGAGTCATGTTGTCGGCCAGCGAACCGGCCCAACGGTCGAACTCCCACAAGATGCGCTGGTTGGGCGCTACCGTCATGAGCATCTGAGGTCGGTTGTAGGCATCAGGAAGCATGACGGGTTCGAGACCCACTCTCATGCTCGGGGACCCGGTGGCGATTGCCGCAGGGGCCGTGGGCGTCAGCACATAGAAGCGGCTGTTCGGAGTGCTTCCGCATCCAGCGAGCAGCATGCTTGGCAAGAGTACACAGAGTGCGCTCGCGAAGAGTCTGAGAGAAAGGGGCGCTGCGTCACGCTGCATCACTGTCCTCCGGAGTTGTGCTTGCCCATGATCAGGGCGTCGGGGTGCCGTTCAAGGTAGTCGGCCAGGTCTTTCACCGCGCTCATTCCAGAGGCGATTTCTCGCAAAGCCTTGACGAGTTGTTGTTCGATAAGAGGCAGGCCTGCTGTGATGGACGCCAAGCTCTTGTCGCCATTTTTCAGCATGGTGTTGGCTGCGTTTGCTGTCTCTTGAATCGTGGTCATGAGTTGCGGCGTGCTCTTGCCAAGGTTGTCAGCGACCTTGTTCACATTGTCGAGGAGCACCTGCAAGTCGCCGAGGGCCTTGCGCCCAGAAGTGAGGAGTGGATCCGTATTGACGCTGACTTCGTCCATCACTGTTTTCAAGGAATCTGCGGCCGAGTGCAATGAAGCCAGGATGCTCTTTGTTTCGGCCGAGTCCACAACACTGGTGACGCTCTTCACAGCTTTCCCGAAGTCTTTAACGATCACTGGCAACTCCGTGATCATCTCGTTAAGCGCTTCGCCCGTGGATGGAACCGTTGGGATTTCCGGTAATCCATTGGAGTCAGCATAGAATTTTGCGGGGCTGTTTTTGCGGAACTCAACGGTGATTCCGCGCGCGCCTGTGATCAGATTCGCGTGACTCAATTGAGCTCGCAGGCCCTGGTCAACCATCATCTTGAGGCGCTCATTGAAGGGTTTCTCTGTGTCTATTTCCTTCATGACCAGGCGGCTCGTATAGGTCTCCATGATCACTGGCACACGGAAGCTTGCCTGGGGCGCGTCGACTTCGACTTCCACGCTCAGCACTTTGCCGATCTCGATGCCCTGGAAGGTGACCGAAGACCCGACCTTGAGCCCACGAACAGATTCGTGGAAGTAAGCGATGGTCCGCTGGGGGTCTGTGTTGATTTCTTTTGACGCAGCTTCTGACGGCAAGAGCGTGAAGATGTCACCGTTCTCTGCCGGGGGGCCTTTGGGCTCGCCCGGTGTTGCGCCAAACGCAACGCCCCCAGTGAGGATGGATTCGAGCGACTCGACATGAAGATCGAATCCCTCCGCTGACAGCGTGACGTCGAACCCACTCGTGCTCCAGAACCGTGTGTTTTTTCGAACGAGATCGGCCCACTGGGGTTCGATGTAGAGCTCAAATTCAATCAGCTCTTCTTTCTCCAGATACTTGTAGCTGTCCACGTCGCCCATCTTGATCTGGAGGTGGGTCACCTGAGTGCCCTGGCTGATCGACTTGAGGCTGTCGGCTCGTAGCTTGATGCGCAGTCCCTTGGAGTCGGTTGGCCGACTCGGCGGTTCCTCAAGGCCTGTAAATGTCTTGGTGGGCGCTCCTTCAGAAGAAATATCTGCGGCGATATAGGAGCCCGAGATAATGGTCGACAGTCCGCTAATGCCCTCGGCACCGATACGTGGCTTGACCACCCAGAACCTGGTCTGGTCGACCATGTACTCCTTTGCATCGGGGTCTAGTTCTGCCTTGACGACCACGTACTGGAGACTGGCATCGAGGCTGATGTCGCTGACCTGACCCACCTGGAGGTCTTTGTATTTGATCTTGGTCTTGCCGGCTTCAAGGCCTTCCGCGGTCTTGAAAGTGATGGTGATGGTCGGCCCTTTGTCCTCCATGGCTTTGAACCACAGCCAGCCACCCACAAGGGCAGCCACAATGGGAACGATCCAGACGGTCTGAATACCTTTGCGCTTCCGAACGACTGCTTCGGGATGCGCTTGGGCAGGAGACTCAGTGGTCATGCTTCTTCCTCCATGACGTCCCATATAAGGCGGGGGTCGAATGATTCGGCGGCAAGCATCGTCAGCACGACGACGGAGCAAAATGCGATGGCTCCTGGGCCTGCATGAATTGTCGCCAACGCTTGCAACTGCACAAGGGCAACGAGCAGCGAGATCACAAAGATGTCGAGCATGGACCAGCGTCCGATGAGCTCGATCAGGCGGTACATCGCTGTGCGGTCACGTGGCTTCCATTTGGAACGAAAGTGAACCGAGATCAGCAGCCATGTGAGAATGATGAGCTTGAGCATGGGAACCGCAATGCTGGCGAAGAACAGAAGCAGTGCGATCGGAGCATCTCCAGTCTGAAAAAGCATGATGACGCCACTCATGATGGTGTCTGGTTCGCCGTTGCCCAGGTAAACAATGGTGGAAACCGGCAAGAGATTTGCCGGGATGTAGAGCAAGTAGGCCGCGATCACGAGCGCCCATGAGCGAGAGAGTGAGTTGGGTTTCCGCAGATGCAGCGCGGAGCCACAACGCGGGCAGCAACTGCTGGTCCCTTTGGTTGCAGAAGGCATTCGGCTCGCGAGCCCGCAGTCATGGCATCGGGCCAGGCCAAGTGAGCGTGCGGTGGTCATGGGCTGCGCCCTTTGTCCATGTATTCCCAGAAGGGCACCGGGTTGAATGCGGCGATGGATGCCGAAGAGGTCAAGATGAGGGCCGCGAAAGCAACAAGGCCCGGGCCAAAGATAATCTCTGCCATGGCTGATAGCTTCATGACGGAGACGATGACGCCGAGCAGGAAAACCTCCATCATGCTCCAGACTCTCAGCTTCGTGACAATCTTTCCGAGACGGATCATCCAGTCAAAGCGCTTGCCCATGGAAATGGGAATGGTGAGAGCCAGCAAGCCGCTGATCATCACGAGGGGCGCCGCAATGCTCGTAAACAAAACCATTGCGGCGAGTTCCCAGTAACCTTCGGCGTAGAGTTGCTCGACACCCGTGTAAAGGTGGGCGACCTGCACGCGGCCGGCAATCTTGAACTCCATGAATGGAAAGCTGTTCGCGACAATGAGCAGGACCAAACTGGCGAGGGCGTAGGCCAATGTCCGGGCGAGCACTTCTTTGCCGCCTCTGTCGAGGATGTTGCCGCACCGGGAGCAGATAGACTTCTCGCGAGGCGCCAACTGGACTGTTGTGTTCAGTTGGTCGCAGTCGTGGCAGGCGGTGACCGTCGTTGCTCTTGGTCGATTCAGTGGCATTCCGGGCGATGGTACGGGCCCGATTCGCAGTTTTGGTCAGATTTTCACGGATTCCATGCGATCCAGGCAGAGGGCTTGAGGCCCTGTTGAATCTGTACCGGCCGGCTGCAGGCCGTGCGCTGGCGATGCAGCCAGCCGGAGACAGGAATCAGTGTTCGACAGCTAGGTTGTTCTTTGAGTGAGCGGCGGGTGTTTTTTGTGGCATATGCCGCGATCCACTTTCGCACTCAGTTATCTATCCCGAGCTCTTTGCGGAGGGAATGCGGTGAGGCATTCAGGAAGCTGCGTGCGAACTGCAGGCATTGCTCTTCCACAAACTCTTCGACGGCCTGGGTGGACTCGTTGAACCGGCCATGAACCCGGTCGGTCTGAAGGTCGTGGTTAAACACGGTGCTGCTGCAGGAAATAGAGTATTCGCTGTTCTTGGAGTCCATTCGGATCAGAAATTGGATGCGACTCAGCGGCTCGTAGGCATGTCCTTTGAAAGTGCCATTCCGGAAGTTTCCGGAGAGGCCGATCACCCATGCTCCGTCGTAGAGGCGGCGATGGGGGGCCGGCAGGGGGATCGCCTCACGGAGAGTTTCCAGATACGGAAGGATGCGCGTCTCAAGGCGTTCGCGAGCGAACAGCGCAGGGAGAGAGCGTCCCGGTTGAGTTTTCTTGGGACGAGTGCGTTCACGACGCGCTTTGAGGGGCTTGATGCTTTCAGCGAGGCTGCGAGTGGTCATCGGACGAGCTCCCGGATTGAGTGGGGTTCACTCACTTACGCGTGATCCGAGGGGCAGACCCGCAACTCTTTTGAAGACTTTTCGCTGCAGTTCCCGGTGACGTTTTGATGGGCTCTCTGGCCGTTTGCATGCTCTGTCGCACGCGCCCAATTAAGCGGGGGGTGCCGGCTTGGGGAAGCCGACACCCCCCTAAGAAGCTGCCGTTGGCATGGCCTGGGAGAGGTCCAGGGGACGGAACCAGCTCCCACGGCAGCATTTTGAGACAAGGAGAGAGAGTGAGGTGATTCGAATGGCCCCCCGCCGAGAGCGGATGAGGATCTCGGCGGTCTGTGCGGGTCATCCGGCCTCACTGACTCACGCGTCAACCGGCCTGAAAAGCCGCAATAAAAAATGGCTCTTGGCCGAAGAAAGGTCGAAATGCGGCCACAGTGCCCTCCTCGGCTACGATATTTTCTTAATCCGGGAGGTCATGGGTTTGAGCGACAAGCAGGTGACGCAACTTGTGGAGGAGCTAGAGGGGGGGGACGCCTTGGCTGCTGAGGAACTCGTCCCACTCGTGTACACCGAGCTCAGAGGGATGGCGGCGGCGTTCCTGCGGCGCGAAGGGATAGCCCATACCCTTCAGCCGACGGCCATGGTTCACGAGGCCTTTATGCGCCTTGTGGATCAAACTCGGGTGGAGTGGAAAGGGCGTGCGCACTTCGTTGCCGTCGCCGCTCAAACCATGCGGCGCATTTTGGTCGACCATGCACGGGCCAAGAAGGCGAACAAGCGTGGTGGAAATCGCGTGCGGGTTGCCTTGCAGTCAGACATCGCCATTTCTCCTGAGCGCGACGAAGATGTCCTTGCGCTTAACGAGGCATTGGAAAAACTGCAAGAGATCGATGAGCGGCAAGCTCGCATCGTCGAGCTCCGATTTTTTGGTGGGCTGACTGTGCGAGAGGTGGCCGAAGTGCTCGATGTCTCGACTCGCACCGTGGAAAACGACTGGACGATGGTTCGTGCTTGGTTGCGTCGAGAGCTCGATGCCGGCGAGGCTGATGACTGAAAAACAATATCAGCGGGTCAAGGAGCTCTTTCAAAGAGCGCGCTACCTGGACCACGAAGATTGCCAAGAATATCTGAGGCAGGCCTGTGCCGGCGATGAAGCACTCCGGCGCGATGTCGAGTCTCTTCTTGCGCATCACAAAGATCAGACGTTGATGATGCCTCCCTCGGAGGCGACGCCAGAAGAGAAGTCTCGACTCTCGTACTTCCGGCGTGCGGCCGCTCATATGCCAACCGCTACGAGCCGTTTTTCTGCTATGCGGAAAGCCTCTGGGAGGATGAAGGGAAAGCTCTCGCTCGGGGCGCTGCTCCTTTTATTACTCATCGCCTTTGATGTCTGGACTTATGAACGAGTGCACACATCACTCGATGAATTGCTGGCGGATCAGTTGCAGACCGTGCTCGATGCCGATGTGATGGCTTTGCGGCAGTGGCTCGCGGCTGTGGAGACAGACGCCCAGATGTGGGCCAAGGACTCGGCGGTGAGGACAGCGATTGTCGCGCTTGCGCAGCTTGGCGATAAGTCGGGGGGCTCCGTAGAGGCTCTCAAGAGTTCGAGCGACCAAGCGGTTCTCTTCTCGACATTGGCGGATGCGGTTCGCGATACGGCCTCTGTGCACTCTCTGATGGGTGATGAGCAGCCTGCCCATGGAGCGGGGCCGTTGCTGACGCACCGCCGCTTCGACGGTTTTGGAGTTGTGAGTGCAGGTGGCCGCCTTGTTGCCGGTTATTCGCCGTTCGACGAGTCAGACCAAAATCTGGGTGAGATGATGTCCGACTTCGGTGAAACCGTTCTTACTCGGGTGCTCTCCGGAGAAACGGTTGCGTTGCCGCCCTTCGAGCATGGAGCCATGGTTCGCAGCTTGGCGCCCCAGGTCACAACACCCACGATGCTTGTCGCAACGCCGGTGTTCGATGATGGGGGCAAGGCCGTTGCGTTGCTCGCATTTCTTATCGAACCTTCAGAGGAATACGAAGCGATTCTCGAGGCAGGTCGCATCGGTGAGACGGGAGAGACTTATGCTTTCGATGCGAATGGCGTCATGCTCTCCGAAAGTGTCTTTCTCGACCAACTGAAAGAACTGGGACTGCTCAAACCTGAAGAGACGTCTGCTGTCTTGCAGGTTCAGTTGCGCGATCCCGGAGTCGATTTGACGCAAGGCGGCACGTCGGACCTCGCAATCAAAGACCGGCCTCGCACGCATATGGCGGCCGCCGCGATTGACGAAAAACGATCTGGATTTGACGTCAGCGGTTATCGCGACTGCCGGGGTGTCGAGGTCGCGGGGGCCTGGACCTGGCTTGATGAGTATGGCTTTGGCGTTGCGACAGAGATCGACAAGGCCGAGGGATATGCCGCGATGTCGGCACTGGTCACGTCGTTGCGAGTGCTTTTCTGGGGCGTGATCACCCTGGTGATCGGGCTGCTCGTCTTCGCCGCCAAGAATCTCAGTCTGCAGGCCGACATCGACCTGGCGCGTCAGTATGGCGACTACCGAATTGTGCGAGTGCTGGGTGAGGGAGGTGTGGGGACCGTTTTTCTCGCGAACCACAAAATGTTTGCTCGCCCGGCGGCCATCAAGGTTCTCCGTAAGGACCGCATCACGCCCGAATCTGAACAACGGTTCCAGCAAGAGGTTCAGGTCACCTCACAACTCACGAATCCTCATACGGTTCAGATCTATGATTTCGGCAAGACGACGTCCGGCGAATTTTATTACGCGATGGAATACTTGCCGGGTCTGACCCTGTACCAGTTGGTGGAAAAGTATCGAGGGCAAGACCAGCGACGCGTCGTCCACATCATTCGCCAGGTCTGCGAGTCTCTCGCCGAAGCCCATGATCTGGACATCATTCATCGTGACATCAAGCCGATGAATATCTTGCTCTGCGAGCGTGGCGGCCTGTACGACGTGGTGAAGGTGTTGGATTTCGGGCTCGTGAAGGATCTCGATGCGCCGAAAGATATGCAGGTTACGCACGTCGAGGAAGTGACCGGGTCTCCGCTGTACATGGCGCCTGAACGGTTTGATTCGCCGATGGATGTGGACGCACGAGCAGACATCTGGGCCGTGGGGTGCGTGGCCTACTCTCTGCTAGCAGCTCGCGAACCGTTCTCTGGCAAGAGCCTGATGGAAATCTGGAGCAAGGTGGCTACCGAGGATCCTCCTCCATTGCGAATCAGCATGTCCACCGAGGTGAATCCTGAACTCGAGGCCCTGGTGAGGCGTTGCCTGGCCAAAGATCGAACGGAGCGCCCTCAGTCGGTCCACGAAATCCTGGCCACGCTCGACTCCCTCGATTTGAGTCCCTGGAGTTCAGCGGATGCCAGGCGGTGGTGGCAAGAGAGAGAGAGAGAATTGCCTCATCCGGCAAAGATCGTTCGGCAGTCCACGACGCTCTGAGTAGGCCCTCTGTCGCAGAGGGCTTTGGTTGCTCTATACTCTGCGCCCCGACTTTCTCGGGATGGTTCTTAAATTTCTTTGCGCACGATGATCGGAGATCATTCATGAGCAGCAGACGATCCAGGCCCCTGGCCGTTCTGGCCATGGCCGCGTTTCTTTTTCTGGCCCCTGGATGCATCGGGCCCAACAACACTGTCGGGCAACTGGCCAAGTGGAACATGTCTTTCGAAAACAAGTGGTCCAAGGAGGGCGTGTTCATTTTGATCTTGCCCGGATACGTCTTGGCCGGATTCGGTGACATGGTGATCTTCAACTCGATTCAGTGGTGGACGGGCACAAATCCCATTCCGCGTCCGACTCGCAACAACGGCCCACAGTTCTAGAAAGGAGTCCACGATGAAGATCTTCAACATGAAACGCGTGATCTTGTCCGCCTTGCTCGTTGGTCTCTGTTTCACGAGTTGTGTCGGGCCTTTCAATGCGACCAAACGCCTGCACACCTGGAACCGTGAGATTGAAAATCGGTGGCTCGGAGAAGGCGTGTTTGTCGTGTTCCGATTTATTTACGTCTATCCGTTGGCCGCGATCAGCGACATGCTCATCTTCAACTCGATCGAGTTCTGGGGCGGAACGAACCCCATCGATCCGGTGAGTCCGGCGCGGATCAAGGCGCTCGATGACGCCGATGACGCCCGGGCCGAGGCCGCGGGCGAGGCTGAGGCTGAGACAGCCAAGACCGGCGACGCGACCGAGTAGTGCTGTAAGGAGTCCCCGGGGCTCCCTTTGGGGGCCCCGGCGGATTCGAAGTCTCAGTGCGTGAACTCAGGCGTCCGCCTGTGCTTCGCCGGGCTCTGGTGTTTCATTGAGGACCGGAACCTCCTGCACACCCTCGGCGGCCAACTCGGCGGTGCCTTGCCAGCCTCCACCGAGTGCACGGTAGAGCCGAACGGTCGAGGTCAATTCATCGCGGATGGCCTGGGCCAGCGCCAGTTCGGAATCGAAGTGTTCTCGCTCACTGTCGAGAACCTCGAAATAAGCTGTGACACCTCCGCGGTAGCGCATCCTGGAGAGCCGGACCTGATCAGCCAAGGTTTCCTCGGTGATCTGAATCAGTTGCCGCGCTTCGTGAGACTTTGTGTGGTCGATCAGCGCATCGGCGACTTCGCGAAAAGCTCGTTGTAGTGTCGACAAGTATTGAAGTGCTGCCTGCCGTTGCAGCGATTCTGTCACCTCGACGTTGGCCTCCAGGCGACCCGCGTTGAAGATGGGGAGCGAGATCGAGGGGACCAGGCTCCAGGTGCCGGAGCCGGGGCGAAGCAGATCGCCCAGCTGTTCGCTTGCCGCTCCTCCCGAGGCTGTGAGGCTGACGGAAGGATAGAGCAAAGCTTTTGCTTCGCCGATCCGTGCATTTGCAGCAATCAGCTTGAGTTCCGCGACCTGGATGTCGGGGCGGCGTTCCAGGACCTGAGAAGGGAGCCCCGCAGGGATCTCGATCAGGTTCTCCTTGTATTGGCCGAGTTCGCTGCGCTGCACCGGTCCCGGCAAGTCTCCGATCAAGAGCCGGATGAAGTTTTCCTGCCGTTCAATGGCCTGCTCGAGGATCGGGACGAGCGACGCTGCGATCAGAACGAGTTGTTGCGCTTGGCGCAACTCGACCTTGTTGGCGAGGCCTTCTCGGAGACGCGCTGAAACGAGTTCTACTGACTTGTTGCGCGAGCCGAGAGTGCCTTGAGCAATCGCGAGTTCCGAATCCAACTCGAGCAATTGGAAATAAGCCAGGGCAACGTCCGCCACAAGAGACTGCAAGATCGCGGCGCGGGCAAACTCTGTGGCAAGAAGTTCGGCTCTTGCGGCATCGGAGGCACTGGCGTACCGCCCCCAAAAATCGAGGTCCCATGAGAGGCCGAGCCCGATCGAGGTCAGTTGCGAATTGCGGTCGACTCCCGCGGGGGCTCTGTCGCGAGAAACTCGGTCCCACTGCTGGACGCCGAACGCGTCGACGTCGGGGTAGCGGCCCGAGTTGATGACCGTGTAACGGGCGCGTGCCTCGATGACTCTCTCGGCTGCGATGCGTACATCGTAATTGTTGCGGAGCGCTGTTCGGATAAGGCCTTGCAGTGAAGGGTCCCTGAACACTTCGAACCAGGCCAGGTCGGCAAAAGACTCTTCGGTGTTCTCCGCGCCTCGAAATGCCTCCGGTTCAATCGGGACAGGTGGATCGAATCGGGGTCCGACCATGCAGGAGGTCAAAAGCACCGAGCCCAGCAACGCGATTCGAAGCGGATTGTTCATGCTGCCTCCTCTTCCTTCTTCTTGAAGAAGCGGGACATGAAGCCTTGGAAGATGCGGTAAAGCGACGGCGTGACGAAGAGCGTCATGAGAGTCGCGGCGATCATGCCCCCGAAGACGGCTGTGCCGAGAGAGCGGCGGGAGCCTGCTGCAGCGCCTGCAGCCGTGACGAGAGGAACGACGCCAAGCACAAAGCTGAAGGCTGTCATGAGGATGGGGCGGAAGCGTGAAGCAGCGGCTTCGATGACAGCCTCTGAAACGTTTTCGCCCTCATCATGTCGCTGCTTGGCGAACTCCACAACGAGGATGGCGGTCTTTGCACCGAGCCCGATGAGCAGGACCAGGCCGATCTGGATGTAGACATCATTGATGTAGTCACGAATCCATGCTCCGAAGAGGGCCCCGAAGACGGCGACAGGAAGCCCGAGCAGGACGGCAAGAGGAATCACCCAGCTCTCGTAGTTTGCTGCGAGGAACAAGAAGACCAGGAGGAATCCGAGCGCAAAGATGACCACCTGCTCACCGCCCGCTCTTTTCTCTTGATAGGCCGTGCCCGTCCATTCGTAGCCGTACTCTTCACTCAGAACTTCATTGGCCACCGTCTCCATGGTTTCGATGGCTTGTCCTGAACTGTAACCAGGGGCGGCACTGCCACTGATCTCGGATGTCCTGAACATGTTGTATCGCTGGATGAGATCCGGCCCTGTTGTCGAGCCGATTGTTGCCAGAGTTCTGATCGGCACCATGGCGCCAGTGTCAGTTCGAACAAAGATCTCTTTGAGGTTGTCGGGGTCGATGCGGAACTCTGGCTCGGCCTGCAGCATGACCTTGAATGGCCGGCCGAACAGTGTGAAGTCATTGACCTGAATTCCACCGAGGTAGATTTGCAAGGCTTGGAAGACTTCATTGACGGGAACGCCAAGTGTTTTGGCTTTCGAGCGATCTAGCTTGAAATCAATCTGTGGGACGTTGGCGCGAAAAGCACTGAACAGTCCGGTCAAGTCTGGTTGCTGTCGTGCTGCCGCGACAAGTTTGTCGCCGGTTTGAGCGAGTTCTTCAAATGTCACTGCTCCGCTGCGGTCTTGCAGTTCGAACTGGAAGCCGCCCGCCGAGCCAAGCCCGGGAATGGGTGGAGGTGAGAAAGCCAACCCAATGGCTTCCGGGTAAGAGAAGAGCGTGGCGCGTGCCTGCTTGAGGACGCCGTTGATTTGTAGGTCGGGTGTGGTGCGTTCAGACCAGTCTGAAAGCAAGACTACAAAAGAAGAGTTGTTCGAAGTGTAGGCTCCTGTGAGCAGGTTGAGTCCACCGAGGGTCACAACCTGATCGACGCCTGGAATCGCGGCAAGGTCTCTCTCTGTGCGCTTTGCGAGTTTGTCGGTGCGTTCCATCGAAGCGCCATCTGGCAAGGACAGCGTCGCAAAGAAATAACCCTGATCTTCGTCTGGCACAAAGCCGGCCGGCAGTGCGCCAAAAAGATTCCAAGAACCGATTGTCATGACGGCCAGGAAGGCAAGGGCTCCAATGAGTGTCTTGACCATCACTCGGGTGAGGACCGCGTAGCCCTTTGTTGTTTTTTCGAGCCCGCGATTGAACAGGCCAAGGAGCCATCCGAGGGGGCCTCGCATGGGTTTGCGCGGTCTGAGCAGAAGCCGGCAGAGTGCTGGTGTGAGCGACATGGCCACGATGGTCGAGAGAATGATCGAGACCGAGATCGTCAGTGCGAACTGGCGGTAAAGCTGCCCTGTGATACCCCCCATGAAGGCCACGGGGACGAAGACTGCGCACAACACCAGCGAAGATGCGATCAGCACCTGCGTGACATCCTTCATTGTGCGAATGGTGGCCTCGGTTGGCGTCAATCCCTTTGCCAGGTATGACTCCACGGACTCCACCACAACGATTGCGTCATCCACCACCGTGCCAATGGCCAGGATGATGCCGAACAGCGTGAGCATGTTGATGGAGAAGCCCAGCATGCCGAACAGTGCAAAGGTGCCCACGAGGGACACCGGAATGGCCAACATTGGGATGAGAGTCGCCCGAAAGCTTCCCAGGAAGATGAAGACCACGATCAGCACGAGGAGCAGTGCTTCGAAAAAAGTCTGCATGACCTCATTGATGGAGGCCGTGATAAACATCGTGTTGTCGAGTGCGATCTTGTAGGTGAGGCCAGGCGGCATGCGCTCCTCAAGGTCGCTGAGAAGGTTGCGAATGCCTTCGGCCGTTTGTAGCGCGTTCGCACCTGGCAGCTGATAGACCAACAGCACGGTGGCTGGCAAGCCGTTGTAGCGTCCAAACGAGCTGTAGGTCTTGGCGGCGAGCTCTGTTCGGGCGACGTCTTTTACGCGAAGAATCGACCCGTCGGAGAGCGTTCGAAGAATGATGTCCTCAAACTCGGAGACCTCGGTGAGCCGGCTCTTGGTGTTGACCGCATATTGGAATTCGACGCCCGCTTCCGCGGGAGGTTGGCCAACGGCGCCTACAGGAAGCAGGACGTTTTGCTCTCGGATGGCGTTTGCGACATCCGCAGCCGTCAATCCCAACTTGGTGAGTTTGTCGGGGCGCAGCCAGAGGCGCATGGAGTAGTCGCGCTGGCCCACAATCATCGTGCTGCCAACGCCCGGTGTTCGGGCGATGGAGTCCACGAGATTCAAAGACGTGTAGTTAGAAAGAAAGGTCTCGTCATAGGCGCCGTTTGGCGAATAGACAGCAATCGCCATGAGCATGTCGGGCGACTTCTTCCGTACCGAAATACCTGCGGCAATGGCCTCTGCCGGCAGCTTGGAAGAGGCCTTGTTCACGCGGTTGTTGATGTCCACGTTTGCCAGGTCGAGGTCCGTGCCGACTTCAAAAGTGCACTGAAGTACGTATCGCCCGTCGCTTGAACTCTTCGACGAGAAATAGATCAGGTTCTCGGCGCCGTTGACTTCGGTTTCGATGGGAGCGGCAATGGACTGTTCGACCGTCTCGGCGTTGGCCCCTGGGTAGTTGACCTCAACTTCGACAGTGGGCGGAGTGATCTGCGGATAGAGCGTGATGGGCAGCGATTGGATGGAGAGGCTGCCTGCCAGCAAGATCACCAGAGAGATGACCATCGCGAAAACGGGACGTCGAATGAAGAACTGTCCCAAGTTAGCGCCCTTCCGGTGCTGCGGTGGGATTGTTAAGTGCTGGCTTGTCTATTGGTGCCACGGTCATCCCGGGTCGAACTTTGATTTGTCCTTCGACGATCACGCGCTCATCTCCTTGAAGCCCGGCCAAGACGACAAAGTCGCTCTTGTATCGTTCTCCAACTTGCACGCTTCTCAGGGCAACCGTGTTGTCGTCGAGCAAGATGTAGACAACCTTGGCGCTTTGTTGCTCCATGACTGCCCGTTGCGGAACGAGGATGGCTTCATTCCTTTCACCCACGGTGGCACGAACTCGACCGAACTGGCCCGGGCGGAGGAAGCCGTCTGGATTGGGAAATTCGGCCACAAGCTGAAGTGTGCCGGTTTCGATTGCGACGGCGCGCTCGGCCATGATGACTTCACCCTTGTGCCCATACACGCTGTCATCTGCGAGCAAGAGTTCTACGGGGGTAGCGGCCTCTTCGTGCGTGCCATTTGGGTCGTTTTGTCTCTTTCGATCTTCCTCTTGGAAGTGGATGAACTCGGCTTCGCTGATAGACAGCGTCGCGCGCATGGGGTCGATGCTAGACACCGTGACGAGGTCTGTGTTCCCGCTTCGCCCGACAAGATTGCCCACGTCCACCATGGTGCGCCCGATCAAGCCGTCGATGGGGCTCTTGATGAGGCAATAACCGACTTCGAGTTGCGCCAGTGCGACAGCCGCTGCAGCCGCCTCAACCAGAGCACGTGTTTGAAGGACGCCAACGGTTTCTTGAATCCGGGAGTTCTCGAGATTTGCTTGCTGCGCATCCAGTTCGGCTTCTGCGACTTCCTGCGCTGAGATTGCAGTGTCGAGATCCTGTTGTGGCACGGCATCTTGCTCGGCAAGCGGCCGGAAGCGTGCAACATCTTGCTTGGTCTTTTCGAGCCGGGCTTGCGCAATAATTACGGCAGCTTCTGCAGCGCGTACAGAAACTTGTTCTTCGGCAAGTTTCTGATCAGCCTTTGCCTTGGCAAGTCCAGCTTCTGCTGCGGCCAGATTGGCCTTGTAGGTCGCGGGGTCGAGACGATAGAGAACTTCTCCTGCCTCGACTGGCTTACCTTCCTCAAACTCCATGGCTTCCAGGACAGCTTGGACTCGGGCTTCCACGGTGACTGTTGCTGATGCTTCGGTACGAGCGACAAACTCGCGAACGATCGGCACGTTTTCTCTCTGTACCTCCGTCACAATGACGGGAACTGGAGGAAGCGTAGCTGCTTTCGGGGCGTCGCTTTCTTTGCCGTCTTTCGAGCACCCGCTGAGCGCGAGCAGAGAAGACAGAAGAGCGGCGTGGGTTATGAGTTGTGCGTTCATAGAAGCTCCTTGAACCGAACATTCTAGGAGAGAGCCTCGCGTTGAGCCAGCGCCCGGCAGGAATGCCTAGAGAGGGAGTGGCGCGTGCAAGTGGGCGCGCAGTCGATCTAGCATCAAAGAACCGCTAGGCTCTGATTTCTTGAAGTCGTGAGACGTGAGAATAGGATTTCGTCATGCAGGCAACGCCACTTTTGAAGTCAAGGAGCGTGCAATTGCTCGTGGCGCTGATCGTGCTGATCCTCGCCTACCCGTTTGCTGAATTGCTGCGTGAGCCCTTTGGAAGAGTCCTCTCGGGGGTTTGCACGACGCTGGTGTTGCTCGCTGCAGTTTGGTCGGCTGCCGACACGCGTGCCCAGCGCATCTTCGCCTCCTTGCTTCTTGCTCCGTCGCTGATCTTGTTTTGGGGAGAGCCTCTGTGGGCAGGACGCCTGGTTGGCGTGATTATTTTCTGCTTCTACGCGATCTACCAATTGCTCCGAAGGGTCATGAGCCCCCGTATCTCCATGCGGGATCGGATTGTGGTTGCCATGGCGGTGTATTTGTTGGCAGCAATGACTTTCGCATTTATTCACGTCACTGTTTGGCGGATTGACCCGACTGGGTACAGCACGCCCAATTCCATCGTGCCCTCCGAAGGACGCGGTACGCTCGATATGCTGTACTTCAGTCTCGTGACGATTCTGAGCGTGGGCTATGGCGACATCGTGCCAGTGAATGGCTTCGCGAAGATGCTCACGGTCATCGAAGCATTCGCTGGCGCGTTCTTCATTGCCATCTTGGTGGCCCGGCTGGTTTCACTCGGCCCGCGAGAAGACGATTCTGAGCGTGAGCGCGACTTGTCAGGCGGCATGGAAGATGACTAGTGGTTTCTTGGAGAGTGTCATGCATCAGAGGCCAGCCTCTTTCTCGCCATGTGTTTTGATTCCTTTCGCGCTACTTCTTGTTGTGGCCGGGTGTGCGTCTCACAAGCGGCCGGTGCTCTATCCGAATGCCTATTGGAATCAGGTCGGAGGGGACCGAGCACAAGAAGATATCGACGCGTGTTTCGAGTTCGCGAAGAGCCAAGTGGCGCAATACGGAAAGGACAACAAGGCCTTGACTGAAGGCGCCAAGGGGGCGACGGCTGGCGCTGCAGGAGGGGCTGCTGCAGGTGCGTTCTCGGGCGGTGGGATTGGCCGAGGTGCAGGAACGGGAGCGGCGGCCGGAGCGGCCATTGGAGTCGTACGCGGGCTCTGGGCGGGGGCGGAGCCGGATCCCGTCTTCAAGCGCTTTGTCGAGCAGTGCCTTCGTGACAAAGGTTATGACCCGATGGGCTGGCAGTAGGGAAGCGCCGCCGTCATTGCGGATTGGATACAGTCTGTGTTCGACGGGGGCCGATTCAAATGCCGCTCTCTTGCCAAGCTCACCACCGCATACAGATCTCAAGGAGCCATCGATGGCCATTCGACTGGGGGACACAGCGCCCGACTTCACTTCCAACAGCACAGATGGGCTGATCAGTTTTCACGAATGGCTGGGTGGTAGTTGGGGTGTGCTGTTTTCTCACCCGAAAGATTTCACTCCGGTCTGCACCACCGAACTAGGAGCTGTCGCAAAGCTCAAGCCTGAGTTCGAGAAGCGCGGATGCAAGGTGATTGGGCTGAGTGTAGATACAGTCGCCGATCACGAAGCATGGGCGACTGATATCGAAGAAACACAGGGCGTCGCGCTAAACTTTCCTTTGCTAGGGGATCCAGACAGGAAGGTCGCCGAGCTCTACGACATGATTCACCCGAATGCAGCCGAGACATTCACGGTGCGTTCTGTGTTCATTATTGGTCCCGACAAGAAAGTGAAGCTGACCATCACTTACCCGCCGTCAGCGGGAAGGAACTTCGATGAAATCCTTCGTGTGCTCGATTCTCTTCAACTGACTGCAAATCACAGCGTCGCCACCCCGGTCAATTGGAAGGATGGAGACGACGTGATTATCGTTCCAACGATGTCCGACGAGGAGGCGAAGTCAGAATTCCCCAAAGGTTGGAAGACGATTAAGCCCTACTTGCGAGTGACGCCGCAGCCTGACCG
>Ga0315339_1001164_pt1 | contig 25177 bp, 24 predicted proteins | sample ASW17metaG_FD_204514 | JGI IMG/M metagenome (GOLD analysis project Ga0315339, IMG submission 204514) | Ammonia-oxidizing marine archaeal communities from Pacific Ocean, United States - ASW #17 | ecosystem: Environmental > Aquatic > Marine > Oceanic | place: USA: California | collected 2016-12-05 | reverse complement strand
TTGGCTATTCCGGTCAATTATCAGGATGCGGGTGCGAGACAATTAACCCTTAGGAGAGTCGATTATTATAATTTTGCCACCCTTTATCAACGGCAAGGTAACTGGCTCCGAGCCGAAGAGTTCTTTCGCCAAGCCTTGCGTATTGATCCGAATTTTATACCCGCTCGATCAGGATTGGCAGGTGTACTCGCCCGCCAAAGGGAGGCGGGCGGAGTGGCCTCGGTGGTGGTTGATCCTGGGGTGCGGCGGGGTTTGGAGTTATTCAAGGACGGAGATTATGAAGGGGCAATTTTGGTCTTCAAGCGTGCAATTAAACGGAATGGTCCACAATGCCAGATTTATAACAACATAGGCCTTAGTTATTACCGTTTGGGCGGATGGGAGGACGCCATTAATCATTTTAAGCTGGCGCTTGGCATCGATTCCCTCTATGTGCGCGCGCATTACAATCTCGGTTTAGTTCATCGACGCAAAGGAGACGAACAAGCTGCACAGCATGACTTTGCCAAAGTGCTAGAACTCGATACAGACAACGACAAAGCCCGCTTTCAGCTCGCTGTATTGTTTACGCAAATGGGGAGGAAAATGGAGGCGGAAACTCATTGGGAGTTATTGCTGGCGAGGAATCCTGGAGACCAGCGATTGAGGGGTAAAATCGATTCTATAAGGGCAGCCGATTAACGGGTTTATGGAAGAAATAATTAAAATAAGTGGGGCCAGAGCAGGTGGCCTTCGGGATGTCGATTTGGAATTAGCGCTGGGCAAGGTCTTATGTTTCACTGGCCGCAGTAGCAATGGGCGACTGGCGATGGCTGTCGATGTGCTTTACGCAGAAAGTCGGCGTCGTTATATGCAGGCGCTTTCTCCAGTTGAACGAGAAGGCATCGGCGGTGTTGGCAAGGTCGATTTGGATGAAATTACTGGTTTGCCTCCTGCAATTTATTTGGGCAGAAAACGCAGAGGGCGATCTGTCGGTGACTATCTGCAACTGGATGGGATGTTGATACAACTTGTCATGGAAAACGGTCAGATGCACTGTGCCGACTGTGGCGGGGTCTGTTGTGGATACGAGGCGGCTGAAGTTGAAACCGAACTGGTCAAATTGCATCCAGGTGAGAGATGTCTGATCATGGCGCCTCTGCAAGTGCGAGAGGGAATCGACTGGGGAGGCTTTTGCCGTGAATTGACTCTTGGTGGATTTCTACGTGTGATGATTGCGGGAGAGGTAATCCGCTTGGATGGGGAAGTGCCCACTCCTCCAAAAGCAGACGACGATGCATATGTGGTGATCGACCGTCTAGTGCCAACGCCAGATTCGAACGTGCGTTTCCTAGAAGCCGTGCGGTTGAGTCGATCGATATCTTCAGGGCAAACGACGGTATGGGAAGTTGGAGCTGAGGCAATGCTGGATTTCAACCAACAGCCAACCTGTTGCGATTGCGGGCGTCAGTATGAAGAACTGATTGCAAATAACTATGCCTCAGGCGATGTTAATATGCAGAATATGTATATGTTGGGCCGCTCGTTTACCGATTTGGCGGAGGAAAAAATTGCGGATGTGCAAATACTACTAGACGCAAATGTCCCAGAGGGTAATTTGCGGGCTAAAATCAACGCGATATTGTTAGAGGCGGGCAATTTACAACTAGATCATTTGGCTTTGAATCGTCGGGTGGAAACCCTGTCCGGTGGGGAGTGGTTGCGATTGCAATTGGCGGCCTGTTTGACTAGTGGTCTAATGGGCGTACTCTACATTTTTGAGGAAATGGGGGGGCAAGTCGGGACGGATTTGCTACCGGCTGTTGTGGGGCGCTTGCGCCATCTGGTGCAATTGGGGAATACGGTCTTGATCCTTGACCACCATCATGATCTCGTCGCCGATGCAGACCAGGTCTGGGATTTTACCGATGGCAGGGCAAGGTTGGTCACATCGGCACCAGCGGTGCCCAAGGTGAAACGACGATCAGCCAAGGTTGAAAATCACGAATTCCTAACCATTGTTGGAATGGGGCCATTGGGTGAATTGAGTATAGAGTTGCCGCAAGGCGCCCTTACTTGTTTACACGGTCCGTCTGGGTGTGGTAAAACGCGTATACTGCGCGATCTTTTACCTGCCGCCTTAAAGGGCAAGGCGACGGGGTACGTGGTGAGTGGTGTTGGACGGAATAACCGGGTGGTCACATTGGACGATCGCGTTGGGCGAGATACTTTGTTGGCGGAAATGGGAATTTTCGAACGCATCGCGGATTTATATGCCGCATCCGCGGTGGCCAAGGCCCAAGGGTGGGGGCGTGCCGCTTTTATGTTGGATAAACCGGGCGGAAGGTGTCCGAGTTGTGAAGGGCTTGGGCAAAGGCATTTCGACTTGGAATTTCTTGAGGATATTTTCCTCAAGTGTGAAGTATGTGAAGGTTTACGGTTCCGCAGTGAAATTCGCGAGATCACATTGCGGGGGATTAGTATATCGGATGTTATGGCGATGACTGTGGAGCGGGGATTGCGTCATTTCGCCAGAGACGCGAAGATCAAAACTAGCCTTGAGGCCGCAGATCTATGTGGCTTGGGTTATTTGTCACTGGGGCAGAATGTGCGAAAACTCGAGCGCGGTGAATGGCTGCGTTTGCGGTTGGCCTTGGAGTCGACACGCAAGTCTCATCGAAGCTGGTTGCTGATTGATGAACCGGCTGGTGGAGACCATCCTCAAGACGTTCAGCAGATGGTTATAGCGTTTCAGCTCTTGCTCGAAAAAGGGGCAACGCTTGTCGTCGCGGAAAGGCACCCATTGATTTTGGCGGTGGCCGATAAGGTTGTAGAATTACATTCCTGATTTATCGATTGCCAGGGGGGATCTTGGTCCTGGCGGCTTGCATGAGCTTGCGGTATATATGACTCCTGTCTATTTTTCTCTATGGGTATTTGTAGGCATGTATAAGTAGTATAAACCGTGTTTCCCCTTATATTCCATAGTGGGGGTGGTCTTCGTATGAGTATCGTAAAAAAACTGCAAGAATTGGCCATAAATAGACTTGATTTAGATGGCTACGTCTCTTGCGCGCCTGATACCATTGTCGGCGATGTCCTAAAGAAAATGCGCGGGTCCAGGGTCAGTGCTGTGCTCGTCGAGGCCAATGGCCGTTTGGTGGGAATATTCACTGAACGAGACGCGCTGACTAAGGTCGCCAATGAATCCTCGACCTGGACTTCGGCGGTCGAGGGGTTTATGACCCGTACCCCGCAAAGCCTTACTGCCGAGCAGTCGATTGGCGAAGCGCTAAAACTGATGAACGCCGGCCATTATCGCAATGTGCCGATAATCGACGAGCATGGGCACATTGAGGGTAACCTACCCCAGCACGAGATTATCCGTTTCCTCACGGACCAATTCCCGCACGACATCTACAATTTACCCCCCGATCCCGAGCGCATTGCCCACACAAAAGAAGGTGCCTGAGCATGCGTTGTGGACCGGAGATCTCGTCCCAATTATAGGAGGATCGAGCGCAATGGCCGAAACAGTGGCCTCATCGGCGCCTGCTGACAAGCAAGAGCCCCGACAAGAAGAACGCCAGTCCGTCGTAATCGTTTTTTCCGGTGACTCCGGTGATGGAATGCAATTGACCGGTGACCAATTCACCAATACCTCCGCCATACTGGGTAATGATGTCAGCACTTTTCCGGATATCCCGGCCGAGATCCGCGCGCCCGCCGGGACCATTCCAGGGTTAAGCGGCTATCAGGTCAATTTTTCTTCTACCGAGCTCTATACCGCGGGCGACTCGCCGCAGGTTTTGGTCGCGATGAATCCCGCGGCACTCAAGGCGAATTTGCCGGACCTCGATTCGGGTGGCACGATCATCGTCAACACGGATACCTTTAACCGCAACGGTCTTCGCAAAGCCGGATATGAAAGCAATCCCCTCGAAGGTGAGGGCCTCAGTGGTTACGACGTGCATCAGGTACCGTTGACCACACTGACCCGCAATGCGCTTGAAGACATTGAAGGCATGAGCAACCAGGAGAAGGACAAGTGCAAAAATGCCTTTGCCCTGGGCTTGGTATTCTGGATGTTTGACCGCCCAATTGATTTTACCATGAAATTTTACGAGACCAAATTCGCGAGCCGACCGGAGGTGGTCGAGTCCAATTCGCGGGTTCTAAAGGCAGGTTATTACTACGGCGAAACGGCTGAGACCTTTCAAACCAGAATCAACGTGCCCAGCCGGCAAGTCGTTGAATCTGGAGTGTATAAGCGACTGACGGGGAATGAAGCGATTGTCCTCGGTTTGGTTACCGCCGCGAAAAAAGCCAATAAGCCGCTCTTTTACGGCTCTTATCCCATTACGCCGGCGAGCACTATTCTCGAAGGGTTGTCGGCGCTAAAAAACTTTGACGTAAGGACCTTTCAGGCCGAAGATGAAATTGCGGCCATGGGGTCAGTCATCGGCGCGGCCTTTGCCGGAACATTAGCGGCGACAGCCAGCAGTGGGCCGGGGATAGCATTGAAAAGCGAGGCGATCAACTTGGCTGTTGTAATGGAATTGCCGATGTTGGTGGTCAATGTGCAACGTGGCGGGCCCAGTACTGGTTTGCCGACCAAGACCGAGCAGGCGGATTTATTGGAAGTCCTATTCGGTCGTAATGGTGAGAGCCCGATCCCGGTGTTGGCCCCGGCGACGCCAGTTGAGTGTTTTAACATGACCATTGAGGCTTGCCGTATCGCGATTCGCTATATGACGCCGGTATTCCTGCTATCAGACGGCTATGTGGCGAATAACTCCGAACCATGGAAAATCCCTGACCCCGCTTTGATCGAACCCATCGAAGCAAATTTCCGTACAGACCCAGAGGGGTATCAACCCTATATGCGGGATGAGAAAACTTTGGCTAGGCCATGGGTTATACCTGGTACGCCGGGAATGGAACATCGAATTGGCGGTTTGGGCAAACAGGATGTGACCGGTAATGTCTCCTATGCTCCTGAAGATCACGAACACATTATCAGCACTAGGGCACAAAAGATTGCGGGCATAGCTGACTATATTCCGGAGTTGGAAGTCACTGGGCCGGAACAGGGGGACTTGTTGGTCCTGGGGTGGGGCGGCACTTATGGCGCTATTCGAGCAGCTGTCGAGCAGGTGCAAGGCGAAGGTCTTGAAGTAGCTAGGGCACATTTGCGGCATTTGAACCCCTTACCCCGCAATCTTGGTAATGTCCTTGGTCGTTATAAGCAGATCTTGGTGCCAGAATTGAACCTAGGGCAGTTGGCATTTTTGTTGCAGGGGCATTTTCCGGTGCGCGTCATCAAGTTAAACAAGGTACAAGGGCGTCCTTTCCAAATCCGGGAAGTGGCGGACAAAATTCGCGAAGTATTGCGTTGAGAAGTTGGGAGATACTATAGATGTCTGAAGCTGTAGCAGAGTCCAAGCTGACCCGAAAGGATTTTGTCTCGGACCAAGAAGTCCGCTGGTGCCCTGGGTGCGGCGATTACGCCATCTTGGCCCAGATGCAGAAGGTTTTACCCGAACTGGGTATACCGAGAGAAAATACCGTATTTGTATCGGGCATTGGTTGCTCGAGTCGGTTTCCTTATTACATGAACACCTATGGGGTACACTCGATCCACGGTCGTGCCCCGACTATAGCCACCGGGATTAAGTCGGCCAATCCCGACTTGAGCGTTTGGGTTATTACCGGTGATGGCGATGGTCTCTCGATCGGCGGCAACCATCTATTGCACAGTCTTAGACGCAATGTGGATCTAAAAATCCTATTGTTCAATAATCGCATTTATGGGTTGACTAAGGGGCAGTACTCGCCGACTTCCCTGCAGGGGCACCGAACGAAATCTACGCCGATGGGGTCGATTGATTATCCGCTCAATCCCATATCGGTCGCCCTTAGTGCCGAGGCGACTTTTGTCGCCCGGACCCAAGATACGAATACCAAACATTTGAGTAAGGTACTGCAGCGAGCTGCCGAGCATAAGGGGGCGGCTTTTGTCGAAATATACCAGAATTGCGTGGTGTTAAACCCAACCGCTTGGGACCATACGACCAATGCCGACGTGCGCGACGACAATATTGTTTTTCTCGAAGAGGGCAAACCGCTAATTTTCGGGAAAAACCTTGACAAGGGCATCCGGATGAACGGCACTGAACCTGAGATCGTTTCGTCGGACGGGGATATTACAGAAGACGAACTTGTCGTGCATCAAGAGGGCCGTGAAAACGCGAGTTATGCCTATATGCTCAGTCGCATGGAGTATCCCTCCATGCCGTTGCCTTTTGGCGTGCTGAGGTCTGTAGATAAACCATCCTATACTGATATGATGTTCGATCAGGTGGAGGCCGTAGTTGAAGCTAAAGGCCCAGGTGACTTGAACTCCCTATTTAACGCAGGTGATACCTGGGTTGTCGATTAGGGAAAGGAGAGCCCCGTGATTTGCCCATCTTGCACCCACGACAATATTGCCGGTGTTGAAACCTGCGAAGAATGCGGTCAGAGTCTTAGTGAGGCCTATCAGGATTGGGGCAGCGAGGAGTTTCAAGAGCTACTTACCGAACCGCTCTCGGTGCTCAACCCTCGCACCCCTGTCTGTGTCACACCAACGGCTTCTCTTGCGGAAGTAATCTCATTGCTGCAGGGGAAAAATGTCGGCTGCGTTTTAGTAACCGGGGAGAAGGGCGAACTCGTTGGCATCTTCACTGAACGCGATGTATTGTACCGGGTCGCGGGTTTAATCCGCAATCTTGGGCAAATCACCGTAGAAAGCTTGATGACGCATCGTCCGACTGCGTTAAACTTGTCCGCCGCGATCCAACATGCCTTGCACCTAATGAGCATTCATGGCTTCCGCCACGTGCCATTGCTCGACGAGGGTGATAGGCCTGTCGGTTTCGTGTCCTTTAGGGATATTGTTCGTTTTATCGAGAAGAATTTTACTTCGGCGAATTAGTCGTAAGGGATGGTAAATGGGACCGAGGGGTGGCCGTAAGAGGCTGGCCCTCTTTTTTTGAAAGGCGGTTTTCATTGCCATTAAGACAGCCGACTCTATTCTGGGTCCTCGTATTTACCTTGTTTATCAGCACTGAAGTCGATGCCGAGTTGAATTCGGGCGATCTGAATACCGCCCGAATTGTAACCGAGGCCGATTGGTTGCGGCTGCAATTATCGGTCTTAGGGCTAAAGCTGAGTTATCCTGCTTACCGTGTCGATCTCAAACTAACCGAAGATAATATGATAGAATTTAGCTTTATTGCCAGCGGTGGCATGGCCAAACACCTGACCGAAGAAATCGGTAAGGTCGAGGCGGAGGAGGTCATTACTTATCACGCTAGGGGCTTACGAGATCAAGTAGAGGAACTGATTCGGGATGAATTTCCAACGCTTTGGGCTGGTTTTGATGCTCGTACCGATATCCGCGGGCGTTTTATTGGCCCTGGTAAAGCCTGGGAAGATCCTCCGCGTGAAATCGGCACATGGTTGGAGGGGGAATTTTCATGGGAACAATAAGGGCTGGTGTTTTTTATTCGGGGTCGTGATGGAGAACCTCACCTTGCGTCGACTCGTCCAAGGGGATGATTTTGTCGATGACCGGTTCTTCGGTTGTCACTATCCATCCCTGCACTTTTTGCCCGAAGATAGTGATTTCCTTAGGTTGGGCTTCTATTACTTTTGAGGCGCTTGTATGGCGTTCTTTGTTGACACAAAAAAACGTGTGCTGCCTCGTCATGCCTTTCTCTTCCCCTTCCATCCGTAATCTCTCCTTTATTTATCCGCAAATTGATGGACTGTATCCACTAACAATTTAACATTTTCATAGGGAGTGTCTGGGTAAACGCCATGCCCAAGATTGAAGATGTGCGGATGGCCTTTGGCTTGTTGTAGTATACGGTGGGCTTCGTTGATTATGCTTTCTTCAGAACCGTACAGGACGCATGGGTCGAGGTTGCCCTGGAAGGGCATTATATCATCGAATTGTGTTTGCGCTTGTTTCATTTCAATACGCCAATCCAAGCCAAGGACATCGGCGCCGACTTGCTTAAATTGAGAGAAGTTGTGGTTGGCGGCTAAGGGAAAATAGATTATCGGTGTATTTAACGGAGCAATGCGGGCGCAGATGCGTTGTAGATAAGGCAAGGAAAATTCGCCGAATTGACTCGGCGAGAGCAGGCCGACGGAAGTGTCAAAGAGTTGTACCGCTTGCGCGCCTGCTGCTATTTGCGCTTGTAGGAAATCGGCGACGAGGTCGCTGAGTTTGTCTAGTAATTGGTGGGCGAGTACCGGGTCTTTATGTATCATGCCGCGAAACGCCGGGAAGTCCTTTGAACTTCCGCCTTCAACTATCCATGTAGCAAGCGTAAATGGTGCTCCAGTATAACCAATGAGCGGGATCGAGGGGGGCAATGCCCTGCGAACCATGCGAACCGTTTCAAGGACAAATCCCAAGTCTTCCTCCGGGACTACGGGGCGCAGAGCGGCAATGTCAGCGGCTGTGCGAGTCGGACTAGAAAAGACCGGGCCTGGAGCGTATGTGTATGCGCAACCAAGCGCGGCTAACGGCGTTACCAGGTCGGTGAAGAGGATGGCTGCGTCAACACCGAGCATTTCAATCGGCATCAAGGTTATTTCAGTTGCCAGCTCTGGGGTATTGAAGAGTGTACTTATCGCCCCATGATGTTGGCGAAGTTTGCGGTAGGGTTGGAGGATGCGGCCGGCTTGGCGCATGATCCATATAGGTGTAGTCGCGGGAACCTGCCCGCGACAGGCTTCAAGGAAGGGGATCTCTGTAGAAGTCAATTTGGGCCAGTCCTAATTGGTAGGGGCTAGTTGATACTATTGCTTTAAAATAAATATAAAGCTCTTACCAATTGGGGCATAGGCCCAAAGCCTTATTGCGTTGGGTCCGTTTTATAGGTCGGATACGCAGGCCTTGTTCGGAGTGGAAGACGCAGATGGAATCTGATTTGCTCAGACCAGAAGCGGTCCAATCCAATGTTGCTTTTTGCATCGGCGATTCAAGTTGTATGCGGCTTGCGATAATATCGTAAACCGCTTCAATTAAAGTGCGTCTTCTCACCAAGTGGGAGGGAAGACGTGTGGCTGTGGACAGGAAGCGCACAAACTGCGCTTCCTGTAAATAGTCTTTGTTGAGTGTTTCCTGCGGGGCTTCGGCTGGGACGATGTTCCAACCGAATTCGGAACTTCACTATCAAGAAATGGATGGGCCTTGTATTACATAAGTTCTTTGATGTCGGCGAAGAGGGCGAAGAATGTCTGTGCAGGGGTAGATCGTGCCTTGGTGGACAAACCGAGTGATACGCGGAATTTGCACGTATTGATCAGTAGCCGGCAGATACGATTTCAGTCGAGTAGTGGACCGGCTTTCTAGCTTCTGTTTTTGTAGGTGCTTGAGTTGAGTCTTGTCTTGCTTTGGTATGTCGATGCCTAGGTCGAGTAGTAATTCCTCGAGATCGATTTGGTGAGAGAAGATATAATAGGTATCAGTTTTTTTCTTCGGGGCCCCTTTTTTCGTTCGAACTAGATGTTGAATCAGAGCCGAGGCAAATAGTTCATCCAGATACTGATCTGGTAGTTGGTCTGAGGACGAGGTTGTTTTGACTGCGGTGTTTTCGCGGTCTTCAATGAGCGGTTCTGGCACGGCTGTGCCAGTGAGCGTTTTGCCGTGCAAGATGTCTGGGGTTTTGTCGGGTGAGTCGGTGGTGTTAAATACCGTCTCAAGATCCCCTAGCCGGACAGTGGGCGAAGATTGGGGGATCTCGGTTTGCACCTCATCTGGGGCATGCAAACCGTCAAGCGATATGTACTCCTCATCATCTGCGTAAGAAGAAAGGCCCATGGGAGAAAATTCAGGATCCTCAGCCGGAATTTCGTGCAGGTTTTGTTATTCCTAATCTTTACTTTCGATGAGGTGTTTGTAGCGGTATTACACCATCAACCCTCCCGGCTAAATGGTCATTGATGGTGAACCGTTTCCGAGCGACAGCTATCGCATCTACAACCTCTTGATCTCTTCTTCGGCAAATTTACCCTCTATTTGTTCAAATGGATCAAGTATTGATTCGACCCAACTCGTAGCCAGTACGCGTTTTTCCGTAGGCTCTATATATTGTTTAAATCCTCTTGAACCAATTAGCTCCTCAGATTCCCATCTAATGGTTACCCGCATCGAATTATTGACCGGGCTCAACCATCCATTCTGGTAGGGTGATGCGATACATTATCGCATTGCCGTCAGGTTTGAAGTTGATTTGGTTGCCCTCCATTTCAGCGCGAAAAACATAGGGATCATCCGATTCGGGCTTGAAGGCTAGCAAGCGCAATCGCGGAAGTTTGCGATTGCGCCAATATTTCCCCACGTCTATTTCTATATCGGATTGGCAAGCAAAAGGCACCACATCTATTTCCCATTTTCGCTCTTTTATTACGGCTGAGCCATCTAATTGCACCGGGCCAAACTGTAGCTGTTGACCGCGGGTGTCAACGAATAAATAGTCCTCACACTCGGCATAATCTATACGGCCCGAACCTGTATCTGCCGAATAGACGAGTAATCCCTCTTGGTTCCAGGCGCAAAATGAACCAGGGGCTAGGGTATAGGTCGTATCCCCATTTTGCACCGCCCAAGATGCCTCCCAGCCTAGATTGGCATGAATTTCAAGGCCATTCTCGTATACGATCCTGATCTTTCCTTGGGTGTAAGCACCGGAAAGCAAGGCATCATTGGTGTTAAGGAGTTGTTCATTGTGGTGGTATTCGATCGTGCTGACAGGTACTCGCAAGTATTGTTTCTGCAGTCCTTGCAACAAGAAATAGGACTTGGCGGTGCTTGTAATACCCCATTCGAATTGGTCCGGTAATAGGCAGGCGTGCCCAAAAGCAACAGTAGCCGCGAGGTAGCGATCTATATATGCGCTGCGGCTGTGTTTTTCGCTCTGCGGAATATCACCGGCAAAATACTGCTCGATCGTTCCTATGCCAGCATCGGTTTCAATGGGATGGAGATTGTTAAGGTCAAAGTCAACTAAGGGGGGAATACGACTGGGTTCAGCGCCGACAATGCGTGCTAAGTAGCCATTGAGCACGCCGCCATAGAGCCAATGGTTGCCTCCCTTGCCTATCGCTATGCCGTGTTTAGACTGTGAACTTAGGATGGACTGTTGAAGAGGATGGCTATCCGCAAGACTAGAAGCGGAAGCGTTCGGGCCAAGGTCGTTGAATTCCCAAGGGGGGACTTCTGCGTGTTCACTTACATAAAGGCCATCGCATTTATACTTATCAATGATGCTGCGCCCGTGATCTGGCGCGATGCTTTTGGCTTCGCTTTGCTTGAGTAAGTAGCGGTCAGGTCCTGTGGGAGCCGGAGAGCCGTCTGAAAGTTGTGCGGCGATCTCGGGATTCCATAAGGGATTGCTCGTGGCGATGTGGCGATAATTGACTTGCAAGCTCGATTTATACCCAAGGTCTTTAAGCGCATCCAGGTATTCGCTTAACGCATCATCGCCGCCTTTGGCTTCGGCACCTGTAAGGGTAAGGGTGTCGTTGCCATCTTCATCGTGCCAGGTTTCGTCGGGATGGTTAACTAAAAGGTAGTCAAGCCCCAGACGTTTGAGGCTCCTTAAATTTTCATAAATTTCTACGTAGCTCTCTTCGGAGGCCTTAATGTGCGGGATATTGTACCAAGTGTATTCTGCAAGCGTATCCGTTTGGCCTGTTCCGGGGATTGAAAGTGTGGGCAGCACTTCGTCGAATTGAGTCGATGCCGTCAGCATCCACCGTTCTTGGAAACCATTTCTTTTACCATCGGCTTGGCTCGCGTAACTGCAACCACCGTTTAGCTGTACAAGGCGCTGGGCTTCTTCTGCGGTGGGAGCTTGCAGGGCCGTCGATCCAGAGTGATGCCAGTCGATGAAACTCGACAAGAAATAACCCGAAGAACAAAGAATATGCGGATAATTTTCCCCTAAATTGAAATAGGGGATCGCAATGAGCTGGGGATGCACCGCACCGCTGACTTGTCCAAGTTTCAGGCCGGTTCCCTTGCCATTACCGCCTTCAATCTCGACTACGAGAGTTTTGCCGGTTATACGCAGACGATAGAGGAAGTTGGCCTGTTCTTCGCCCAATTTCCACTGCCAACGGGCCTCAACTGTATCACCTACAAGGTCACATGATACGAAGTGTCGTTCAATTTCTTCGCTGTCTGCCGGCCAGATAGAGCCATCCATTTCGACCGAGATACCACCGTCTTCAGCGGGTAGAATGGGCTTGTTGTTGTTTATTTCCAGTTCGATGTCGGCAAAAGTGCCATCGATCGGGGTATAGATAAAATTGAGGACAGCTGATACCGAGCGGCTTTCAAATATGTAGGAAATACCATCTTTGCGGATCGAGGTTTCGACTTCTTCGTTGACCGTAGGATACATCGTGGGGTGATTGGCCGAATTCGGTTGGAGCGAAGGTTCGTTTGGGGTCGCCGTTACCCCTGGAAGGTGTTCCATTTTTGGTCTTAACTCCAGAGTTTTCTTTAAACTAATATACTTCAATAAGAAGAAAGGCAACATATGCAATAAAGAAGCACATGTCAAGCTACTAAGCTGGGATTTGACCCTGGCTGTTAGGTGGTATATCTTATTGTTTTTTCATATACTTTTGTCTCTGGTGAACAACATTGAAATCAGTGGATACCATAGTTGTTGGTGGGGGAGCCGCCGGGATGATGGCTGCCATAGTTGCTGCCGAGTCGGGTGAGCGGGTGACTTTGTTGGAAGGCAACACGCAATTAGGGCGAAAAATTCTGATTTCGGGAAATGGTCGTTGCAATTTGACAAATTTGGCGGCTGACGATAGAAAGCATTATCATGGGAATCACCCACATTTTTCCCGCAGCGTCTTACATCAGTTTCGTCTAGATGACACCCTGGCTTTTTTTAACAATTTAGGCGTCGCCTTTCGCGAGGAAAAGCGCCAGCGCCTGTTTCCTGTTTCGGATCAAGCTCAGTCTGTGGTTGATCTGTTAGAAGACCAGATGAAGTGCCTCGGGGTGCAAGTAGAGATGAACGCCAAGGTTGTAAATGGTGATTGTCGTTCAGGTTTTGTTTTGCGGGTAGCAGATGGTCGATCGTTTAAATGTGATCGGCTGGTACTCGCAAGTGGTGGGGTTAGTTTAACTCGGTTGGGAGCGGATCGATCGGGTATGGATTTGGCCGTTGATTGGGGGCACCAAGTTACTGAATTAAAGCCCGGGTTGGTCCCATTGATCAGTCCGGAGAAATATCTCGCCAAAATGCAAGGGCTCAAGATAAGGGCAGAAGTCAGTGCTGAAATGCAAGGGGGCCGCAGAATTGTAGATACAGATGATCTACTTTTCACTAAATACGGTGTTTCTGGTTTCACGATTTTGAATCTCAGCGCGCGATTGGTCGCGGAATTGGGCAGCCGGCCAGTCTGCCTTATAATAAACCTATTCCCAGGTCAGAGCCCGGTGGAAATCAGTGAAATGCTTGCGGAGCGCTGGGATCGGCATCCACACCGTTCTCTTGAACTCAGCTTTGCCGGATTGCTCTCAGGAAAACTAGTCCGGCCTTTATTGGATCATTTCGGTTATGAGCGCGAAGCGCAAGTTGAACGAATAGACAAGGGGATTCGGTGGCAGATAGCCTGTGCGTTCACGGCGTGGTCTGTTGAAGTGAGTGGGCCCCGACCATTTGATTATGCTGAAGTGACTATCGGCGGTATACATACCGATGAAATAAATCCAGATACCCTCGAGTCCTATCTGGTTCCCGGTTTATATTTCGCGGGGGAGATGGTCGATGTACATGCAGATCTTGGAGGGTTTAATTTCCAGTGGGCTTGGGCAAGCGGGACTGTTGCAGGGCGACGGCACGGTAATTGACCTCGTTGACACTTCTAAATAGGGCGTGTAGGATTTAGAGATCATGGTTGCAGGAATCGTATTAGCTGCTGGAATGTCGACCCGGATGGGTGAGATCAAGCCGTTATTGCCTTTTGAGGGCAAGCCGGCTATCCGATGGATTGTTGAGGTCTTGAGTCAAAGCCTTGAGCGAGTGGTTGTAGTATTGGGGCATCGCGCCGGTGAGATTGCCCCCGCGTTGCTCGATACTTCTGCGCAATGCATCGTAAATCCCGCCTATCGCGAGGGGATGCTTTCATCAGTGCAATGCGCGCTGAAATCGATAGATGAGAAGGCTGATTACATGATTTGCCTCGGGGACCAGCCGCGGTTGAACGGAGAGGTTGTTGAACAGGTATTGGCCGCGGCAGAAGCGGGGGATTGTGGCATATACATTCCGACCTTCGCAGGAAAAAGAGGGCACCCCATCCTGATTGACAACGTCTATCGAACGGAAATCCTTAGATTGTCGCTAGATTTGGGTTTAAATGTTGTAACCCGCGGGCACTCTGAAGATACGTGCGAAATCCCGGTCGCCCAAGCTGCGATCCTCGATGACATGGACACTCCGGCGGATTATCTGCGGGAATTAGAGCAATGGCCCAAGGAGTAAACGGACCTATGGTTGATATAATTGGGGAGATTGGTAGGTTGAGGCAACGTGGCGAGCGGTTGGCCTTGGCCTCCCTCATTTGGAGCACTGGGTCTATCCCTATGAGCGACCGAGCGAAGATGATCATTACTGAAGATGGTTCAATCATTGGCACGATTGGCGGCGGCTGTCTTGAAGCCGAGGTGTTGAGTGTAGGACGGGCTGTGCTGGATACGGGTGCTAACCAACATATCAGTTATACGATGACCGAAAAACAGGCAGGGGAAAGTGGTTTAAATTGTGGCGGCACAGTTCGAATATACACCGAACTTGTCGAACCAGGGGCAGGAGGGGATCTCTACGACAAGGTCCTAAATGCTAGAGCGGACCGACTCGGTGGAGTTCTGGCGACCTTGCTTAGTACTGACAGTAGTCATCAGTCGAGTAAGATGTGGTTTGGCATGGACGGTAGCAGGTTTGGCTCTTTGCAGTCAACGGAGGTTGAGCGATTAGTAGAAGAAAAAGGGTCGTTCGTGCTGCAGCGGGAAAAGGGATTCATTCAGGTGTTGCCTGCTGCAGGCGAACAAAACGGGGGAAATATACTCGGCGACTCTGAGATGGGTAAAGCTGCGCGATCTGAGGTCTTTATCGAACCCTTTTTACCCGAGCCGATACTCTATGTATTTGGGGGCGGGCACGTGGGGGAGCAGATTGGCGCATTGGCAAAAAATGTGGGTTTTCGTGTCGTAATCATCGACGATCGGCCGGCCTTCGCCAGTTGGGAGCGGCACCCTCTTGTCGATGAATGCCGAGTTGTAGAGTTGGGGGAAGGGCTCGCTGATTTGCTAGTAGATGATCAGTCTTACTTAGTTGCCGCGACTAGAGGTCACCAATACGATGAAATTGTAGTCGAGCAGGCGATTAAAACTCCTGCGCGTTATATCGGTATGCTGGGTAGCGAGCGAAAAAAATTAATGTTGTGGAAGCGCATAGAGGGCAGGGGCGGTAAGCGAGAAGGCTTGGATAGGGTTTTTGCCCCAATTGGAGTGAATATCGGGGCGGATACCCCGGAGGAGATCGCGGTCAGCGTTGTGGCTGAACTGATCACGGTGCGGCGTGGATCGCGCAAGGTTTGGAAAACAAAAAAGTCGGGTGCGGTCCCATTTTTGGTTGAATGATAATCGCTTGAAGCATTGCACGATCAAGCCTAAGAATTAGAACCATATCCTAAAACAAGCAACGGAGAAGAATGCGGTGGGGTGACCTGCCGCATTTATTATTTTCATGAAAGAATACGATATAAAGAAGATCAATCAGACCTTGGGTAAATACAACTTGAACCAAGTGAAGGTCGATGTACACCCTGGGATGGTATTGAGCTTGGCGAGGGTTATCGACCCGTATGTGCTTTTAGATAAAATGGCAGAACAGGAAGCACAAAATAAAAGGGCGGAACGATTCCCCTATTGGGCTGAATTGTGGCCGACTTCCTTGGCGCTTGCTCGCTGGATCTCGCGTGCAGATTTACCGCATCCAACGGGGTGGGTTTGTGAATTGGGTTGTGGATTGGGGGTGGTGGGTATTGCCTTAGCAACGCTGGGTTGGCGGGTTGAGGCCACCGATTTCGTCGAAGACGCGTTGGTTTTCGCCTGCCATAACGCCTTGCTTAATAAATTGGGGTCAAACCATCGGGTAGGCTATCTCGATTGGAGGAATCCGGTTGGTGAGCAAAGATCTTGTATTGTGGCATCGGATGTGGTCTACCAAAAAAAGAATCACCCCTATTTGGATCGCATACTACGCAAGTTGTTAATGCCTGGTGGTCGGTTTTACCTCGGAGACCCGCAACGAAAGGCTGCAGGGGAATTCGTAAAGATGCTCGAAGGCCAAGGATATGGCCATCAGGTGGAAACCGAAAGGCAGCTTTGGGAAGCCAAAGAGCACAGGGTTGATATCCATATTTTTACGAAGCCCTAATCTGCCAGCAATGCTTGCAAATGTGCTTCGATGGAGAGAGCTGTCGATGTTAAGTGGTATCCGCCCTCCAGGAGGGATACCAGGCGTCCGCTACAGTGTTGGTTAGCCAATTGGCGAATGTGCAAGGTCAGCGCTCGATAGCCCTCCTCGCTAAGCCGTATTTGCCCAAGGGGGTCACTCCGATGGGCGTCAAAACCCGCAGATATGAGAATGAATTCAGGTTTAAACTCGTCGATAGCTGGGGTAAGGTCTTGTTCAAAGTGAAGCAGATAATCAGTGTCCGCACTTCCGGCGTGAACGGGAATATTCATTGTCTGCCCTTGGCCGGGTCCTAAGCCGCGTTCACTCGCTGTGCCGGTACCGGGGTAGTGCGGGTATTGGTGGATACTGAAGAAGAAGACGGAGTTGTCGCTCTCAAAAGAATGCTGAGTGCCATTGCCGTGGTGAACATCCCAGTCAATTATCGCCACTCTCGAAACTCCGCATTCGGCGCGCAGATATTGCGTTGCAATGGCGACATTGTTGAACAAACAAAAACCCATGATCTGTTCGAATTCGGCATGATGGCCAGGTGGACGCACGCAACAAAAGGCATTATCGATTTCACCGGCGAAAATGGCATCTATCGCGGCAATCCCGGCTCCTGCAGCTAATAATGCAGCGCGATGTGATCCCGGAGACCCCACCGTGTCCGGCGAAAGCTGTACTGGGCGATCCGTTTGATCGAGTGCTGCGACTAGTTCTAGGTGTGCAGACGAATGGACCCTTAACAGGGCGTCGCGCGTAGCTACATACGGTTGCCGGTGTAAAAGTTGCTCCCATATTGGGCCAGTTTGCAAGTGTTGCACAATAGCTTCTAAGCGGCTACTGCGTTCAGGATGGCCGTAGCCGGTGTCGTGGAATAGGAGGTCAGGGTGGTAGAAGAAGGCTGTTCTTGGCATTGAAATTCCTCAGATACCTGGAGCGGTGATTGATGCAAGTGCTCTTCGGCCAAGAATGCGAATATCCTCGGCGATGGTCGTTTCACCAAGGACGTTATGGTCGCACCACTTCAGTTGGGTGGATTCGCGGGGATTAATTCGGACTTGCCCGCCCTTTACTTGGGCAAAGTATATTAGGTCAATATGTTGATGGTGTGGCTGGATATCCTCAAGGAGAATACAAATGGGCTGGATGAGAATGGCGACATTTCCCAATTGTCGACTAGTGCCCAATAATTCCACTTCTAAACCCGTTTCTTCGCGGACTTCACGCACTGCGGCATCTTCTGGCAGTTCATTGGGATCAATATGGCCTCCGGGCGGAAGCCAAGCCCCAAGCTTTTTATGCCAAAGCAATAGGGTTGCTCCTGCGTCTACTACGAATGTGGTTGCAGTGAAATCTCTGGTTATAGTCTTCAATTGGGGCTCGTTGGTGTTTTGCGGCTAAGTCACTAACAAATAGGGTGCTTGAGAGAAAACTAAGCGCTGGTGTTTTCCTGCCGATGAATAAATATAGCAGGCCGGCAGGCGGGGAGAAAGCCCTTGACATGCAGGTATTTCGGACACTATACTAGCTAAATTGCAATGTAGTGAATGCGGTGTAGTGTCTATTGCGATCTCTTCGTCTGGTTTAGTGACATTCATCAACTAAATAGAGGGGTTTCCAGATGAGCACACCGCGCGTCACGGAAGAACAATCGACATTGGACACTATCGTCTTAGACGGTAATGTCCCATCCAAGGCTATTTGGCCTATTGCGGGCGGGAAGGGCGGCACCGGCAAATCTACTCTTACTGCCAATATTGGTGTGGGACTCTCTCTGTTGGGCTACAAGGTTATTCTCGTTGATTGTGATTTGGGCGGTGCTGATTTGCATTTGTTTTTTGACCAGATAGCCCCCGCACGTAGTTTGAGCCATTTCTTGACGAAGGAAAAAGCAACGCTCAAGGAAGTGTTGTTGCCCACACCAAACGAAAATCTCAAGCTCGTCTGCGGTGGGAATGAGATGATTGGCTTGGCAAACCTTCCCTATATGGTCAAGGAGAAATTGCTTCGCCACATCATGACCTTGGACGCCGATTTCGTCTTGATCGATTTGGGGGCGGGAACGACGTTCAATACCTTAGATTTTTTTACGCTTTCAGGCAATGGCTTAATCGTTTGTACTCCGGAACCGCATGCCCGCGTCGATGCATACGGCTTTATCAAAAATACGGTTTACCGAAAGTTGCGACGGCAATTTGCGAAAAATGAACTAGTCAAGTCGACTATCGAGAAATTTGCACGTAAGTCTGGCCGCAAGAACGGGCGAATTAGCGAATTGCTCGAACTGATCACGCAGACCGACCCTCATGCAGGTGAAGTGGCCAAAGCACTAATGGCCGATTATCGTCCTCGTCTCATCCTCAATAGGGTCCGCTACAAACGCCAAATTGAAGAAGCGCATCGTTTTGTCGCATTGGTGAAGGAATACCTGTCGACGGAGATGGATTATGTAGGCTATGTGCGCAGTGATATGAAAATTATAGATGCATGTGAACGTCGACGTCCATTGATGATTGATAACCCGAAGGCTCCAGCGGCTCGCGACATTTATACGGTTTTAATGCAGGGTTTACGAATCCCTGATCGTCTGCATCGCTTTGAAGCTGATAACAGCCGCAAAATGGCCGAAGTGGCCAAGATGGAAGCCAAATACTGGTAAGCCTACAACGCGCCGCCACCTTGGCGGCGCCTTAGCATTCGAGCGAATAGGTGCAGGTATCGTTGAGTAAAGGATCCTTGCTAGACAGGGTTGCCCTGCGATGGTATGGTGATGCCGCCCAGCAGGAAGAACCACTCGATTTCTTTTCCGATTTAAAATCGGCTCAAAAGGTTCTGATCGCCCCTAATGATAGGGTGGGAGGCCTTTTTTTGGGTGCTCCAATTTATAAACTCATCCGCCAAGCCTATCCCCAGGCGCATATCGGTTTGCTCGTAGATGAAAGCAAAGCCGCTATTGCAAAACAAATTCCCTTTGTCGACGAGGTTGTTACGGCGGCACTCGATAAATCCCTTTGGACCGGCGCATTTCGCAAGTCGCGGAATGATTTGAAGCATTTGGCGTTTGACCTCCTCTTCTGTTTGGGGGGGGATTGTAGCTTTCGCCTTGCTATATTGTGCAAAGATAGCAAGGCAAAGTTGCGCGTTGGCTTTGCCAGGGAAGGTGTTGAGCCCTTTAATATCGAAATTATTGGAAAAAACTCCGAAGATTATGAGGTGCAGCAGTATTTGTCGATGTTCAGAACGATTGGGCTTGATGGGGATGCGGAACTCCATTGGGCCTTGGCCCAAGATAAGGCGGAGCAAGTTCGGATGCGATTTTTGGACGAGAACAATGCGAAGTCACCCGTAATAGGCATCGATTTGGTCCGCGGCGAAGGAAAGGGATTGGCAAAAGGTCAATTCGACGATATTGTCGGGCGGGTGATAGAACGGGGGGCGAAGGCTTTATTGTTCTTTTCTCTCGCGGAGAAGAAAACGGTCAATTATCTTAAGGAAACATACGGCAATAGGGTTATACTATTTGAACAGAACGACCTATTGGCTTCTGCCGCTTTGTTGGAAAGTTGTCAGGCTTTGATTGCTTGCAATACCGACCTATTGCATCTCGCAATATCCCTGCAAGTGCCCGTCGTGGCTATTTTTGCTGAAAAGTCGGCACGGTGGATTGAGACCGGAAACCCCGCTGTCGGGATCGTCGAAGTTCAGGATCCACGGGCGGCGACTGTCGGTCAAATTATCGAAGGGCTTGATATTTGCGTTACAGGAAAAGCGTCAGCGTGAAATGAAATCTGAAGCCGGGTCGTTGCAACCAACGGATAAAAGGAGTCGATGATGGAAGAAATGGTCGAGCCCGATCGCACGATTATGATTGTGTCAATTATAGGTCTGATCGTCATTTGGGGTAGTTTCTTCTACCATAAATTCGTTCAGGGAGGGGCAGAGGCCGGAGATAGCGAAGCAAATGCAGCAAGTGGAGCGGTGATAGAGGCCGGACCGCTACAAGGTGGACAGAAAAAAAATAAAAATAAAAAGAAACGCTGAAAAACGGGATAGAACGAAATATGGCAACTGAGATCGTCATGCCCAAATTGGGGCTGACTATGGAAAGCGGCACGGTTAGTGCTTGGTTGGTGGAGGAGGGGAAAGCAGTTAAAAAGGGCCAAGCTCTATTGGAGATCGAAACAGACAAAGTCACAATGGAAGTAGAGGCACAGGTAGATGGAATTTTGCGCAAGATCCTGGTTGAGGCGGGCAAAGAGGTCCCCGTATCTGAAGTCATCGGAGTCGTAGCGGCGGCCGATGAAAATATAGAGAAGTATTTAAAGGTCATCATACCAGCACAAGCAGAAACTCCAACTTCAGCCATTGCGCCTCCCGCCGAGGTGGTTGCCGCTCCTGTGTCCGAACAAAGAGTGCAGACTCCTGTGGCGACGATAGATGCTGGGGCTAGTGTTGATGGTCAGCGGCCGCATAAAGCCTCCCCCAAAGCACGCAAAATGGCAGCAGATAAGGGAATTGATTTATCGCGGGTTACGGGTAGCGGACCAAGTGGACGGATTGTGAGTTCCGATGTGATATCCCTCGTTGGCCAAGAGCCATCTCAGATAATCGGTGCGAAACCGGTCGAAATCGGCGCTGAAGGGGAAATTACATTGAGCCGGGCTGAGCAGGTGGCAGCGGAGCGGCTGACCTTTAGTTATCAGCATATTCCCCATATCCATATTTCAATGGATGTTTCCGCTGTTTGGTTGCAACAATTTCGTCAAGGTTACAAACTAGAAGGGAAGAAGATTTCTTTTAATGACTTGATTGTTAAGGCCACAGCCAAGGCTTTGGGAGAATTCCCCAGGGTGAATAGCTTTGAACAAGGCGGTGCTTTTCACTACGCGAGTCAGGTAAATGTCGGTGTCGCGGTAGCGTCCGAAAAAGGTTTGGTCGTCCCGGTAATTAGAGGGGCTGGTGATAAAACGGTCGAGGAAATTGCGATGGAAGGGGTACGTCTTGTTGATGCAGCTCGCCATGGGCGGTTGAGTCCCGATGATATGATGAGCGGGACCTTTACCATTTCTAATCTGGGCATGTTTGGCGTTTCGCGGTTCACTGCAATTATCAATCCACCGCAAGTAGCCATATTGGCCGTCGGTGCCATTGAAAATAAGGTCGTTGCGGCCGGGGCCGGAGCTTTCGCGGTTAGGCCGCAGCTGACAATGACATTGGCTGCTGACCATCGAGTTGTCGATGGAGCCTTGGCTGCTCGTTTTCTCGCACGGCTAAAAGAAATCCTGGAAACGCCCGGTTTACTCGGGTAAACCCGATTATGGATCCAGAACGCTTGGAAGCCATTCGGGATATGGTTCGCAATACATATTCCGACATGGAGGTGGTTTCCCGATATGCTCAAATCGGGCTATGGCCAGCTGAAGAAATTCTCGTCCTCGAATATTTTCCCGACGATGCCCGTGTGCTTGACATCGGTTGTGGAGCCGGCCGAACTACGATCCCATTAGCTGAAATGGGGCTGGAGGTTGTCGGTATCGATTTTAGTCCAGCAATGATACAACTGGCGATGGAACTGGCCGCAGTTTCCAAAGTCAATCCGGAACTTCAGGTGATGGATGTTATGGATCTGAAATTTTCCGATGATAGCTTTGAGATAGCCTTTTTCTCCTATAACGGCCTAGAATTGTTGCCCGGTGCTGAGGGTAAAAAAATGGCTATGCGTGAAATCCACCGTGTTCTCAAGCCCGGTGGATTCTTTGTGTTTTCTACGCATTCTCCCTTTGCCCTGAATCAATTCGCTCTTTTGAGATTAAAGACCTTCTTGAAATTTATAGTGGGTAAGTTAATGGGGGTCCCTACCCAAGAGCGGGAGTTCGGCGAGCGGTTTAGCCGTGATTCAGATGAGGAAGTTAAATATTTGCAGATTTTACCCCCCTTTATAATCCAACGCATGTTGCTCGATTGTCACTTTGAAATCGAGTACTTTAATGCTCGGGGCCGTATTGAAGAAGGAAAGAAATGGCGGTGGCCAGGTATTATTGCCGATGGCGAGCGATTTTATATCGCCCGCAAAAAGTGATGATTATTGGGAAGGTGCCGACATAAATGGATAGAGGAAGGAAGCTATGCGCTTCGATAGAGAATTTGACCAAAGCGAAATGGCCGGGTTTGCTCAAGATGGGATTCTATTGAGTCGTGAGCCATTTAGCCCACAACAGATTGTCGAACTATTGGATGTATTAGAAGAACAAGAAGGACTTTTGACGAGCCCCCAACCCTAAGTACGTTCGGCTCCTCCGAACGGCTTTCCTTGACAAGGGCCAGTGCGACCGATTATCTTCATTTTTGGCGGGCCCTAGATCCCCCAACTGGTTTTAATACAATTTTTTACAAGCCTTCTGTATTTTTCCTAATGGAAGTTTATTTGTCCTTTAGGAAGGCTGAAGAGCACGTTCTGTTTTCCGGAAATAATGCATGAAATTTGATAAGAAGACCCAACTCTCGATAGCCTACGCAATTCTTACCTTGCTTTTGCTGCTTAGTTTGCAAAATTATTTTTCGACCCAGGTCGAGAATGTGCCCTACAGCCAATTTCGCCAATGGGTGCAAGATGGTCAGGTGCCACGATGCACTTTTATTGGCGAGTTCATTCAAGGCCGGGTGCTTATCGGTGGTGACGAGGGAAGTTTCCGCACTGTAGCGATCGACGATCCCGAACTGCTGAGTTTGCTTGAAGAGAACCAAGTTGAATATACCCGAGAGTCTGAGAACAGCTGGTTTACACAACTGCTTTCTTGGATATTACCCGCGGTGTTCTTTGTCGGTATTTGGATGTTTATGGCTCGTCGTATGGGAGGTGGGTCCGGTGGTTTGATGTCGATTGGCAAGAGTAAAGCCAAAGTCTACATGGAGAAGGGGACGGGGATAACTTTCGACGATGTAGCGGGTATCGACGAGGCTAAAGAAGAATTATTGGAAATCGTAGAGTTTTTACGCACGCCGGAGCGCTTTCAAGCTCTAGGGGGCAGAATACCCAGGGGAGTGTTGTTGGTTGGTTCGCCTGGGACGGGTAAAACCCTATTGGCAAAAGCCGTTGCAGGTGAAGCGAGTGTCCCTTTTTTCTTTATCAGCGGTTCGGACTTTGTCGAAATGTTCGTCGGTGTCGGGGCCGCGAGGGTGCGTGATCTTTTCGAACAAGCAAAAAAACATGCTCCTGCTATAATCTTTATCGATGAACTTGATGCCTTGGGAAAGGCGCGTGGCGCAGGCTCTTTTGGGGGGCATGATGAACGTGAGCAAACCCTCAATCAGCTTCTGACGGAACTGGACGGATTTGAAACTAATGCCGGTGTGATTCTTATGGGCGCGACTAATAGACCTGAGATTCTGGATCCGGCATTATTGCGTCCAGGCCGTTTCGATCGCACTGTGGCCGTTGATCGGCCCGACGTAAAGGGACGAGAGGCTATTCTCCATATCCATGCCCAGCAGGTCAAATTGGCCCCGGAAGTCGATTTGCACAAATTGGCGGTTCGCACACCGGGTTTTGCCGGTGCAGATTTAGCAAATATCATCAATGAAGCGGCATTATTGGCAGCTCGGCGAGACCGGACCTCGATCTCGATGGCGGAGCTCGAAGAGGCGATAGAGCGTTCTGTCGCAGGACTGGAGCGCAAGAGTCGGGTGCTCAATGAGAAAGAGCGTCGCATCGTTGCCTATCATGAGGCTGGTCATGCGATGGTCGGGGAAATCTTGCCCGAAGCCAACCCGGTGCAGAAAATCTCCATCGTATCAAGGGGCATTGCTGCATTGGGGTATACGTTGAATATGCCTTTGGAAGATCGTTATCTAATGACCAAGGACGAATTGCAGGATACGCTGGCGGCAATTCTGGGAGGAAGGGCGGCGGAAGAAGTCGTTTTTAACGAGATTTCTACTGGAGCGGCCAACGATTTGCAGCAGGCGACGGAAATGGCAGGGCGCATGGTCAAGGAATTCGGCATGAGCAAAAAAGTGGGCATGGTTGCTCATCGGGAGGAACGCTCACAACAATTCTTGGGCATGGGGGGAGGGGATCGGCCGTATAGCGATGATACCGCGCGATTAATTGACGAAGAAGTGAAGGGGATCATCGGTAGTGGATACGAACGGGCTAAGGAATTGTTGGCAGAACACCGCGAAGCCCTTGAGAGCATCGTCGAGATCCTTTTTGAAAAGGAAGTTATGGATGGTGACGAGTTGCGAAAAATTCTCACTGGCCATGGAGTGGAACTGCCTCCGAGGCTGAAGGGTGAGTCTGAAGATAGTGTGGAGAAGGCGGTGGATACGACGAACCTAAAGAGTACAGCCCCTGCTCCAGCAGAGGCTCACGGTGAGTTGAGCTCTAGCACAAATGGCAATACTCCTCCCCCTCCTTCCGAACCCGAGGGGCCGAGTCTCGGCGAATCACCTCGCCCAGAGGACCGTGACGCGTCCTAGCTCATAGCGGCGATAACCTCCAATTCAACAGCAGCACCCAAGGGCAAGCTAGGGGCACCGACCGCTATACGGGCGTGTATCCCTCTGTTCCCTAGAACCTCAGCCATGAGGTCTGATGCGCCATTGATCACCTTCGCCTGTTCAAAAAAATTGGATGCCGACGCCAC
>Ga0315339_1001160_pt1 | contig 25254 bp, 21 predicted proteins | sample ASW17metaG_FD_204514 | JGI IMG/M metagenome (GOLD analysis project Ga0315339, IMG submission 204514) | Ammonia-oxidizing marine archaeal communities from Pacific Ocean, United States - ASW #17 | ecosystem: Environmental > Aquatic > Marine > Oceanic | place: USA: California | collected 2016-12-05 | reverse complement strand
TTCGCCATCTCGCTGCGCGATCTCCCTTACGTCCACGTCTCGTATTCGCCTTGCTCTTACTCCTGCTTTCGTATTCGAGCTACACCGGTCTCAGCAAAGCCACCGCCATTGCCTACTACGCCTCCGGGCGCCATTTTCTCGCCTCCCATCAACTCGACGAAGGCATCGTACAACTCAAGCGCGCCATCGCCACCGCACCCAAAACCATCAACCTCGAAGACGCCTATGTGCGGCTGGTTTTCGCCGACATCTACAACACTGAGGCCGTTAAACCCACCTTGACACAAGCCCAGGCGCTCTTCCCCGACAATGCGCTCTTTACCATCGCCCCACTGGTGCTCGCCTGCATGGCACCGGATCTCTTACAAGAATCTGAGCCATTGCGCCTGTTGCACAAATTCAAAGCACAAGGCACAGGTAATGCCGATTGGACCAGGCAGTTATTTGAAAATGTCGGTGATGGCTTTTACGAACGCGAAGCATGGGACCAGGCCGTGCAAGCCTATCGCTACGCGCTGGAGTTTGACCTCACCAGAATACCAACCCGCGTCCAACTCGGCTGGGTACTGGTTATGACCAATCGTTTTACTGAAGCCATTGAAGAATACGAGACAGTACTTCAAAACGGCCCGCACAGCGAGGCGCATTTCAATATAGCTCTCGCCCATATGTTGCGGGGTGATAATAAAGCCGCGCGCTCGACATATGCTGCGGGCATACAAAAATACGGCCGCGCCACCGCCGAAGAACTTGGTGTCCCGCAACGGCTGCAACGTCTCATAGGCCTCGATATCCGCGCCGCCGAAGCCCGCGACATAATCCGCAGCTTCTGGCCCGAACGCGTCGAGCCTCAATAAAGGAGACTGCAAAGGTCGGGAGCCGCGTGATCGCCGGCACATTTTAGGGTACTATTGCGCAATAGCCCATCGGGTTTAAGGATAAGTTGCGCCATTGTCGCCAGCCCCTCTCCACCGTCAGTAAAGGCACTACAGTCGGGTAAATCTTCGCAGTGCATAGATCGAATTGGCCACACGCATCGCTTCTTCGCCTAGCGTGCACGCTAGTAATCTTCATCATAATGACCGTCCTCAGTATATTAGATATACCCTCTGCCTCATTATGTCACTCCCGTCACGAGGGTCAACCACCCCCTGTTGCCATCCAATCACAGAAGGTTCTCCGGGGGCTAGTTTAGGCAATACATCACAGAAAGGCACAACCCGAACATGCCAGCCAAGATCTATGCGTATCCGCTCGCCGAGGGCCTCTGCTACAAGGAAGAATACACCGAAGCGCATCGTCACTTTATCCACCCCGGCATCTTTTCAACCCGTGCGAGCGCTCAGGCTGTTCGTGAACACCTGTCCGAGGGAGAAACGCCGTGGATACGCAGCCTCGAGCGGCTCGAATCCTGGGCAGCGGAATCCCTGACACAGGCGCCGGACCCGGTGCAGAGAATCTTTCGGAGCACACCCAACCACATCGGTGTCGATGCAAGTCTTGGCGACTTCCGTCGTGCCAGCCACCTATGCTGGCTGTATTTGTTGACCAAAAAAGTTGAATACGCCGACAAGGCTGTGGAGATCATCGATTCCTGGAGCGCAACGTTGAAAGCGGTCCGAGGTGCAGGATTCAACCTCCAGTGTGGGCTGATGATCCCACACCTCGTGGATGCGGCGGACGTTCTCAAGCACTGCACCGACCGATGGAGCGAGGAGGGTCAGGCCAGATTCCAGGGATTCTGCGAAGTCGTCTTGCTGCCCCACGTCCTCAACCTTAGGATCTCGATCAACGGCAACCACGACTGCGCGACCAACAATGCACTCCTCGCACTGGCGATCTATCTCGATGACGAGTTCCTGTTCAATCGCTCCCTCAATTACTACCTCTTCAGCAAAGGATACGGCAGCATCGCACACTACTTTCTCCCGAACGGGGAGTGTCAGGAGGATGGGCGCGACTTGGGTCACGTCACTGGCGGCATCCACTTTTTCTCGACCATGGCCCGGATTGCGGCAAACCAGGGCGAGAACCTTTACGACCGTTTCGACTACCGGCTCGCGGCGGCGATGGAACATACGGCACGAGCTCAGTTCGACTTCGAGATATCAGCGATGTACAGCCCCGCCCACGCCATGCCAACCCGGCACCGGGCACGCGGTTGGAGCGGCATGAGTCTCGAAGATATCCTCGCCTACCGCCACTACACAGATAAACGCTCCATGCCTATGCCGTTCATGTCCCGGCTCTTCCGGACGGCGAACACCGTTGCCAATGACACACAGGCGTTTGTCGACGAATGTCAGATCTTCCTGACGGACAGAGTGACCTTCCCGGACAAACAAGCTGTCCCCGCTGCACATCCCGACGTCTATACGGTTGGCCTGATGCCTTTCGACAGCGGTCCCCTGGACGACGCAAACTACAGTCTGCTAGTTTCGTCCCTCGGTCGGGCCGTAGGCAAACCGGTGCAGATCGTTTACACCGCCGACCCAGAGTCCGCGGCGGAAGCGATCAAGATCGACATGCTCGACGCAGCCCTTTTGCCATCGGATGTATACGTATCTTTGGCGGACAGTCATGAGCTTTCCCTGATCGCGTCCCAGCGCCTGCCGGACGGTCGTTCGGGCTACCACCATCAGTGGTTGGCACCCAAGGCGACCTGCGTCTCGACCCCCCGCGAGGCATTCGAATCAGACGCCGTGATCGCTGCTGTCTTCCCCTTTGCGATCCCCACTTGTATCGACTTGATTCCGTTTGTCGATGCCGGATTCTCGATCCCCGAAATCTTCGCCCGGATCCGTTTCGATCAGGGAAACGGCAACTACGCCTACAAGATCGCCGACCTATTCAAGACCTTGTGGGCAACTGGTGACGGCAGCGACCAACTGGCGATCTGTGTCACCACAGACATCGACATAAATGCCTACAAGCTCCCGCTCAGCAAGGTCACACGTTCAGCGCACACGTTCCCCTTTGTCGAGAAATACGCTGCAGATTGGCAGGAGATATTCCCCTACTACACACCGTTTTTTGCGGAGGCGTTGGGCTTCAGCGTAAACCTCCACGACCCGAATCCGAAGCACTATCTTGACCTCGAGGATCAACTGGTCACCGTCTGGCGATCTGCCGAGATTCCAGGTCAGGCATTCGTCACAAAGAGGGGCGCCGAGATCACCGTCACCTGCCCGCCGAACTATCAAACGGCAGACGAGTGGAACACGCGTCAATGCTTTGCCGGCCTCATCGCGTCATCGGATGACCGCTACGAGATCATCCGACGAGCGGTGGCACTCAAAGAAGAAATTTTTTCTCAACACACGGAGACCGAGCTACGGGTAGGTGGCGGCATGACAAAGGGAAACGCGACCGAAAAGGGCATGCCTGAAACCATCTATCACGACCTTCGTTTTGGCGGCAATCTTGTCAAGCCATCCGATCGCTGGGATTGCGCTCCCGGTGGCTGGCTCCGTTCGATGATGCGAGTCAGTTGAGCGAGTTAAACCCTATATGGTGCTGCATTACACGCAGAGGGAGCCCTTTCGACTGCTTAGTGCTGTGGTCGGCTGACCGCCCCCGCATCCGATAAGGCATTATCTACAAGGCGTCGAGCTCCATACAGAGCCGCCGCCGCTTACGCCGCCTCGCCCCCTGCCCCTTAGAATCTAAAACGAGCCCGTTGGTCCATACTCGCTTGACCAGTACTACGAAAAGGTCTTTTATAATTTCCATGCACCACCGATCGCCATTCGCTCATCAGACCCTCAATTAGATTACATGTATCCACTGTATTCTTTAACACAAGATCACTGATGCCATATGAATAAGGCCACCGAACGCCCCCATATCATCTTCATCATCACAGACCAACAACGCTTTGACACGATTCGCGCTCTCGGCTATGACCATATCGACACGCCGAACATCGACCGCCTCGTCGGCGAGGGCGTCACTTTTACCGATTGCTACATAACGGCGCCCTCCTGTGCACCCTCACGTGCCAGCTTGTTTACCGGCTACTACCCGCATACAACCGGTATCCTCAAAAATGCCGATGCTTGGAACCATTCGTGGATCGAAGAGTTGCGCGAGGGTGGGTATCGGACGATCAACATCGGCAAGATGCACAGCTACCCATATCACACCCCTTTGGGTTTTGAAGAGCGTTACGTGGTTGAGAACAAAGACCGCTACATGGAAGAGCGCTATTATTTTGACGAATGGGACAAGGCTCTGCGGGCTCGCGGACTGGTCAAACAGCAGCGCGAGTTTTACCGACAACGCCCTGACTACAACGAGTCCCTCGGTGCCTTCACCTGGGATTTGCCAGCCGACACCCACCCGGACAATTTTGTCGGCGACATGGCCACGCACTGGATCCGGACAAAGCCCAAAGATGAAGAACGACCTTTGTTCCTAGAGATTGGTTTCCCCGGCCCCCATCCACCCTACGATCCCACTCCGGATATGGCTGAGAAATACCTACAGCGCGACCTGCCGCTACTGCCGGTCACCGAAGCGGAACTAGATGGACAGCCTGCGCCGTACAAAGCCATGCGTCAGCACAATGTTGAAGTAGACCACGATAGTGTGGTGCACATGCTAGAGCCATCTGATGAACAGCGTCATCGCCAACGCGCCTACTACATGGCCAATGTTGAGATGATCGATACCAAGATTGGTGAAATTCTACAGGCTTTGGAGGATAAAGGGTACCTTGAGAACTCCGTCATAGTGTTTACCTCTGATCACGGCGACTGTCTCACCGATCATGGCCACAGTCAGAAATGGTCGATGTACGACACGATTACCCGCATTCCGTTGATCGTGTCGTCGCCTCAGCGTTTTGCCGGCGACCGTCGCGTTACGGGATTGTGTCAGCAAATGGATATCGGCCCCGCACTCTTAGAGCTAGCCGATATCACACCAAATCTGACGATGGAAGCCCGCTCCCTACTACCAGCCCTACAAAGCCAACCCTGGGAATCGCGAGCACATGTCTTTGCCGAGCATGGTCGCGACGCCATCCTGCAGGAGACTGAATTCATGACCATGGTGCGCAGCGAGGATTGGAAGCTCGTGCACTTCGTCGATTGTCCACAGGGTCAACTTTTCGATCTACAAAACGATCCCGATGAGATTATTAATCTATGGGACGTCGTAGCACACGCAGACAAAAAACGGGAGCTCCTCGATGTATTGCGCGACTGGCGCATTTCCAGCGATGTGCATACCGCTGGGTGGAGCGCCAATTGGCGCTGATTGCCTTCTGGATGCGCAATGTCGACCCGGAGAAAGTCTCGAATATCGGACCGCTAAAGAAATTCTTGCAGCCGAAAAACCTCGAATACTGAAGGTTGGCTTCAGCGGCGAAACAAATGACCCACTCAAAAGAAGTTGTGTAAACGCACTATGACGATGAATTTACCGGCCTTGACGGCCACCCCTGTCGACGCACCTATCGAGCATATTCGCCTTCAATACGCTAACGATGGCTTTCTATTGCTTTCCGGTTTGATCGATGAAGCGACGAGTCGCAGCGCTAGCGAGTTGTTGCTGCAGCTGCCAGGAATGGATGCAAACAGCGCTGCCATCGCCCCCCCAGATCTTTACAATGCCCAGCGGGAACTGGTCGAACATTACGCTCGCCAAGACGAAGTACTATTGTCCTGTTTCAGTGATGCCTTCATCGATATGACCGGTATCTTAGTCGATCAGATCGACCAACATCGGCCCAATGGCGTCCAGACGCAGAATCTATTGACCGCATCGACTGCCTGGACCCAGCCATCACCCCATATAGACGGCATCCCCAAAGAAAACAGGCACAGGACCTTTCCCGGTCCCTACCAGATTGCTTTTATCATCTATCTGAGCGATATAGAATGCCGTGGTGGCGGTACGATCGGGTGGCCTGGTTCACAGCACAAAGTGCGCGGCAAAGCGCAGTCCGACCTCCTGCAGTACGAGTACTTATTCGATTTAAATAAAGAAGTACCAGACTTGGATCTGGGCGAGCCCGTCGAATTGCTGCCCAAGCGGGGGGATGTACTCTTTTTTCAACACCTGTGGGTACACGGCGCGACATTTAATATACGGCCCGAACCACGGTTAGCGATTCGACCGCTTTGTTCGTGTAGCGCATGCAATACGCGCTGGTACAAACGAGACGGCTGGAGTTTTTGGCAGCCCTAAACATGGGGTTATAGTTGCCGGCTGCGGCGACGACCAAGGCGCATACTGTCGAGGGTATCGGATCATGGATTGTGAGCCGCATTTCAGGGATGACGAAGTAACTATCACAGATCGAGACCACACATCCGGGAAACCAAAATCGATCCGGCTGATCTTATTGTGGTGTATCTTCGGACTTGGCGGCTAATTACTGGGCACTTGATGTACTCGATGCCACATCGCTCGCAGTCTCTCCTCGTCGGACGGCCTACCCCCTCGAAGTCCGCCTACCCCTTGGCCTAATTAGTTTATCCGGTCATTTCTCGCGCTCTAATTTATTGTTGCCTGATGCATCGGAAGCTTTGTTGCTTCTACCACCATAACAGCATTGTCCTGTATGGCTGCAATACAGTGGTTTAGTCTGGGGTTGTTAACTGTGCCAACTCGGCTTTAATGGGTTCTAGTTTCTCTGGCGGCAATTGTACCAGCGCCGCCAGGATGCTACGGGCTGTCCATTTGCCGCCCCAATATGCAGCATCTTCAGGCGATTCAGCGTTTGCCCAGGCGTGTGCCAGGGCAAGAGGCATTTCCATTTCAGTTGCAGGCCAGTGCGGGTATTGTTGTATGGTGTTGAATCCATAAATCGCCAACAATCTCATGTCACCGGCAAAACGAGGCGAAAACGGAGCACGTCGGTGCCAACAACGCTGATCCCAAACAACACAATCTTGGGCCCGTATCACAAAGGATTTGATGGGACATTGGCTTGCTTGCTGGTGCCCTTTTGCAGCGACTACAGTCGTGGGGTACAGCGACATATCCCGGTGCGAACCAGGCACAATCTGCGTTCATGCAAGCGCTTCCTCCATATCCTGAAAATACATTGCTAGGTGCACCGAGGCAGGGTGATGATAGATGTCATCTCCGGCACCACTGGCAGCGAATCCACTGAGTTCACCACGCTCTTCTCCCTCGTTGTAGCGGTCCCAGCCAGTTTTCAGCAGCATGGCTGTCGTTAATGACGAAGGAGGTCTCAAATACCTGCACGAACGGCCGGTGAAAATTGCTGCCGGCTGGATGGTGGTGCAGATCTGCGGTGCGCTCTACTGGTGTTGCCTGCGGTTTTGGGTAGACGTCCGTTAGTCGGGAGGGGATAATTTCGGGGGTCAGGGCGGCGGCTAGCATGCTCCGTATGCGTGGGGCCCGGATTGGCTCGATAAGTTCAGGCGCGGAGCTTGGTAGCTGCAAGCGGACAGACCCGGCATTTTGCTGGGTTGGGCTTGCAGCGGTTGCTGCTGCTAGTACGCGACGTCTGAAAGGTGCAACGGTTGGTATTGTGAAGACATCCGGCAAAATGCAATAGCCATTGGTGCGGAAGTCGCGGAGTAGTTGCGCAAGTTCATCGGGAGAATAGGGAGCATTGACAAAGCCAAGCGTGCTGCTGTTTGTTGGCGATGAGGCTGTTTCCTGATTTGTTTGCTCTCCAAGATGAGGCATAAGGAGTACTGCCGATGTTTGTTATGCTGGTGTTATATACCAGTAAGAATGTACCTTATGGTGCACTGATTCTGCTATCGATACCGACCACCTCACCTTCCATCTCACAACCCCCTAGTCGGATGGGCCCACACATCGATAGTTGTCGCCATTGGAATCGATTGAGAGGGTTAGCCGCGGTTATGCTCGCAGGCCTGAGAGAAAGGCCTATTCATGGCGTTAGGGATATGCAGACAAGAGAGGACGATGGCGGTTAGCCTCGGGTGAAGACCCATTTGTCGCCCTCGCTATTGGCGGCGTTGAAGCTGTAGCCGTCGCTAACAAATCCTTTGATGTCTTCTACCTCAGTGATTTTGTTATTAATAATAAAGGCAGCCATTAATCCGCGCGCATTTTTGGCGAAGAAGCTAATGATTTTGTATTTGCCACCTTTGTCGTCCATAAATACCGGCGTCACTATGCGGCTATTGATGGTTTTCTCTTGGACGGCTTTAAAATATTCGTTTGAGGCAAGATTTAGCAGAACGTCATTGGGGGTTGTCAGTAATGCATTTAACTCACCGCTAATAATGCCATCCCAAAAATTATACAAGTCAGAACCGCGACTATTGGCAAACTTGGTACCCATCTCTAGGCGATAGGGCTGCATTAAATCCAGAGGGCGCAGCACACCGTAGAGCCCCGATAAAATTCGCAAATGGTCTTGCGCCCAATTGAGATCGCCATCACTCATGCTTTCCGCATCCAAGCCTTGATAGACATCGCCCTTAAAGGCCAGTACTGCTGGTCGGGCATTGTCGCTGTTAAAGGGGATATGCCATTCCTGAAAACGCTCGTAGTTTAGCGCTCCCAACTTATCGCTGAGGCCCATTAACGCACAGACATCCTGTGGCGAGAGTTTCTTTAGCCCTTCAAGCAGTTCTTGGGAGTGATCTAAAAGGTTTGGCTGAGTATGAGCGCTAGCGGCGACTGGGGTGGCATAGTCCAGTTTTTTGGCTGGAGAGATAACTGTAAGCATCATGTTTATTTACCCGCGTATAGAGATTAGCATCATATGGTTAATAAATTGTACCAAGCCTAGTTGCAACTGTTTAGCCTAAAAGGGATTAAAGTTGTCCAGTTTGCTCTTCAAGAGTGAAGGTTTTGGCCAGACTGTGCTCGTTTAATAAGCGGTGTGCGGAACCTAACAATTGGCCCAGTTAGGGTGTGAGTGTTTTTTTGCCTTTTATAAGTAGTTGTCCAGTACTATTAAGAAATACTCACAACAAAGGTGGGTCAAGTCTCTGGGGTCACGCCAATTTGCACTAATCGTCTCCGCTGCGAACTGAGCGAAAGGCGTACAGTGTTTCTTCGACTGCGTTGTCGTCAATTTCTCGGTGGGTCACAAGACGAACAGACGGCCCAAAAGGCAACACAAGAACGCCCAGCTTCTCAAGTGCGGCGGATAAGGTCTCAGGATCCATAGCCGTCGGCCGCACCAGCACAATATTGCTAACAGTTGACGCCGGATCGACGATAATTCCATCGACTGTGGTGAGTTTTTCCGCCAGCCGCTTTGCTCGCCTGTGATCGTCAGCCAGCCGCCCAACCATGCTCTGCAGCGCAACGATGCCGGCCGCGGCTGGTTTGCCGGCTGGCCGCCACCCGCCACCAAACATTTGCCGCACGCGTACCGCGTCATTGACAAAGTCGCTTGTGCCGGCGAGGATTGCGCCCAGCGGTGCACAAAGCCCCTTGTTCAGATTAAAGGAAACGGTCTCCGCGAGCTGTGCGAGATCCGATGCTGGCCGGCCGAGCGCGGTCGCGGCATTGAATATTCTTGCACCATCCAGGTGTACGGGTACTCCCTGGGCGCGTGCCATTTCGGCAATAGCTTGCATGTGTTCAAAGGCAACGACACGGCCTCCAGAACGGACGTGCGTGTTTTCCTGCAACACCAGCGCCGCTGCCGGTCGCTGGGTATCGCCTGGTTTGAGGGCGGCGACGAGGTCGTCCAGATCGAAGGCACCATTGACTGCCGCCACGCAGCGCGGCATAGGCTCCGCTCAGCACCGAAGCGGCCGCGGACTCAGAAGTGACCACGTGCGCCTCAGCCTCGGTCAGGAAGACATCGCCGGGGCGGCAGCAAACGTGGATGGCAATTTGATTTGCCATCATGCAGGTTGGCACGAAGAGCGCGTCCTCTTTGCCCAGTATCTCGGCGGCAAGCGCTTCCAGGCGGACGACGGTGGGATCCTCGCGCAGCCCGAACCCGCTCGGCATCTTGGCGGCTCGGACCATGGCCTCTATCATCGCTTTTGTAGGCCGGGCGGTAACATCCGAACGAAGATCAATCTTCATCAACGGCACCTGCCAGTAAGAGGAGTGCATTCATTTGATTTCTCGATCGGGTAACATTTTGCCGTATTTCCGACCGTACGGAAATCTTTGCGATGTTCGTTATAATATTCGACACTCGCCTTGGTCGCAAGAATTAGAGACATTGAAGACGACATAACTATTGACCTTCGTTCCAATCCAGACTTAACTACACATCAATTTATTTTACTGCGTGAGGAAAGGTCGGACGTGACAACTGAGGCTTATACAGAACATTCCCTCACCGATGCCCAGCGTGAGCAATGCCTCGAAGTCATAGATCGAGATAGCTATGTTACGCTGCCCATTACTTTGCCCACGAGCACCATAGAGTGCGCCAACGCCTATATCGATACACACTGTGCACAGATTCCGGCAGCCGTCGTCGCCGAGCACGGATTCAGTTAGATGAATATCGTAGAACGAGATCCTGTCTTCCGCGAGCTACTCACCTATAAACCAGCCCTGCAACTGGTTTACGATATATTTGGCCCGATGTTTGATTTAGGCCAGGACAAGTGGACTCGCAAATGTCGCGCGGTAGATGGCCACGATCCCCAAGCGTTGATCTGGCATTCAAATGGCCCACTCGGTTTCCCCGAGCTAGACGGTCGCTGCCTGCTGCACACCCTGCGTTTGGGGCATTTTATGAGCGACGCGTTAGAGGACCATTGCGGCACCATGGAAGTCATTCGCGGCTCTCAGCACAAAAAAAGTCTGCACGCACAAGAGTCGATTCACTGCAGACCTTTTACCCGGCCTCGCGACGACGACTTTGTCACTGACCACGTTACGGTGAAGGGCAAAGCCGGCACTATCATCGCCTTTCACAATGCCATTTGGCATTGGGCACTACCCAACCTGACCGACACTCCGCGCACTGTCGTCTATTTTCAATATTGCCTCACCATGATGCACCCAGTGCATCGGCCCGTGCCTTACGAAGGCGATATGTCGCATTTTACAGCAGAAGAGCGCTGGTTACTCGGTGAACCGCGCTCGACCAATAGCTGGGTCATTGGCTCAGAAGAGGATCAGGCGCGTATGGATCGTTTTCGCCGCAGTGCCGAGAGCAGTAACCGCAGATGACTGGACGCAAGATAGATCGCTGTGATACTCACTCTATGAACCGCACGGGGCGACTCTGGCGCGTCTGGGCCTACTACAGTGCTTTTGTCGCCCTCGGGCTCATACTCTCCTCGATTGGACCGACGCTACCGGCACTGGCAGATCTTACCGGCGTGTCCCTCGGCGCCCTGAGCAGTGTCTTCCTCGCCCGGTCCACGGGCTATCTGATCGGGGCCATGCTCGGTGGACGATTGTACGACCGATTCCCGGGCCATCCGCTGATGGCCGGTATGCTGGCCCTTATGGCGGTTACTATGGTCCTGGCCCCTCTGAGCCCCACGTTGCTGGTGCTGATAGGCGTCTTTGTCTGTCTTGGTGCTGCTGAGGGTACGCTCGACGTCGGTGGCAATACCCTGTTGACCTGGCTATTCCCCACGGGATTGGGGCCCTGGATGAACGGGCTTCATCTCTTCTTCGGCGTGGGTGCCATGCTCTCACCGTTGATTATTACCTTCACCATGGGACAGATGCAGGGGACTGTGACGACGGCTTATTGGTCTTTGGCGGCATTGATGGTACCGGTTATTATTTTGTTGCTATTCCTGCCAAGCCCACCGATTGCAGTCCACGCGCGGGAACGTACGGAATTGCTGGCGCGGCATCGCACGACAATTTTCCTCGTTGCCGGACTATTGTTTGCCACCGTCGGCGCTGAAGTCGGTTTCGGCAACTGGATCTTCACCTACGCGCTGACGCAGAATGTGGCGGATGAGGGCGGTGCCGCGCTGTTGACGTCTGTTTTCTGGGGCGTCTTCACTTTCGGTCGCGTACTGGCCATACCGCTCGCCGCTCGCATGGCACCATCCGCGATTCTGTTGTTCTGCCTTGCCGGATGTGCCGTGGGGTCTATTGTTGCCCTAGTCGAACCACAGGGCGTTGCCGTGATTTGGGTGGCGACCATTATCAGTGGTCTTGCCGTGGCACCGATGTTCGCCACTGTGTTGTCGCTTGCCGGGGAACGTATGCCGATTACGGGACGGGTGACGGGTTGGTTTTTTGTCGGCTCCAGCGCAGGTGGCATGACGGTACCGTGGGTCGTGGGGCAACTCTTTGAGTCTGTGGGGCCCGGTTCGGTATTTCTTGTGGCGCTGGCCAACTTGGCCGTGGGGTTGGTGATGTATGCCGTCTTTGTGCTGAGCCCTAAGGGCAGCCCCAATTAACTTCACATAACATTCCATGATGAAGGACATATTCGCAGGCATCCCATAGGGATACGCGGCCTGTTGCGAGGAACAGGGCATGGTCGAATTCGTTTAGGTGTCTTCACCTACCCCGACACGATCAAGAGATGCTTCTTCCTTGGCGGGGCAGTGCAATACGCCTCGCCCAATTTTTAAGGTTAAGAGCGCCAGCGCGACCCACAGCAATGCTATAAGCGGGTAGCTGCTCTCATAGCCGCGAGAAGCCAGCAGCACCCCGACGAGCGGTGCTGTCAGCGTTTGTACGCAGAAGTGTCCCGTCGCCAAACACAATATGGCAAAGGACTGTTCCTGCGGTGCTGCCGATGCGCCGGCTAATAGATTGAGCCCCGGCGGCACAAAAGCCCCGGCAATACCCAGTGCCAAAGCAATTGCGGCAAGCCCCCACAACGAGTGGGCCAACGGCAGGCAGGCCAATGCCAGTGCACCCACGATAATAGCCAACACCAATAGCATGAGTGCACCAAAGCGTTTGGCGACGATGCCAAAAGAAAAGCGCACCAAACCGCCCAAGAGCTCTCGCCCACTCATCAGACCCGCTGCCCAAAAGGCGCTAATGCCCAGAGAGCTAGCATAGACCAAATAGAACACACCACCCGTTACGTAAAACTGAAATGAACTCAATGCGACTAGGACCATACCCAACTGTACTGTCGGTCGCCCCGTCATCACGCGATACCAGCGCCCATATGAATTAAATAGATAACGAACCATGTCCGGCCGCTCCTCCATATCCTGCGAGGGAGAGAGTTGCGCCGCTGCCCACGCGCCAATTAACGCGCACAAGGCACCGGGCAGAAAGGCCCAGGTCGCACCCCACGGCAACAACCAACCGCCCAAAAGCGGTCCGGCAAAAACGCCCATGCCCTGGAAAGCCGTGATCCGTCCCTGTAAGGCTCCTTGATTAGCACCGCCTTTAAGTTGAAAGGACACGGCGAGCATATTGCCATAAAAGGCGCAACTACTAATACCCATTAAGAGCTGGGGTAAGATCAAGCCTACTGCCGTATCGGCATAGCCATATAACAAGGACGACGTCCCCACTAACGCAAAGACTATCACCAATGTCGCACTACGCCAGCGCGTATTGGCCATCTGCGCAAAGGGCGCACCTAATGCTAATACCATTAAACCTGGCAGCGCTTGCACTAGGCCAATAGAGGTCTCGCTCAAGCCCATACTTGCCATGCGCAGTGGCACCAGCGTTATGGACAGCCCTTGGAACATGGGAAAAGCAAAGCACATCAGCGATAGCCAGTTGAGATCACACGCGCTATCTGCACTGGTATTTTTGTTCAATTTTTTCCAATAAATTAAGTGATGGACATAAATGGACACGCGCTACGATGTACAAAAAACGCGCAGTAATGCGCGAAGTCTTGTTGTAGTGGCTATAAAAGGATAGCCCCATCTGATCTATCCCGGTAGACCCAAGGGCGAGAGGCATTCGGATTATTGGTCTTGCCAGCACATATAGTTAATTGCTAATTTCAGTAGGCGCTTGTCGCAGCACTTTACCCACACCGATAGGAGCCTTGAACCATGAATTTTGAAACCCTATGTTTGCATGCCGGCCAAGAGCCCGACCCGTCGACATTGTCACGCGGAGTACCTGTGCATCGCACGACGGCGTACCTTTTTAAAGACACTGAGCACGCGGCTAACCTCTTTGCACTCAAAGAGCTGGGTAATATATACACGCGCATTATGAACCCGACCCAGGATGTGTTGGAACAGCGCATGGCGGCCCTCGACAGCGGTATGGCCTCGCTGGCCCTGTCCTCGGGCACCAGCGCCATTTTCTACGCCGTGATCAACCTTTGTAAAGCGGGCGATGAAATCGTCTCGGCCAATAACCTCTACGGCGGGACCTACACGCAGTTCAACGATATCCTGCCGCAGTTTAATATTAATACGAAATTCGTCGACCCCAAGGATCCGGAAAACTTCGCCAAGGCGATCACGCCGAAGACAAAACTGATCTTCTGTGAGACCATTGGCAATCCAGCGCTGGATATCGTTGATATCGAGGCGGTTGCCGAGGTTGCGCACGCGCATGGCTTGCCCTTGGTGGTGGATAGCACATTTACTACGCCTTATCTGCAGCGCCCGATCGAACACGGCGCCGACATCGTCGTGCACTCGTTGACCAAGTGGCTGGGCGGGCATGGCGCCGGCATCGGCGGCATTGTCGTTGACTCGGGTAAATTCAACTGGCAGTCGGACAAGTTCCCATTGATGGTCGAGCCGGAGCCTAGTTATCACGGCGTGCGTTGGGCGTATGACCTGGGCGAATTAAACCCGCTAGCTTATATCTTGCGGATGCGCGTGGTGCCGCTGCGCAACCTGGGCGCCTGTATCTCGCCCGATAACGCGTGGATGTTTTTGCAGGGCATCGAGACATTGCCGCTGCGCATGGACCGCCATTGCGAAAACGCGCTGGCCGTGGCTAAGCATCTGCAAGCGCACAGCGCAGTCGAATGGGTGCGTTTCCCCGGCCTCGAAGGCGATCCCTCGTATGCCTTAAATCAAAAGTATACCGATGGCAAGGGTGGGGCGATGGTGATCTTCGGCATCAAAGGCGGTGGTGAGTCCGGCAGCAAGTTTATCGACAGCTTGGGTCTGTTTTCCCACTTGGCCAATGTCGGCGACGCCAAGAGCTTGGCAATCCACCCGGCCACGACCACGCATTCGCAGTTGGGTGAAGAAGAGCAGCGGGCGGGCGGTATTACACCCGAACTCGTGCGTCTGTCGATCGGCCTGGAAACTGCTAACGACCTAATCGAGGATATCGATCAGGCCTTGGCTGCAGCGACGGCATAAGGGAACGGTTTGACCGGGTACAGTGAAAAAGCATATGGAGTCGGGTCCGTCGAGACCCGGCTCCACACTTTTGCCGAAGACGAACCCATGCGGCTGGGCAATGGCGAGGTATTGGGGCCTATTACTCTGGCATATGAAACGCATGGTGAATTAAACGAAAAACGCGACAATGCTATATTGCTCTTTCACGCGTTGTCAGGCAGTCACCATGTCGCCGGTTTTACTGAATCCGTGTCCGGGGTGGGTAAGCGTTGGACGGGTGAATGCCAAGTGGGGTGGTGGGACGATTTTGTTGGGCCGGACAAGGCGATCGACACGCGACGCTTTTATGTGATTTGCGCCAATTATTTGGGCGGGTGTTATGGGTCGACGGGGCCGTCTTCGCTCGATTCGGCGACGGGGAAGCCCTTCGGCTCGAGCTTCCCACACGTCTCTGTCGCTGATGTCGTCGATTCGCAGATGCAATTGCTCGATCATTTAGAGATTGAAAAGTTACACGCCGTAATCGGTGCATCGCTGGGCGGCATGATGTGCCTGAGTTTGGCGACGCGCTATCCGCAGCGCGTAGATGTAGTAGTGCCTATTGCTGCCAGCATAGAAGTGAAACCTCTACAGCGGATTCACAACTTTGAGCAGATTTGCGCGATCGAACACGACCCACATTTTTGTGGCGGCGATTATTATGAGGGGCCGAGCCCCGATCGCGGCCTGGCCTTGGCGCGGATGATCAGCCACAAGACCTATGTATCGCTATACACGATGCAGGATCGCGCCCGGCAAGAGGTGCTTCCCACGGAGGGTAAGTTTTCCTGGTACCCGTTGGCCAATCCGCTCGAGTCGTATATGCTGTACCAAGGGCACAAATTCATCGAGCGTTTCGACGCCAATAGCTTTTTGCGCATCGTCGATTTTTGGCAGCGTTTTGACCTGGTCGCCGAATCGGGTGCCGAGTCTATGGACGAGTTGTTCGCGCGCTGCCGCGAGCAGAACTATTTGATCTTTAGCATTGATTCGGATGTCTGTTTCTATCCCGAATGGCAGGAGGAAATGGCGAGCGTGTTAAAGCAGGTAGGGGTGCGCAATATGCGGATCACGGTGCACTCGGAGAAAGGGCACGACTCCTTCCTTTTGGAACCCGAGCTTTTTACGCCTCATTTGGCGTATATACTGGGCCGATAGTACAGGTCCGGTCATAGTCTTCAATCCGCGATCCTTTCCTGGATCGGCTTGGATTGCAGAGGCGAGTGCTGTCAAAAGAACGAGCGAGTAAGTTGACGAGCTTATTGTGCATGGCGGATTCGAGCCGATGAGGGCGTAGAAGTGGAAAGAGGTTATTCATTCGGGGTACGTCTCCCGGATCTCAGCCTTGATTAGTGCAAGCAGGGGGCCTTTTCCGAAGGGCTCAAGCGGTTTCCCATTGACGAAGAAACCCGGTGTTTTGCGTACGCCCAGCGCCCTGGCATCGGCTAGGTCTTGCTCGATAATCGCCGCGATACTCGGGTCCCCCATATCTTTTTTCACGCGCTCAACGTCGAGCCCCACCTCGGGCAGAAACTGCCAGATCTCGTCAAGCACCACGCGATGGTGCTGGGTCCAGGTGCTCTGTCGCCGATAAAGCAACTGCAAGGTTTCCCAGAATTTCCCTTGTTTTCTCGCAGCTTCGAGTATGCGGACGGCCCCGTCGGCTCCCTCATGAAAGGGGGCATAACGGATGACGACCTTGACCTGGTCGGGAAAGGCCTCCATGGCCTGCTTGATGAATGGCGAGAAAGACGCACAAGTCTCGCACGCGGGATCGGTGAATTTGACGATGTAGACCTTGGCGTCGTCGCTGCCGAGCATGGGCGAATGCGGTCGGACAAATGTCGAGGCCTGCTCCTGGGCCATAAAACCGAGTTCGGCTGCCCGCTGATTTTTGTAGTATGAGGCGCCAAAAAAGAAAACCGCGATTAATACAATGGATACTGTGGCGAACAGGATGCGCTTCATTTGCGGCTTCTCCTCTGCAAGATGATCAGGATGAACAACACCGTGGTGAACGAGATTAGCGAAAGTTGCGGGATGGATAGGAAGCCGAATAGCTCTATATGCTCTTCTGAGCACGATATGCCCTTGCCGCAGGGCTGCATGCCGGTCGGGATTAGCTCCTCGTAGAGCAGGTTGTGGTAGGCCGCAAGCAGCCAACCCAAGGCCGCCAAGGGCCAAGCATATTTGATGACATGCCGGTCGAGCGGAAAGAGCCCGCGCGCGAGGATAAGGACCAGCGGGAATAAGCATATGCGCTGGTACCAACACAGAATGCATGGAGCGAACTCCATGACGTGGCTGAAGAACAAACTGCCCAGGGTCGATATGCAAGCAATGAGCCAGCCGAGAAAGAGCAGGGTCCAGTCCGGATCGAGCCCTAAAAAGGAAGGTCCGTGGATTTTTTCATCCGGGCGCTCGGGCAAGGAGTGTTCTATCGCCGTCATCGGTGGCTGCAGATTCGGTTCATTGGTTTCTTCTGAGTATTAGGAAGCCCATGGGGGAATCAATGGGGTCGCTAATCTGTCCAACCTCTAGGTGAAAAGCCGGTTTAAGGAAGGCGGGCAGTTGTTCGGCGGATTGTTGTAGGACGGGGAGGGTAGTTTGTTGCGGAAAATCGGTGAACTTGCTGTTGAGATCGGCGAAGTTGATGCCTTCTTGACGGGCAACCTCTACTAACGCCTGTGCGATCGTCAGTGCACCCGGCTTGTCGTAATAGATGTTTTCTTTGGGCAGTTGTGATCCTTTATATGCGATGACCATCAGGTCTACGGCCACTGTCTCGGCGGCCGACTGCCCGGGTTGTGGAATGCGGCTAGGGTCTGCTTTTTTCGTAATGGGGGGTACTTCTTTATTATTTTTTTCCGCTGATTTCTGGCTTTCTTCGCTGGCTCTCTTTTCGAATATGGTAGCGTCAAAATTCTGGGCAACTGCGCCGACGCGCAAGATCGTCAACGATAGGATGACATCGTCTTTGGCGATTTTGTTGACGACCTCCATACCCTGTTCTACGTCTCCAAATATGGAGTGTTTATTGTTCAACCAGGGCGTCGCGGTATGGGTAATGAAAAACTGGCTGCCATTGGTATGGGGGCCGGAGTTCGCCATCGACAGGATGCCGGGTTTATTGTGTTTTAGCTGCGGGTGGAACTCGTCGCGGAATCTAAAACCGGGGCCTCCTGCGCCCGTGCCGAGCGGGTCCCCGCTCTGGATCATAAAGTCTTTGATAACCCGGTGAAATTTTATGCCGTCGTAAAATTTCGATTGCTTTAGCTGTTGGGTATCTGGGTCGCGCCATTGTTTACTGCCTTCGGCCAGTCCGACAAAGTTGGCAACGGTTTGCGGCGTTTTGTCGTAGAATAGCCTAAGAAGAATGAGCCCTTTATTGGTTTGCATCTGGGCATACATCCCATCATCTAGCTCGGTCTGCGCCTTTGCGGGCGATATGGCGATTAGGCTGATGAAAATAAAAATGAAGGTGAATATAGTTTTAACCATAGATCTTCCAGTCTCCCCAAGTGTTTTGTATATCTCGAATTTCATTCATAGTCGCTTGCTCGAATGGTTCCGCGTCGGCACCACGGGTACACTGCTCTAATTCCTCGATGTTCTTGGCGCCGGGAATAACCGTACTCACCTCAGGCATAGAAACCGTCCAGTGGAGAGCGGCTTCGGGTAAGGAAGATATCCCCGGAGACAGATTGAGTAAAAATTTAAATTGATTGGCCTTGTCCAATTTTTCTTGAATTTTCCCCTTGGGAAGGTTGGCCTTGGGATCTCCAGCGTTAAAAGGGCCTTCGATCGTGAAGGAGTCTGTCAAAAAACCGTTGGCCAGGGATTCTCTTGCGACAAAACCAGTGTCGGTCTCCTTGATAATAGGCAGGAGATTATCTATCGGTTCCGGTAGCATAAGGGAAATACCTACCTGGACGACATCGATAACTCCAGAGCGCAGGAAGGGCTCGATCTGCTCTATCCAGGATCCCGCATACAAATGAAAGCTAAAACCAACGGCCCGGATCTTGCCTTGTGTCTTGAGCCGGGTCATGGTGGAAAAGGCTTCTTCGGGGTTAAAAAGACCCGGCTGGTCTGGAGTTGGGGTGTGTACAAAAAGCACATCGAGATAGTCGGTCTGCAACCTGTCAAGAGAAGTCTCGGTGCTTTCCATGATGCGTTTGTTCGAATAATCTTCGACGATGGTCGATTTTGCATTGCCATCGGGTGTAAGGGACCGGCCGAACTTCGTAGAGAGGATCCACTTATCCCGCCGACCTCTTAATGCCCGACCGCAAACCGTCTCACTGCGGCCATCCACTTTATCGCTGTACATGGGTGCGGTGTCGAGGAAGGTGATGCCCCGCTCCTGTGCCCGGTGAATCGTGCGGATCGACTCATCATCATCCGTGATGCCATAAGCGCCGCCACCCATGGCCCAGGTGCCCAGGCCATACTCACTCACTTTGATGCCGGTCTTGCCTAATCGTTTATATCTCATTTTACTTCCTAACCTACAAGATAGAGAACATGCGTTGCAGGACGGGTTATTGTAAAATTGCTGCGAATAGCGGTTTTAGGAAAGGGCAGAAGTATGAAGAGCGAATTGACACTCGGACAGATAGAGAGTTACCAGCAGGACGGAGTAGTCGTGGTCGAAGGTTTGCTCGATGCCGAAGAGCTGCAGACTTGGAGGACTTATGTCGATGAGGCGGTAGCCAATCGGCAGGATCGCAAGTTGGCCAACGGCGATATGAAGAGCGGCGATTCCTACTACGATAAGGTCTTTACCCAGCGTTTAAATCTCTGGGTCGACCACCAGGGCATGCGCTCTTTGATGCTCGACGCGCGCTTGGGCAAAATGGCGACGGAATTGGCCGGGGTCAACGGCATTCGGATTTGGCACGACCAGGCGCTGATCAAAGAACCATGGGCCAATCCTACGGCCTGGCACCTAGACAACCCCTATTGGTCTTTTTCCTCACGTAACGCCTTTTCGATCTGGGTCGCCCTCGACGATGCGACACTGCACAATGGCTGTCTGTATTTTTTGCCGGGCGCGTACAGGGAAGCGAGCTTTGAAAATTCTGGGATTACGGAAAATATGTCGGACCTGTTTAAGATCTATCCACAGTGGGCTGACCGCGAAGCGCAGGCGGCACCGATGAAGGCCGGGGATTGCTCGTTCCACAACGCGCTTTTGCCACATGGTGCGGGCGCGAATATGACCCCGGGCAGACGGCGCGCGATGACCTGTGCCTATATGCCGGACGGCGAAATATTTAACGGACAGAAAAACGTGTTGCCCGATGCGTATATACAAGAACTCAACGTCGGCGACTTATTGGAAAACGATGAATTCAATCCGTTGATCTATCACAAGACCAAGACGGTGGTTTCGGCCTAGCACATTGCGCTCCTTAGGCAGATGCTCTGAACTGGTTCTGGCAGAACTATTTAGAGGTAGAATAGAATTATAACTAATCACGAAAAAGGGGGAGACCGTGATGAAAATAATTTCAATAAAAACGGCGGCTACAGTTGGCCATGGAATGCACTTGTGGGTGCGCGTGAGCACCGATGCGGGTATTGTCGGTACGGGCGAATGCGTACACGGCGGTAAGCAGGCCATTGCCATTATTCAATATCTCGAAGAAAAACTGGTGGGGCGCGACCCCTTCGCCGTCGATGCCATTTTTGAGGATATGCGCCGCAGCCACGTCTTTGACGGCGGTGATGCCGGCGCGCTGATTACGGCTCTGACGGGCATCGAGATCGCGCTCTGGGACCTCAAGGGCAAGGCGCTGGACGTGCCTGTCTACGAGTTGTTAGGCGGTAAATTTCGCGACAAGATTCGCGTCTATGCCGATTGTGAGGTGTCGCCGGGTATGAATTTCGATCAGATCAAAGGGGTGATAGATGAAGTGTTAGAACGTGGTTTCACCGCGCTGAAAATCGATGTAGACATCGGCGCTTATGGTCATCGCGAGAGCGAGTTGGCCCACTTTGAAAAGGACCGCTTTAATTTTACCGCCAACCAGTGGGAGCACGAGCGCATGGTCAGCCTGGTCGATATGGTTACCCGGGCCGCGGGTCGGGATATTGATGTGGCCGCCGACGTGCACACTCGTCTTGACGTGCCGAGTTCGATTCGCTTGGCCAAGGCGCTAGAGCAATATCATTTGATGTGGCTGGAGGAACCGGTGCCGGCGGAAAATGTCGACGCGATGCGCACGGTTACGCAGTCGACCAGCGTGCCAATCTGCAGCGGTGAAAACCTCTATTTGCGCCACGGGTTCCGCGATTTGCTCGAAAAGCAGGCGGTTAATATCATCATGCCCGACATCCCCAAATGCGGCGGGCTTTCCGAATGTCGCAAGATCGCCAATATGGCCGAGATCTACTATATCCCCTTCGCTCCGCATAATGTTTCGTCGCCGGTCGGCACGTTGGCCTCGGCCCATGTCTGTGCCACAGTGCCCAATTTTCTGATATTGGAATATCACTGGCTGCACCGCGATTATTGGAGCACGATCATCCAGGAAAAGACGGACATTATCAAGGACGGCTTTATTCATTTTGACGGCCGTCCCGGTATCGGTGTCGAGCTCGATGAAGAGGTCGGGCGCCAGTATCAGTATCCGGGTACGACTTGGTTCGAATAGCGGCGTTAATTGAAATGGTTTGACCCTGCTGGCGAAAAGGCTTTTTATTGTGGCGATTATTTTTCATGCGAGATTCGTCAATAATCACTTGCCGCCCATACAAAGGAACATGACATGGCTAATACAGAAGGGCCGATTGGCCCGAACGACGAGATCAAGGTCACCAAGATCGAGACCTTCGTGCTCGAAAACTCTTGGGTCTTCGTCAAGATCTCGACTGACGCCGGCATCACCGGTTGGGGCGAGATGCTCAAGGACGACGCCAAGGCCTGCGCCGCCGGCGCGCTCGAAGTCGCCGATTACCTGGTCGGTAAGGACCCTCGGCCGGTCGTTCACCACTGGCAGGCCATTCACCGCGGGGCCTTCTACCGCGGTGGCCCGATCAAAACCGCGATCACTTCCGGCATCGATATGGCGCTATGGGATATCACCGGCAAGTGTTTTGGTGTGCCCGTCTACAAATTGCTCGGCGGCCCGACGCGCGAGAGAATACGCGTCTATGGCGAGGTCAGCGAAAAGACCGGCGTCAATGCGATGAAGGTCGGTCCGAGTTCCTCGCGCAAGGCCTTCAAATATATCGAAAGCCCAATGTTCGTCGACGAGGTGGTCGAGCGCTTCAAGGCGCTGCGCGACAAACACGGCTCCGGTGTCGATATTGGCGTTGACTTCCACGGTGCCGTGCAGCCGCCGACCGCATTGCAACTGGTCAAGGCACTCGAACCCTATCAGCCCTGGTTCTACGAAGAAATCGTGCAGGCGCTCAATATCGACGTGATGGCCGAGATTGCCGCCAAGACACACATCCCCATCGCCACCGGCGAGCGCATCTTCACCAAGTGGGGTTTTAAGGAGATCCTCGAAAAGCGGGCCGCGGTCATCCTGCAGCCCGATATCTGCTATGCGGGTGGTATCACCGAGCTGCGTATTATCGCCGGCCAGGCCGAAGCCTATTTTTCGCCGGTCGCTCCGCACAACCCGCAAGGCCCCTGCTCGTTGGCTGCGAGTCTGCAAATCGCCGCCTGTGTGCCGAACTTTCTCGCCCAGGAGCGCGGTGACAACGAATACGCGGAACTGCTTGCAGAGCCTCTGCCGCCGGTCGGAAACGGCCATCGCCCGATACCGCCCGGCCCTGGACTCGGCATCACCATCGACGAGGACAAGCTGATGGGCATGGTTGGTGAACCGAGTCCTTATGGGCCTCAGTTTGATCCAGACGACGGCTCGGTCGTCGACTGGTAGCGGTTGGCGACTGATAGGCTCGTCTAACGAATTTGTAACCAAAGGAAAGGAGCCGGTCCAGGTGTGGATTGGCTCCTTTTTTACATGCATTGATAGACCTTATAAACGAAGGTTAAAACGGGAGATTATTATGGCGACTGAACCCTGGCGTTACGAAAAACTGACCTGGCCCGATATCAATGAGGCGGTCGAGGCGGAGAAAGTGGTTATTGTCCCAGTTGGCTCTACCGAACAACACGGCCCGCACCTGCCGCTCGACGTCGATGTGGTGTGCCCGCGTGGCATCGCCGAGGAGACGGCCAAGCGCATCCCCGACGACGTATTGATCATGCCGACCTTTATTCACGGTTATACCGCGCATGTGATGGATTTTCCCGGCACGATCAATGTCGACTGGGAGCATTTTATCAAATGCAATATTGATGTGGGCAAGAGTCTGGCCTATCACGGTTTCAAGAAGATCATCTTTCTCAACGGCCACGGCTCGAATGCGCCGAATTTAGATCTGGCGGCGCGGCGAGTGAATCTGGAGACCGACGCTGAATGCATCGCCTGCAGTTGGTGGAACCTCCTTGGCGTCGATCCCGCGTTTATGCAAGGCTGGCGTGAGAGCAAGTTTCCCGGCGGCTGTGCTCACGCTTGCGAGCTAGAAACCTCGGTCTATCTCTATTTCGACGAGGACAATGTGCGCATGGACAGGATCGCCGACGGCGAGATCGCCTTTCACCAACACGAGTCGGATTTCCAATGGGTGGATTTGTTCGCCGCCGGTCCAGGTACGCCCGTCAGTTGGACGGCTTCTTATTCGGATTCGGGTGTGCTGGGCCAGGCGTCGCTGGCGACGAAGGAGAAAGGTAAAGCGGCGGTTGACGAGGCCAGTTCTAAGTTCGCCCGTTTGATTAGCGAATTTCGCGCCCGGAACAAACCGCCGCGCGGCGATCACCACGCCAAGCCGCTGACGATGGCAATGCCCTGGAAGGCCAGCTGCGGCCCAGAAGTAAGCGGCGACGTACACGAGTGAGAGTGAATACCCCAGAAAATAATCGCAGCGAATATATCGGGTGTAATTTCGGGTCGGCGAGCCCTTGTCTGGCGCCCCGGACGAACCTGTATAACTGACCGATCCGGAGACCTGTTATGAAACCAGCCCTACGTGTTAAGGACGTCGAACGCATCACCCTGCGTGTACCCTTTACCGAACGAGTGCGCCGTTGGAACGCGCTATTGGTGTGGCAGTGGCAAATCGTCGAGATCATTCGCGTCACCACCGATGACGGCAGCGTCGGTTATGGCGAGACCCTGCCGCATTATACTTGGGGCAAGGTCAGCGACGAGGCGATAGAGCGGGTGCGCGGTAGCAACCCCGCCGAATTGTTAGGCGACGACAGCCTCGGTGCCGGTTTGCAGATGGCGATCTACGACGTGGTCGGCAAGGCGCTGGAAGTGCCGGTGCATCGCCTGTTTAATCTGGGCAAGGTGCGCGACTGGTGCCCGATCGCCTGGTGGAACACGAAGATGAGCCCGGAGGACTTGGCAGGAGAAGCGCAGGACGCGGTCAGGGACGGGTATATCTTCCACAAATTCAAGACCCGTCCCTGGTTTGACGTCTACGAGCAGGTTGAGGCGATTAGCGCGGTCACGCCTCCGCATTATCGGCTCGATATGGATTGGAACGGCATGCTGATGAATGTGGCTACGGCGGTGCCTGTGATGCAGCGGCTCGATCAATACGAACGCGTCTCTATCTATGAAGGTCCGATCAACCAAGCGGATGTCGAGGGCCAGCGCGAACTGCGCCGCAAGGTGGCCAAGCCGATCGCGCTGCACTTCGGTTCGCCGCCTTTCCACACCGCGGTGCGCGAGGCGGTGTGCGATGGTTTTGTTATTGGTGGCGGCGTCTCTGCGGTGCTGCGCCAAGGGCAGTTGGCTGGGGAGTTCGAGAAACCCTTTTGGTTACAGATGGTCGGGGTCGGACTGGTGACGGCACTGTCGGCGCACTTGGGGGCGGTATTGCCTTTTGCCCAGTGGCCGACGATCACCTGTATGAATAACTATACCGATCAATTGCTCAATGAACCTTTGACCATTTGCGGAGGGTATCTGCAAGTGCCTGACGGCCCTGGGCTCGGGGTCGAGGTGAATGAGGATGCGCT
>Ga0315339_1001159_pt1 | contig 25274 bp, 20 predicted proteins | sample ASW17metaG_FD_204514 | JGI IMG/M metagenome (GOLD analysis project Ga0315339, IMG submission 204514) | Ammonia-oxidizing marine archaeal communities from Pacific Ocean, United States - ASW #17 | ecosystem: Environmental > Aquatic > Marine > Oceanic | place: USA: California | collected 2016-12-05 | reverse complement strand
GATATCGTACCCCAGCACAGGTACGAGCAGATCAATGCCGACTTGAACACAACGCGGTGGACGGTCTAAAGTTTGCCGCTTGAATAAGCTCAGACGGGTGTCTCAAAACCGGGCCGCAGTACACGCGGGCAATTCGTCACTAGCATGCGCGACAAACACCCCAAGAAAAAAACGCGAGAAACGAGAGAGCTGCGCGTACGGGTGTAGAAAATGCTCGTCAGGGCCGCAGCACAACGCCGCTAGCCCAAACTTGCGCAGCCTGGCAACAAGTGAATTATGGCAACAGGATCGTTGATCCCTTGGTGCGCCCAGAGACAACATCGATCTGGGCCTGTGCCGCATCGGTAAGCTTGTAGCGCTGTCCGATGAACGGCTTGACCACGCCCTTGGCGATCACATCGAACAAAGCCGCGGCGGAATCTTCCAGCTCCTGGCGCGTCAATTGATAATAGCGCATCGAAGCTTTGGTAAAGAAGAGCGAGCCGGCCATTTGCAGTTCGCCCGAATCGATCGGCGCCAGCGGTCCGGACGCGTTGCCGAAATTCACATAATAGCCGCGCATGCGGAGCGATTTGATCGATGCCGCCCACACCGCCGGACCGACCGAATCATAGACAACGTCAACGCCATTGCCACCGGTGGCATCGCGTGCGACGTCAGCGACATTCTCGGTGCGCGAATTGACAGCATGGTTGGCACCATTGGCGAGAATGATCTTCTTTTTCTCTTCCGACGTCGTGGTGCCGATTACGTTGACACCGCGATGCTTGAGCCATTGGCACATGAGTAGGCCGACACCGCCGGCCGCTGCGTGGACGAGCGCCGTTTGACCGGAAGATACCGGGTAGCACCGGTGGATCAGGTATTCGACCGTCATCCCCTTGAGGTAAGCCGCCGCCGCGTCCTCGTCGGAAATGCTGTCCGGCAACGCAATTGCCTTACGAGCATCAACCAGACGGGCTTCGGCATAGGCGCCTTGGCCCAACCCGGCATAGGCAAGCCTTTGGCCGACCTTGAGACCGTCGACATTCGCACCGACTGCCTCGACAACACCGACCGCCTCGCCACCAGAGATGGCAGGCAACTCCGGGAGCACCGGATATTTGCCCTCGCGGACTTTTGCATCGAGAAAATTGAAGCCGATCGCGGTATGGCGCACACGGACCTCGTCCGGCGCCGGATCACCGATATCGACATCTTCGATCTTGAGGACTTCCGGTCCACCAAACTCGTAAAAGCGGATTGCCTTGACCATTCTTAACTCCTGCCTCAGTTAGCGGTGGACCGCGAGTGCTCCACCCTACCCGTCTTAATCCATGCTTTCGAGTTTGTTTATCAGCGCTTCGGTGCGATGGCCAAAGGGATGTATCTCCTGGGTAATGTGCAGTGCCTTGCGCAGTGGATCATTGTCGTAGATCTCCTGGGCCTCTTCGAGAGTGTCGACATCGATAATGTCGAGACCGCCGGCGCCGTCAAGAAAACCGCCGGCGAGGACGACCTTGCCCTCCTCGCGCAGCTTCGTCACATAGGCGATGTGGTCTACCAGGGCCTGCAGATGCGGCTTGGAGTTCAAAGTCAGGTCGGGCCGGATCATCCGATTGATAACCGCGAATTGCATTTTCATTCTCCTGATCGACGAATTGCGTCAGAAGGTGCGTCGAGCCTCGTCGACGCACCGGTGGAATGCATAGTTACTGTCGACGAAACGAAGTCCTTGGCACTGAGGCGCTGGCCCGATCGAAGGCGCCAACGTAATAGGCCGAAAGAGGCTTCGTCTTCTTGCTTCCAAAAACCTGAAAAACGCTCATTTCAATTACGCTCCTTTCAAAGTCCCTTGTTCAACACCAATTGTGTACCAATCGGTATGCATTGACATATGTACCAGTTGGTATAGATTGTCAATAAGAAAATTTTACGAGGAACGACAATGGCTGGTCGCAATCGAACATTTGATAAGGAAGAGGTGCTTGAGACCGCTATGAAAGTGTTCTGGCGCAATGGTTATGCCGGGACATCGATGAGCGATCTGACGGGCGCAACTGGTCTCGCTAAGCCAAGCCTTTATGCGGCCTATGGCAACAAGGAAGATCTGTTCAGGCAGTCGCTCCACCGATATATCCGCGCGCAAAGGGAGAATATCGGAGATCCGCTGCACGCTCCCGGCGTGGCGCTGAAAGTCCGCGTTGCGAACTATCTGAAAGCTTCCGCACGGCGAGCCGCCGACCGAAGCACGCCCGGCGGCTGCTTCGTCGCCGCCAGCACCTGTGAAGCAAGCAGCGGAGCCATGCCCGACGAAGCCCGCCAGACCATCTCTGAGATCAATGCGAATTCAAGGTCGCGGATCACCGATTTTTTGCGAGAGGAGCAAGCCAATGGCGATCTCGCCGAGGCGGCCTCACCCGAAATCCTGGCCGACTATATTCAAGTCATGCAATCCGGCCTGGTGCTGATGGCAAAAAAGGGAACCGGTCTCGCTGAAATTGAACGTCTTGTCGATCACGTGATTTCGACTTGGCCGTTGAGCGAACCGGATACCATCAACAGTTAAGCTTAGGCTGGTTTTTAGGAAGATTTGGGAGTGGGTTGAAGAATGCGTGCTGCATATTATGAGAAAAACGGGCCGGCAGCAGAGGTTCTGCAAATCGGCGAGATCGACACGCCGGCCCCCGACGCCGGCGAAGTGCGTGTCAGACTTGCCACTTCCGGAGTCAATCCGTCCGACACCAAGGCGCGGAACGGTAACAGCCGCAAGATCGCCTTTCCGCGCGTCGTTCCGCACAGCGATGGCGCTGGCGAGATCGACGCCGTTGGCGAGGGAATCGATAAGGCGCGTATTGGCGAGCGAGTCTGGACATGGGACGCCCAGTGGCAACGCCCGATCGGCACATGTGGCCAATACACGGTCATCCCAGCTGACCGCGCCGTGCTTCTGCCCGACAATACCGGCTTCGATGTCGGCGCCTGCCTCGGTATCCCGGCGCGCACTGCCCGTCATGCTGTCGTGATGTCGGGTGTCGGGTCCGGCGACACCGTGTTTATCAGCGGCGGCGCCGGATCAGTCGGCCATTACGCGATCCAATTCGCCAAAGCGCGCGGCGCCAATGTCATCACCACGGTAAGCGGCAAGGAAAAGGCCAAGCTCGCCGAGGAAGCCGGGGCCGACCATATAGTCAACTATCGCAATGAAGATGTCGGCGCTCGCGTTCGCGACATCACTTCAGGAGCCGGCGCCGATGCAATGATCGAACTTGACCTGGCGGCAAACGCGATGCTGATCCCGGAGATCGTCCGGGCGCAAGGCGATGTCATTGTCTATGGCACCGGCAAGCCGATCGCCGAGCTGCCGATATTCTTTTTCCTGACCAACGCGGTCGCGCTTCGCTTTATGTTTCTCTACATCCTGTCCGATAGTGACCGGCGCTCCGCCGAAGAAGAGATCACGACCATGCTGGAGGCCGGGCGATTGCGCCACAACATCGCCGCGACGTTTAGCCTGTCCAACAGCGTCGCCGCCCATGAGGCAGTCGAGCAAGGCACGGCCGCCGGCAATGTGATTGTCGCGATGTAGAGCCCGCGAACGACTGCGGACATCGATACACGGCGGCACTTTCTTGTCGGTTCACGCGCCCTCGATCAATTCGAACCAGCCGGCCTCATCAATCACGTTCACCTCGAACTTTTCGGCCTGCTTAAGCTTTGAGCCGGCGCCCGGTCCGGCGACAACCAGATCGGTCTTTTTCGATACTGAACTCGACACTTTAGCGCCAAGCCGCTCGGCCATCGCCTTGGCCTCGTCGCGGCTCATTTTTTCGAGCGTGCCGGTGAACACGACAATCTTGCCGGCAACCGGCGACTGGCTCACGCTCTGCTCGGCGTCGCGTATAGTTACCTCATCGCTCAGCGCTTCGACCAGTTCGCGATTGTGGCTCTCGCCGAAATACCGCGCAATCGCTTCGACCACGGTTCCGCCGATCTGATCGATCCCGTCCATCTCCTCGCGCGCCACTTCATCACCTGTAGCAACATTGAGCGCCGCCGCGTGGAACGCGCTCCACGAGCCGTAGGCACGGGCGAGCACCCGCGCCGTCGTCTCGCCGACATGGCGGATGCCGAGCGCATTGACGAATCGCTCGATCGGGATTTCTCGTCGTGTCTCGATGGCGGCGAAGAGGTTGGCGACCGAGACCTCGCCGAAGCCCTCGCGGTCCTTGAGGATTTGCCCCTTCTCGGCATCGCGGGCGGCAAGCGTGAAGATATCGGCCGGCGCCCGGATTGGCAGCTCTTCGTCCTGGTAGAAAAATTCAATCTGTTTTTCACCCAACCCCTCGATATCGAAGGCCCGGCGCGAAACGAAATGGCGGAGATGCTCCTTGCGCTGAAAGGGGCAGGCAAACTCGCCGCTGCAGCGGCGCACGATACCCTCGCTGCCACTGGCCGTTTCCGCGCGCACCACCGGCGTCCTCAAAGGACACGGACAGACTTTGGGAAAATCGTAAGGCGTTGCCTTCGCCGGTCGCTTCGATAGATCGACATCGAGCACCTGGGGAATAACGTCGCCGGCGCGCTGCACGCCGACAGTATCGCCCTCGCGGATATCGACAGGCTCGCCATTGTCGTCGGTGCGCAGCACCGCCCCATCCCGGCCAAAGCCCCTGATATAGTCTTCGTTATGAAGCGTCGCGTTGGTGACGACGACGCCGCCGACCGTCACCGGTTTCAGCCGCGCCACCGGGGTCAACGCTCCGGTACGCCCGATCTGAATATCGATTGCCTCAAGCAATGTCGTGGCTTTCTCGGCCGGAAACTTGTGAGCAATCGCCCAGCGCGGGCTGCGGGTGCGCAATCCAAGCCGCCCCTGGAGGGCAAGCGAATCGGCCTTGTAGACGACCCCGTCGATGTCATAGTCGAGGCTTGCCCGCTGTTGCTCGATGTCGCGATAAACATCGAGCGCCAATTCGGTATTCTCACAGCGCCGCATCAGCGGATTGATCGAGAAACCCCAGACGGCGAAGATCTCGGCCATGCCCATCTGGGTTTCGGCCGGCATGGCGCTCATCTCACCCCAGGCATAGGCAAAGAAACGCAATGGGCGCAAGGCGGTGATCTCGGGATTCTTCTGGCGGAGCGAGCCGGCGGCGGTGTTGCGCGGGTTGACGTATTGCGGCTTGCCGGCCTTTTCCTGCTCGGCGTTTAGCGCGGCAAAATCTTTCTTGCCGAGATAAATCTCACCACGGATTTCGACGATCTCGGGAACGCCCTTCGGCAATTGGTGGGGAATGTCGTCGATAGTGCGAACATTGGCGGTCACGTCCTCGCCGGCGAGCCCATCGCCTCGCGTGACGCCAAGAACCAGTCGCCCATTTTCGTAGCGCAGCGACATCGACAAGCCATCAATTTTCGGTTCCGCAGTCAGTGCGATTGGTTCCTCCTCCGAGAGACCCAGAAACCGGGACATCTGATTGACGAAGTCACCAACGTCATTATCGTCGAAGGCATTTTCCAGCGACAGCATCGGCACGGCGTGGCGTACCGTGGTAAATCTGCCAGCTGGTGCGGCGCCGACGCGCCGGCTCGGGCTATCGCTGCGCTTCAGCCCTGGAAAACGCGCTTCTATCGCCTGATTGCGCTGGCGCAACGCATCATATTCGGCATCCGACACCGATGGTGCATCGTCGTGATGGTAGCGCCGGTCGTGGCTGGCGATCTCCTCAGCCAGCCGGGCAAGCTCGGTTGCGGCCTCAGCCTCGCTCAAGCTCTCGACCAGTCCAGTCAGGATGCTCGGCTTGGCCATCAATCGGTGCTCTTCCTATTCATCGGCGAAGAATCGCAAGACTTTCGACGTTCGGCAAGTGCCGCGAGCACAAGGCCAATGCTGTTCACGAATTCACGCGGTTCCGACGATCAGCCGGTCGGCGGCGGCCCGCGCCTCATCCGTGACACTTGCCCCGGCAAGCATTCGGGCAATTTCCTCGCGCCGACGCCCAGCGTCGAGGCCGGAAACGTCGGTAACAACTTCCGCCCCGCGCTTCTTGGCGCTCTTGGCGACCAGAAGATGGCTGCCAGCGCGAGCCGCGACCTGCGGGGCGTGTGTCACCGCCAGCACTTGCGCGCCATCGGCAAGTTTTGCGAGGCGACGGCCGATTGCCTCGGCGACAGCCCCGCCGACGGCGGTATCGATCTCGTCGAAGACCAGCGTCGGCGCGGAACCACGATCGGCAAGCGCGACTTTCAGCGCCAGAAGAAAGCGCGCCAGTTCACCGCCCGAGGCGATTTTCATCAGCGGTCCCGGCCGGGTTCCGGGATTGGTTTGCACCTCATAGATAATCTCGTCGATACCTGACGGGGAAACCTTGTCGGTGTCGGTCTCGATCGAGACCATAAATTTGGCGCGTTCGAGCTTCAGCGCCGGCAGTTCGGCATTGACGGCTTTCTCCAGGCGTTTGGCTGCCTTGCGCCGCTTCGTCGAAAGAACGCCGGCCGCGGCGTCGTAGCGCCCGCGCGCCGCCTTTGCCGCGGCCTCAAGATCGGTGAGCCGCTCCTCGCCGGTTTCAAGCGCCGCCAGTTCGGCCGACATCTTTGCCGCCAACGCCGGCAGATCGCCAACCTGGACCATGTGCTTGCGCGCCTCGGCGCGCAGTGCGAACAGTCTTTCCTCGGTGCGCTCAAGATCGTTCGGATCGAACTCGGTCGCCGCGACCGCCGTTTCGAGCGCGACCGTCGCCTCGTCAAGCGCCACCAGCGCCCGATCGAGCGCCGCCACGGCACCATCGAGAAGGCCGCCGGCCTCGGCACCCTTGCGCTCAAGCCGGCGAACCAGACTCGACAAAGTCGGGATCGAGGAACCCGATCCGGCGACCGTCTCATAGGCTTCGTTGACATCGCCGGCGATTTTCTCCGCCCGCATCATCAACTGCCGCTTATCGGCCAATGCCTCTTCCTCGTTCTGCTGCGGATCAAGTGCAATCAGCACCTCGACAGCCGAACGCAGATAGTCGGCTTCCGCCCGGGCACTCGATATGCGTTGTTCGAGATCGGCAAACGCGGCCCGCGCCTCGCGCAAATCACGCTCGGCCTCGGCTACCGCCGCGCTCTCTTGGTCAAGACCGGCAAAGGCGTCGAGGAGGGACCGGTGGACCGCGGGCTCAATCAGCGCACGGTCGTCATGCTGGCCGTGAATTTCAACCAGGCCGGCACCGATTTGTCTGAGAAGCGACGCAGAAACCGACTGGTCGTTGACAAAGGCGCGGCTGCGACCGTCGCTGCCCTGGATCCGCCGAAGAAGCAGATCGCCGTCAATTGCGACACCGCTCTCGGCGAGAAGGGCGCGAACCGGATGGTCGCTCGCCAAATCGAAGATTGCGGCAACGTCGCCCTGGCTGGCACCCCGGCGTACCAGACCGGCATCGCCGCGCCCACCCAGTGCCAGCGACAGGGAATCGAGGAGAATCGATTTGCCGGCGCCGGTTTCACCGGTGAGCACGGTCATGCCACTCGAAAATTCGATATCCAGTCGTTCAATCAGAACGATGTCGCGGATGGCGAGGGCAACGAGCATGTCGCGGCCGGCGATTTCTTTCTAGGTTGATTTTCGTGAGCCGAACGTCCGGCCAAACCATGATTTGGATTTTGCCTCCGGCACGACCCCGGTGTCGCCACCGAGGCGCTTATAGGCCAGTTCGTACCACTCGCTTTTTGGGTAGTTGTGGCCAAGCACACTGCCGGCCGATTTGGCCTCTTCAACCAGCCCCATCGCCAGATTGGCCTCGACCAGGCGATAGAGCGCCTCTTCGGCGATGCGCGTGTCCGCATAGGTGTCCACGATTGTCTTGAAACGATTGATCGCGGCAATGTATTCACGCCGCTCGAGATAGTAGCGCCCGATCTGCAGCTCCTTGCCGGCAAGCTGGTCGCGGGTTTCGACGACCTTCTGGCGTGCGTCAATGGCATATTCAGAATCCGGATAGCGGTCGACAATTTCTTGCATCCCCGCCAATGCCTTCTCGGTTCTCGACTGGTCGCGGGTAACATCCTCAATCCGGTTAAAATCGGATTGGGCGATCAGGAACTGAGCGTAAGACGCCTCTTCGGTTCCAGGATAAAGGCTGAGATATCGATTCGCCGTTTGAACCGTGTCTTCGTATTTGCCGCCCTTGAAGCTGGCATAGGCGGACATGATCAACGATTTGCGCGCCCACTCCGAATAAGGGTGCTGGCGATCGACCTCATTGAAGTTCTTGATCGCATCTTTGAGCTTGCCGGCGTTCATGTAGGCAAGGCCGGTATTATAAAGATTGCCCGCCGGCTCTTCGTCGGCATAGGCAGCCTTGGTTCCCGCAACGTCCGAGCGGCACGACGAAAGTATCACACCCGCACTGATTACAGCCGCGACAACCAATATCGCGCGGTATCGTCCCCTGGCGAGGCTCGACGATTGGCTTGCCCTTTGCCTTGCTATCATTCCCGGCCCGAATACGGCTCGCGCCGAATCCGCCTTCCATTAGCAATTACATTTAGCGCCTGTTTAGCCCAAACCAATGCGCAGTACCAACACAGTTGGCATAGCATTGGCGCATTTTTATGGCCAAACGCCCAGCGTCAATTGCCGCAAAAGAGCAATTCCTTGGAAAATTCAGTTGGCTCAGGAGACGTCCGGGCCGAAAGCCGCAACGCCAAGACCGGCCGTGAGGTCGGCATGACCCGCTTCCCGCCGGACCGGCATCTCAACCATTTCGAACGCGCTCTCGTCAGAAAGCAGCGCGCCAAGCGCCTGAACATTGACATGGTGGCCGCCCTTGAAGGAGCGATAGCACCCCAAGATCGGTGCGCCGGCCAGCGCCAGATCGCCAATCGCGTCGAGCGCCTTATGACGGACGAACTCGTCCGTGAAGCGAAGACCCTCCGGGTTCACCACCCGGTCCTCGGCAACGACGACGGCGTTGTCGAGCGATGCGCCAAGCGCCAGACCGCGAGCCCACAGCCCCTCGACATCGGCCAGGAAGCCGAAGGTCCGGGCCCGCGCAAGCTCTTTACGGAACTGCTCGCCATCGATATCGGCGGCATAAGTCTGCCGCCCGACGAGCTGGTTGGCAAAATCAATTTCGATCTCAACACGTGTGCCATCATAGGGGCGAAACTCACCAAAGCCGGTGTCGACATCGACTCTGACTGATTTCTTGACCTTGATATATCGGCGAGGCGCGGCGAGCGTCGACACTCCGACGCGGTCGACGGCATCAATGAATGCGTCGGCACTGCCGTCCATCACCGGAATTTCCGGCCCGTCGACTTCAACCATCACATTATCGATTTCAAGCGCGCTGAAAGCTGCCATAAGGTGCTCAACGACCGCCACCGAAGCGCCGTTGACGCCGAGCGTCGTGCAGCACTTCGTCCCGCTGACTTGCCGATAATCGGCCGCAACAACATGCCTCCGACTATCGTCTTGCCCGGTCCGCTGGAAACAGATACCCGAATTCGCCTCGGCCGGATTGAGCGTCACCGATACCGCTTGGCCACTATGGACACCGATTCCAGACAGCCCAGTCGGCTGCCTGAGCGTTGTCTGCATCCCAAATCGCGACTTAGTCATTCCCCGGTAACCACCCTTCGCACCACCCCGCCGCTTTGCGCGACAGGCAAGCCCCGTCGTATACTGCGACGGCAAAGTAGGTCTGGGATGGGATTCAGGCTTCCGACACTAAGCGACGCAACAGCTTCGCTCTTATTCAGATAGCCAGCCCCTCGATTCGATTGCCCCAGTGCCCTGCTACGAGCAACACTACCGATGCGGTCGGCTATCGCCAAATCACGCTTGTTTACATAATGTTACGGGCTGAATGTCGCCAATCGAATAAAATTTGTTATGATTTACAACGCGTTACGGCCCGGCACGGTGATAACCATGCCGGGCCGCCAGTTTGTGTAATCGATCCGTCAGGCCTGCCGCCGGAGAAAAGCCGGAATCTCCAGCTCATCATCGGCGCCATGTAGCTCACGCGGCTGGGGGCGCCCGTGTTGGTCCAGATCCCCCTGGCTTGGGCGGTACAGACTATCTTTCGCAGCCCGTGGTTGTGACGGTCGCTTGGCGTAATTGCTTTGCGGCAATTCGACCTCTGACCGTGGCTGCCGCTTTTCCTGGTTCGGCTCCTTGGCGACGACAGAACCCTCCTCACGCCGTCCGAGACCAACGCTGGCCAGGCGTCGAAGCAGGCTCATCGGACCGCGATCCTGCTCAGCGTCCTTGCCGCGCTGATGAGCCTCGATCTGCCGCCGCGCCACGGCCGGGAAATCTTCAATTCGCGGCATCTTGCTCGGCGGAGCCTCCGGCATCGGCGCTATGAATGGATCATCGGCAGCGATGTGCTCCGCCTCATCGGGAGCCTTGGGCTCGGTATCGATCTCGGAATTGGCATAACTGATCGGGCCCGGATCGAAGGGAGCGATGGTGATATCGGATACCTTTGACGGGCGTTCGATTTCGGCGGTAAGCGCCGCCGCCATCTCATCATCGAGTTCGTATTCGGGGTTCACAGCTGCCGGTTTTTCCGCGCTGGGCACTGGTGCCAGCGGTAAGGTTTTCGGCGCCGGGGCATGACTGGCGGCTGGTGCGATCTCCGGTGCTGGCGCCGGCGATGGCGAGCGGAACGCTCTTACGCTCGGTGCCTCACCGGCTCCGTTGGTCTCGCTGTTGGGCCCGAAGCTCAGCTCGGTCGATCCGATTTCGACGGGTGCTGCGGCTTCGCCCGCCTCTCTTTCGATTCCGGTTGCCACAACCGAGCACCGAACGATTCCCTCGAGAGACTCGTCAAAGGTGGCCCCAAGAATGATATTGGCGTCGGGATCGACCTCCTCGCGAATTCGGGTCGCCGCTTCGTCGACCTCGAACAGGGTCAAATCCTTGCCGCCGGTGATTGAGATGAGCAACCCCCGCGCGCCCTTCATCGACGTCTCGTCAAGAAGCGGATTGGCGATCGCGGCTTCCGCCGCCTGGATTGCGCGCCGGTCGCCCGAGGCCTCACCGGTTCCCATCATCGCCTTGCCCATCTCGCGCATGACCGAGCGAACGTCGGCGAAGTCGAGATTGATCAGCCCCTCCTTGACCATCAGATCGGTAATGCAGGCAACGCCGGAATAAAGCACCTGGTCGGCCATGGCGAAGGCATCGGCGAAGGTCGTCTTCTCATTGGCGATGCGGAACAAATTCTGGTTGGGAATGACGATCAGCGTATCAACGACCGACTGAAGATCCTCAATGCCCGTATCGGCAATCCGCAGGCGGCGTGCGCCCTCGAATTGAAACGGCTTGGTGACAACACCGACAGTGAGGATGCCCTGCTCGCGGGCGGCACGGGCAATGATTGGAGCGGCACCGGTACCAGTGCCCCCGCCCATGCCGGCGGTGACGAATACCATGTGCGAACCGCTGAGGTGATCGACGATCTCGTCGAGCGCCTCTTCGGCGGCGGCGCGGCCGACTTCGGGCTGCGAGCCGGCGCCGAGCCCCTCGGTGACCGCGGCCCCCATCTGGATCATGCGTTCAGCCTTGGACGACATAAGGGCCTGACTGTCGGTATTGGCCACGACAAACTCGCAGCCCTCAAGCCCCGAGCGAATCATGTTGTTGACCGCGTTGCCACCAGCGCCACCGACACCGAACACGGTGATCTTTGGCTTGAGTTCCTTGATTTCGGGCATTTGCAGATTGATTGTCATGGTATCCTCGTTGTCGTGACCCCTGCGGCCATTGGCGTCCCGCCGGCCTCGTGTTGCTTCACTTGAGAGCGCCGCCGCCGCGCGCGCCTTTAGAAACTCTCCTTGAACCAATGGCCGACCTTGGAGAGATATCCACCGGTCCCGGTCTTGGCGAAATAGTTTTCGTATCCAGCGTCGAACCGCTCCATCTCGGCGACCTGCGGATAGATCAGCAATCCGACCGCCGCCGAGAATGCCGGCCCCCTGGCAATTTCCGGCATGCCGGAGATTCCGAGAGGTCGGCCGAGGCGGACATTGCGGGCAAGAATACGGCGCGCCGCCTCGACAACGCCGTTGAGTTGACTGCCGCCGCCGGTCAGCACCATCCGCCGCCCGACCAGCGCCGCGAAGCCTGAGGCGTTGAGCCGCTCGCGAACCAGTTCGAGAATTTCCTCGACCCGCGGCCGGATAATCCGCGTCAACGTCGAGCGCGGTATCTGGGCCGCGACCTCACCCTCGTCGTCGCCAAGCGGGGGGACCGACAGGAAATCGCGATCGTCAGCAACGCTTGGCAAGGCGCTGCCATGCATCGTCTTCAGCCGCTCGGCATCCTCAAGTCTTGCCGATAGCCCGCGCGCGATGTCGGAGGTGATGTGCCGTCCGCCAATGGCGATCGCATCACAGTGAACAAACTGACCTTTCATGAAAACCGAGAGCGTCGTCGTCCCGCCACCGAGATCGATGCAGGCCGAGCCAAGTTCGGCCTCGTCGTCGACAAGGGTCGAGAGGCCGCTGGCATAGGGCGTTGCGACCATCATCTCGATCGACAAATGGCAGCGATTGATGCACAGCTCGAGATTGCGCAGCGGCAGCGTATCGGCGGTGAGAACATGCATGTCGACACCAAGACGCGCCCCGAGCATCCCGCGAGGATCGGCAAGGCCATTTGCCTCATCGAGCGAATATCCGATCGGTAGCGAATGAACCACCGAGCGTCCCTCGCGCACCGAATGACGGCGCCCCGCGGCAAGCACGCGACCGATATCGGCCTCCTCGACAACTTTTCCAGAAAGCCCGACGCCGGCCGAGTAGGTCTCGCTGGCCAGCCGGCCGCAAGAAAGATTGACAATCAGCGATTCGACCGTGACGCCGGCCATCCGTTCGGCGGCATCGACGACATGGCGGATCGCCTGCTCGGCCTGGTCGAGATTGCTGACGATGCCCGATTTTATCCCACGTGAACGCTGATGCCCGATGCCGAGCACCTCGACCGAATGGGTTCGACCGGGCAAGGCCTCGCCGACGCCGTGTGGCGTCAGGCGGGCAATCAGACAGCAGATCTTTGTCGATCCGACATCAAGGACCGAAACAATCGACGGGCGCCGGTCAAACGGTCGCGAGCGTGATTCGGAGGCGCCGAAAAGAGGCATCAGGTGCGCCTCCCCTTTTCGGCGGCAAGCAATGCCCGTTCCCTGACAATTTCTTCTCGGCCAGCGAGCGCGCTTTCATTGAGGCGAACCACGAAGCGGGCAGGAGAGCGAACATCGACAACGGCAATATCCCGCGACAGGAGCTGGCTCGCCGCATCGGCCTCGACGACACGCTCGAGCGCCCCGGCCGGGTCCGCCGCCGGCAGAAGGATCTCGACCTCATCGGCTAGAACGATATTCCAGCGCCTCTCGAGGACAAGGACGCCGGCACGAACCTTTGGAGTAAGCGTCGGATGAGCCAGGACCAGCGAGAGGAACTCATCAACCCTGGTATTGGCGCCGGGCCCGATGACCAGCGGCAGCGTGGCATAGCGTCCGCCGATCGTGTTGGTGATGACCCGACCCTGCGGATCGATCAACGACAACTCACCCTCGCGGCGCCACAGCGCATAGGGCAAACGCTCGACGATGGCGACTTCAAGCGTCTCGGGATAGAGCTTCTTAAGCGTTGCCCGGGCAACCCATGGCAACGTCTCGACGCGCTCGCGCGCACTGTCGAGGTCAAAGGTGAAGAGTGAGCCAAACTGCTTGATCGCCAGACGATCGAGAATTTCAACCTCGGAGGTTTCGCTCTGGCCAGTGATTTTAACTTGGTCGATGCTCAGACCGGTTGCGGCGGTAACCGCCGACGTGACGGCCCTGGTATGGTCGCCGAGCACCATGGCACCAGTCGCGGTCACAAGAAGGAATAAAGCCAGGCCCTTGAGACCTGAATGGCGCGGCGCTCGCCACTCGATGCGCGACAGGATTCGGACAGGCCGGCGCAGGATACGAGGCAGCACGCGGCCTTGCCCCCCCCGTCCTCTAACCGAACCATCACCTATCGATCGCAACTCGCATCCTCCACCATCCATCTCACCAAAGCCCGGAAATCCATGCCGGCATAAGCCGCCATTTCCGGCACCAGCGACGTCGCCGTCATGCCGGGCTGCGTATTGACCTCAAGGCAAACGAGATCGCCCGTTCCGTCCTTTTGGTCGTCATAGCGAAAGTCAGCACGACTAACGCCACGGCAGCCCAAAGCTTGATGAGCCCTTAACGCCAGCATCCGTATATTTTGGTAAACAAATGGTGAAAGTTCCGCCGGAAGGAGGTGATTTGAGCCACCTTTCGCGTATTTTGCGTGATAATCGTAGAATGCTTCCTCTGTAATGATCTCGATTATGTCGAGCGGCTCGTCGCCGCGCACCGCGCAGGTCAATTCACGCCCCGCCACAAAGCGCTCAACCATGACCATATCGCCGTAAGGCCAATCGTCGGAATATAGCTCCTGGGGCGGGCCGAGAGCATCATCCTTGACGATAAGAACACCGAAGCTCGAGCCTTCATTCGCTGGTTTGATGACGTAGGGTGGGTTGATGGCGTGCGCCTTGGCCGCCTTGAGACGATGGACAAGCACTGATTCGCAAACCGGAACGCCGGCGGCTTTCATCACATCGATAGCCCGCGGCTTGTTCATTGCCAGCGCCGAGGCCAGCACGCCGGAATGGGTATAGGGGATGGCAAGAACTTCCAGAACGCCCTGGACGCAGCCATCTTCGCCAAACGGTCCGTGCAAACCGTTGAAGGCGACATCCGGCTTCAGCTTTGCCAGCACCTCGCCAATGTCGCGATCGACATCGACCCTTGTGACCCGAAAACCCTCGGCTTCGAGCGCCTCGGCACAAGCATTGCCCGAATTGAGCGAGACAGGCCTTTCGCTCGACCAACCTCCCATAAGGACGGCAACATGCTTACTCACGACGGACCGCGCCCTAAAAACGGCTCGACCTGGCGGCCTTCCTCAAATTTGCCGATTCGCTTGATTTCCCATTCAAGCGCCACGCCGCTCGCCTCAAAGACGCGCGCCCTGACGGTTTCGCCGAGAAGCTCGAGGTCGTAGGCGCTCGCCTCGCCGGTATTGATCAGAAAGTTGCAGTGCATCTCCGAGACCATCGCCGCGCCGACGCGAAGCCCGCGACAGCCGGCCGCGTCAATGAGCTGCCAGGCCTTTTGGCCGGGCGGATTCTTGAACGTCGAACCGCCGGTTTTCTCGCGAATCGGTTGAGCCGCTTCACGATGCTCCTCGACCTCGTTCATCAAGGCGCGAATCTTCTCGCGATCGGCAGGCATTCCCTGGAAGATAGCCTCAGTGAAGATCAAATCCTCGGGCGCACTGCTATGACGGTAGGAGAAACCCATCTTTGGGGCCATGATGGCGCGCCGGTTTCCGCTTGCCTCAATGGCGTGGGCGGCAATCAGACGCTCACTGGTTTCAACCCCATTGGCGCCGGCATTCATCCGCAACGCCCCGCCGACGGTGCCGGGAATGCCACGAAAAAACTCGAATCCGGTGAGCCCCGATTCCAGTGCGAAATTGGCAAGCAACCTGTCGGGCAGCGCCGCGCCGGCGCGAATGCGATTGCCTGGCTCCAGACTGACATTGCCAAAGCCCTTCGCCGAAAGCCGGATCACGACACCTTGTATGCCACCGTCGCGAACCAGGAGGTTCGAGCCAACGCCAACAACGATAACCGGAGTGTCCTGACTCAGCACCTCGAGAAACAGGACAAGATCGTCGGGATCGGTTGGCTGGAAGAGCACTTCGACCGTCCCGCCGACCCGGAACCATGTGAAGGGCGCCATCCAAGCATCGGGAATCAATCGGCCGCGTATGGCACTAGCCTCGTCAAGGCGCTGACGGAGGGATGCTTGGCTCATGCCTTCCCCACTTCGGCCAACTCATCCGGTAATGCGTAAGCCCACTGGCTGATCGAACCGGCACCCAGACAGACAACATAATCGCCCGCTCCCGTCAGCCCGGCAAGCATGCCGGCAAGCGCTTCTGGCCGATCAAGCGCGCGGGCGTCCCGATGACCGCGGATGCGTAAGCCCTCAACAAGCGCGTCACGCGAAACGCCATCGATCGGCGCCTCGCCGGCCGCATAGACCGGCGCGACAATCACCGTGTCGGCATCGTTGAAACAGGAACAGAATTCGTCGAAAAGTTCACTTAGTCTCGTATAGCGATGCGGCTGCATAATCGCGATCACCCGGCCATCGGCAACCGAACGCGCGGCCTTCAGAACCGCTGCGATCTCGACCGGATGGTGGGCATAATCGTCATAGATTTCCGCCCCGTTCCAGCTACCGGTACGGGTGAAGCGGCGCTTGACCCCACCAAAACCGGCAAGGCCGACGCGGATCGCCTCGTCGGCGACACCCAGATGTGTGGCGATCGCGATGGCACCGGTCGCATTCTGCACATTGTGCTCACCGGGCATCGACATCTCAAGATCGGCGATCGTGCGGGTCATACCGCTCAAGCGATCGCGAAACTCGGCGGTGAAGATCGTCATGCCACCATCGGTCCTCAGATCGGAGCAGCGAACATCGGCTTGCGGGTTGAAGCCATAAGTGACGATGCGCCGGTCCTCGATCCTTCCGATCAGCGCCTGGACTTCCGGATGATCGATGCACATCACCGCCAGGCCGTAGAAGGGGATGTTCTCGACAAATTGCAGATAAGCGTCCTTGGCATTCTCAAAGTTACCGTAGTGATCGAGATGCTCGGGATCGATATTGGTCACCAGGGCAACGTCGACCGGTAGCTTGACGAAGGTGCCGTCGGATTCGTCCGCCTCGACGACCATCCACTCGCTTGTCCCCATGCGTGCATTGGTGCCATAGGCATTGATGATGCCGCCATTGATCACCGTTGGATCGAAACCACCGGCGTCGAGAAGGGAGGCCACGATCGACGTCGTCGTGGTTTTGCCATGCGTACCGGCGATGGCGATCGCTTGTTTCAGGCGCATCAGCTCGGCAAGCATTTCGGCGCGACGGACCACGGGCAGGAGCCGCTCGCGCGCCGCCTTCAATTCAGGATTGTCGCGCTTGATCGCCGAGGATACGACGACGACGCGCGCCTCGCCGAGATTGCCGGCATCGTGGCCGATGGAGATTTCGACACCGGCGGCGCGAAGTCGCTGAACATTAGCGTTTTCGCTAAGGTCCGAGCCCTGGACCCGATAACCGAGATTGACCATGACTTCGGCAATCCCGCTCATGCCGATGCCGCCGACGCCGACAAAATGAAGTGGACCGATATCGGCCGGCATTTTCATGCAGTGAACCCTTCCCTGGCTTTTGGTTTATGACCCGCCGCAACCCTCTCGACGAGGTCGGCAAGTCGCTCGACCGCGTCGGGGCGACCGATCGAGGCTGCCGCTTCGGCCGCCGCCGCCAAGGGCTTAGGATCATCGATAAATTTGACTAGGTCGTTGGCGAGCCGTTCCGGCGTCATATCTTTTTGCTCGATCATCCAGCCTCCGCCGGCCTCGGCCAGAACCCCGGCATTGGCTTTCTGATCCTGATCGAGCGCGTGCGGCAATGGCACCATGATCGCCGGTCGACCGATAACCGCGAGTTCGGCGACGGTCGACGCTCCGGCCCGGCAAATGACCAGATGGCTCCTGGCGATGCGCTCGGGCATGTCACGAAAAAATGGCTCAAGTTCGGCGTCAATATTGATTTCACGGTAGGCTTCAGTGACCCGGGCGATGTCTTCCGGTCGACATTGCTGCGTCACCTTGAGTGTCTTTCTCACAGTTTCGGGCATCAGCGCCAGCGCCGGCGGAACCAAATCCGACATGAAGCGCGCGCCCTGGCTGCCGCCGAAAACAAGAAGCGCCAAGGGGGTGCCCGGTTGCCTCTCGTCATAGGGAAGAGAAGACGCGGCGCGAACCGCGGCGCGCACCGGATTGCCGGTCTCGACAAGGCGCGAGGCAAGATTAGCGGCGCCACCGACGGTCGAAAAACTGGTAGCAATCGCGGTCGCCCGCCGACTAAGGAAGCGATTGGCCCGGCCAAGCACCGCATTCTGTTCATGGATGATCGTCGGGACGCCCCTGCTCACCGCACCGACTAGCGGCGGCAATGTCGGATAGCCGCCGAAGCCGATCGCCGCTTGTGGTGCAATCTCACGAACAACCCGCCGCGCCTTCATTACTCCACGCCCGACAGAATAGAGTGCACTAAGCGCGGCGAAGGGAGAACCGGTAAGCGTTGCCGAGGGAATGATATGAACCGCTTCGGCGGGAAAGTCTTGTCCATAGGCTTCGACCCGATGGTCGGTCGCCAGGTGAATCCGCCAGCCGCGGTCGCCAAGCACGACGGCAAGCGCCTCGGCCGGGAACAAATGACCGCCGGTTCCACCGGCCGCGATAAGAATAGCGCCGGCCATCGTTCCGGCCTCACGCCACGCCCGAACTGATCGAGCGCTCGGCATCGACGCGTCGCATCACCGGACGAGGCTCCGGCCGGCGCCGAGAAAAGGCAAGCAGCAATCCCATGCCAAAGGCGACCGCCAGCATTGACGAGCCGCCATAGGAGACGAACGGCAAGGTCATCCCCTTTTGCGGCATCAGCCTGAGATTAACCGCCATGTTGATCACCGACTGAACGCCGAAGAGCACGACCAGCCCAGCCGCCGCCAGCCGGGTGAAAGGATCCTCCATGCGCAGGCTGTTGGCAAAGCCACGAAAGACGACCAGCGCAAAAATGACGACCAGACAAATGACCAGGATGATGCCGAACTCCTCGGCAGCCACCGCAAAAATAAAATCGGTATGCGCGTCGGGCAATATCCGTTTGACCGTCCCCTCACCCGGCCCGCGACCGAACCAGCCGCCGCGCAGAATCGATTCCAGCGCCCGATCAATCTGAAAAGTATCGCCGGATTGCGGCGTGATGAACCGGTCAATCCGCCCGGCGACATGCGGCAGCATCAAATAGGCCGAAGCGATTCCGGCAATTGCAAGGATCGCCAGCCCGGCAATCCAAAGCCACGGCATTCCGGCCATGAAGAACAAGGCCCCCCAGGCGATCGCAATCAACATCGTCTGGCCGAAATCCGGCTCGGCAACCAGCAGCGCCACGGCAATGGCGAGGAGAATCAGCGCAAAAAGGTTTCCCGGAATGTCGGGCCGGCGCGCGTTCTCGGCGAACAGCCAGGCGACGACGACGACAAAGGCGGGCTTCATAAACTCGGAGGGCTGGAGCGAGAGGCCGAGAATGCTAATCCAACGACGGGCGCCCTTGACCTCGACGCCGACGAACAAAGTCGCCAGCATCAGAACGAGCGAAACGACTAGAACCAGAAGCGCCACGCGCCGCGCCTGTCGCGACGACAGGAACGACGTCGCGATCATCACCGCGATCGCCGGCAGGAAGAAGAAAACATGGCGCTTGAAAAAATGCAGGCTGTCATAGCCGAGCCGCTCGGCGACCGGCGGACTGCCGGCGAGCGACAAGACAACGCCACCGACGATAAGCGCGACGAGGCCGGCGAACAGAAGCTTGTCGACGGTCCACCACCATTCGGCAAAAGCGGATCGGTCCGCGCGGCTAACCATCAGGCGGCTTCTCCCCGAGACTCTATCCCCTCAAGCGCGGCGACAAATGTGCGGAACGCTTCGCCGCGCCGCTCGAAATTGACGAACTGGTCGTATGAGGCGCATGCCGGGGACAGAAGCACGACTGGCTCGGCGGCGGTGTCGCGATCGGCATCGGCGGCGGCGGCGGTTGTCGCTTGCTCGAGCGTCTGCGAGACCTCGTGGGGTACCGCCTCGCCGAGCGTCGCGGCAAATTCGTCCGCCGCTTCGCCGATAAGATAGGTCTTGGCGATCCGTGGGAAAAAAGAGACAAGGCTTGAAATGCCGCCCTCTTTCGATAGGCCACCGGCAATCCAATATATCGGCTCGAAGCAGGTCAGCGCCTTTGCCGCCGCGTCGGCATTGGTCGCTTTCGAATCGTTGATAAAAAGTACCCGGCCGCGCCGACCGACTTCTTCCATGCGATGAGGCAGACCAGGGAAACTCTTCAGCCCTTCGGCGATCGTCTTGTCGTCGAGGCCAAGCGCCAGCGCGACGGCGACGGCGGCGGCAGCGTTTTGGGCGTTGTGCTGGCCGCGCAGGGTGGCAATGCCGTCAAGCGAAGCGATCTGGCGCGTGGCGCCGTCTTCGGCAATTAACAAAGCGCCTTTTGCCGCATAGACACCATCGGCGAGCGGCCGACGCGCAGAGATTCGAACGACCTCACTTCCAGCCTGCTCCAACCGATCGGCAACCGCCTGACAGCGATTGTCGTCGACCGCGATCACGGCGATACCGGCATTAGCGACCAGTCGCGTCTTGATCTCGGCATAAGCATCGAACGTGCCGTGCCGATCGAGATGATCCGGCGTGATATTGAGGAGAACGCCGAGCGAGGGATCGAGGCTCGGTGCCAAATCGATCTGGAAAGACGAGCATTCGACCACATGGTAGCGGCCGCTGCCCGGATTTTCGAGCGACAGGATCGCCGTACCGATATTGCCGCCGAGTTGAACGTCGCGATCGGCGACACTGAGAAGGTGGGCGATCAACGCCGTCGTCGTCGACTTGCCGTTGGTGCCGGTAATCGCGACAAAAGGCGCACGCGGCGCGTGAAGGCGGCGTTCGCGGCAGAACAATTCTATATCACCGACAATCTCGATACCTGCCGCTTGCGCCCGCTTTACCGACCAGTGCGGCTCGGGATGGGTGAGCGGCACGCCCGGCGCTTGCACCAGACAGGCGAAATCGCGCCAGTCGGCGTCGCGAAGATCGAGAGTTTGTATGCCGCCCGCCTCCGCCGCTTTAACGCTCTCGGGATTGTCGTCCCAGGCCGCCACCTCGGCACCACCGGCCTCAAGTGCTGCAACACTCGCGCGCCCACTGGCGCCGAGGCCAAAAACCGCGACGCGCTTGCCTGACAGGCTGGTGACCGGGATCATCTTCCCTACCTGATCTTCAGGCTCGACAGGCCGACCAGCGCCAAAAGCACCGAGACAATCCAGAAACGAATCACGATCGTCGGCTCCGTCCAGCCGAGATGCTCGAAATGATGATGGATCGGCGCCATACGAAATACGCGTTTTCCCGTCAGCTTGAACGAAGCGACCTGAATGATCACTGATGCCGCCTCGAGCACAAACAGGCCGCCGACAATTGCCAACACGATTTCATGCTTGGTTGCCACCGCCACCGAGCCGAGCATGCCGCCGAGAGCCAGCGAGCCGGTGTCACCCATGAAGATTGCCGCCGGCGGCGCGTTAAACCACAGAAAGCCGAGGCCGGCGCCGACCACCGCGCCGCACACAACCGTCAACTCCCCGGTGCCGGCAACAAAGTGGATCTGGAGATAATCGGCAAAGACCGCGTTGCCGGAAAGATAGGCGATCACCCCGAAACAAGACGCCGCGATCATCACCGGCACGATGGCAAGTCCATCGAGTCCGTCAGTGAGGTTGACCGCATTGCCGGCGCCGACGATCACGAAAGCGGCGAAGGGAACAAAGAACCAACTGAGATTGAGAAGAATGTCCTTGAAGAAGGGCACCGTCAGGCTTGTCGCGAATGGCTCGGTCCCCATCCGGGCCACGAAAAAGCAGGCGACCCCGGCAATAATGAACTCGAGCGCCAGCCGCGCTTTGCCGGAAAATCCCTTTTCAGTCGCCCGAATAACTTTGAGATAGTCGTCGTAAAGCCCGATCAGACCGAAGCATAGCGTGACGCCGAGCACGATCCAGACATGGGCACTACCGAGATTGGCCCAGAGCAGCGTCGACACAGTGAAGCCGGAAAGGATCATCAGTCCGCCCATGGTCGGCGTGCCGGTTTTAGTGAGTATGTGGCTCGGTGGCCCGTCGGCGCGAATCGGTTGTCCCTTGCCCTGTTTCAGGCGAAGCGTGGCGATAATCGCCGGCCCGAACAGGAAGACGAAAACAATCGCCGTCATCGTCGCCCCGGCCGTGCGGAACGTGATGTAGCGAAAGACGTTCAGCGCCGAAAGCTGGTCACCAAGCTGGCTAAGATAGAACAACATCAGGCAAGTCCCTGCCTCTTTGCGTGGCTGGTTTGCGCTCGCCGGTCGACGAAGCGCGATTTCAATGTCTCGACCAGCGCCCCCATCCGACTGGCATTCGACCCCTTGACCATGATCACGTCGCCCGGAGCAATCGCGTCGAACAGAATCGGTTCAAGTTCCTCTGTGGATTCGGCATAGCCGCCCAGAGTGTGCAAAGGCAAGGCATCGCGCAGGGATGCCATCAATGGACCGGCGAGGAAGATACGGTCGACCTTGGCTTTGGCGAGGCTGTCGGCGAGATCGGCATGCAGAGCCGGCGCCTGTTCGCCGAGCTCGCGCATATCGCCAAGAACGGCGATCCGCCGGCCGCCGCGACCGGGCGTCAGATGGCCGAGAAGCGCGATCGCCGCCCGCATCGAGGCTGGATTGGCATTGTAGCTCTCATCGATCAGCACCGCCTCATCATCGCGCCCGAGTTGAAGACGATGGCGGGTGCCGCGTCCCTTGGGCGCGACCAATTTGCCGAGCGACAGCGCCGCCTTTGCAAGATCGCCGCCAACCACCATTGCGGCAGCGAGGACGGCAAGGCTGTTCTGAACCAAATGGCGGCCCGGCATACCGAGCTTGTAGGCAACGCGCTCGCCGAGAATCGTCGCTGAAACGCAGGAGCAATCTTCCTTCAACGCAAATTTTTCGAGCCACGCATCGGATTTGGGATGGGCACCGAAACCGATAATCTTTTCGGCGCCGGCCTTTCGCGCCATCCTCGCCAACAATGCGTAGTGCGGATTGTCGCGATTGATTATTGCCGCGCCGCCCGGCTCGAGCCCGCTGAATATCTCGCCCTTGGCATGGGCGATTTCCTTGACGTCCTTGAAATATTCCAGATGCACCGGCTCGACCGTCGTGACGATTGCCGCGTGCGGGCGCACCATTTTGACCAGAGGCTCGATTTCACCGGCGTGGTTCATGCCGATCTCGAAGATGGCAAAGCGCGCATCGGCCGGCAGGCGCGACAGGCTCAGGGGCACACCCCAGTGATTGTTGAACGAAGCCGGCGAAGAATGCACCGATCCGTCGGCGGCCAGCGCCCGGGCGAGCATCTCCTTGGTGCCGGTCTTGCCGACGCTTCCGGTAACGGCGATGATCTTTGCATCGCTGCGCGACCGCGCCGCGCGGCCGAGATCGCCAAGCGCTTCGAGCACATCGGAAACGACGGTCAGCGACCCGTTGATCCGTCCCAACGACGACAACCGGCCTTCGGCGACGACCGCCGTGACCGCCCCGCCGGAAAGTGCCCGCGTGGTAAAATCGTGACCGTTGAAACGCTCGCCCTCTATTGCAAAAAAAGCCTCGCCTGGACCAATCGTCCGGCTATCGATCGAAATGCCGGCAACCACCTCCGGCTTGACGCCGATCGGCCGGCCTTTCATTGCCACGAGAAATTCGTCAAAGGTCCACAACGGAAGCGTCATGCGGACACCTCGGCGGCTAGAGCCTCTCGGACGACAGCGTGGTCGGAGAAGTCGAATACTTTTGATCCGACGATCTGGCCGGTCTCGTGCCCCTTGCCGGCAACGCAAAGAACATCGCCGGGCTCGAGCATGGCGACCCCCTGGCGAATAGCACCGGCGCGGTCGCCGATCTCTATGGAATCCGGCGCGGCGGCAATGATCGCCTTGCGAATCGCGGCCGGTTCTTCGCTACGTGGGTTGTCGTCGGTGACGATGACGACGTCGGCAAGCCGGCTGGCGACATCGCCCATCAATGCCCGCTTGCCCGGATCGCGATCGCCGCCGGCGCCGAGGACGACGATAAGTTGTCCCCCGGTCATCGGGCGCAATGCCGTGAGTACGCTATCCAGCGCATCGGGCTTATGGGCGTAATCGACGAAGATCATCGCGCCATTAGCCTTGTGGCCAACAAGTTCAATGCGTCCCGGCGCACCGGCGAGCGTGTTGAGCGCCGCGAGAGCTGCGTCGACCTCGATCCCCACCGCGATGGCCAGGCCGGCGGCGACAAGCGCGTTCGAAGCCTGGAATTCTCCGGCAAGCGGCAGAACGATTTCATGTGATTTGCCGAATGCTTCGAGATTCAGAATCTGACGGAACCTGTCGGGGACAAGACTGATAAGCCTGAGTTCCGCACCCGCTCGACCGATATGGATGAGACTTTGGCCGCGCGACGCGGCAAACGCGGCGACATCCTTTGAGCGGTCGCCATCCATGTCGATCACCGCCGTACCGTTGGCCGGCAGGATCGCCGAGAAGAGGCGCAACTTGGCAGCGAGATAATCGGAGACCGTCGCATGATAATCCATGTGATCGCGGCCGAGATTGGTGAAACCGGCGGCGGCGATACGGATACCGTCGAGGCGCCGCTGATCGAGCCCGTGGCTCGAGGCCTCGATCGCGGCATGCGTAACGCCGTCACCGGCGAGACGGTCAAGCGTTGCATGAAGTGCGACGGGATCCGGCGTCGTCAAATTGCCATACGCGCTCCACGCCCGAGAGACGACCCCTAGCGTACCAACGCTGGCGGCTTCTTTCCCGGCCTGCTCGAAGATCTGCCGGACGAAAGCGGCGACCGAAGTCTTGCCGCTGGTTCCGGTAATTGCGACCAGATTTTCAGGCTGGCGGGCGTAAAAACGCGCCGCCATTTGCGCCAGTGCAAGACGCGGGTCGTCGACTCGGAGGATTGCGATTCCCGGCTTGATATCAATGGAAGCCGAACGGCTGGCGAGGATAACGCCGGCGCCACGATCCATCGCATCACCGGCGAAACTTGCGCCGTCGCTCGCAGTTCCCGGCAAGGCTGCGAAGAGAAAATCCGGACCGATCTGTCGGCTGTCGGAAGACAGCCCGGCGACCTCGATGCGTCCGGCCCCGTCCGGCAGTGTCAGCGCGTCAGTGGCAAGGTCTTCAAGAAGCATTCACCCAGCAATTCGGTTGTGCGGTTGACGTCGCCAGAACCCGTGGCTCAGTTGGATACCAGTACGGGGACGATCTCATCTGCCTTTTCGATCTCGCGTGGCTCAACACCGAGCAGCGCCGCCGCCCGGCGAACCACCGCGCCAACCGTTGGCGCCGCATTGCGTCCAGCGGTGGCGCCAACACCTTTTTTCTCCGGCTTCGGTTCATCAAGGACAACAAGAACAACGTATTTCGGATCATCCATCGGAAACGCGGCAAGGAATGAATTGAGCCGCTTTGAGGCGGAATAACG
>Ga0315339_1001158_pt1 | contig 25278 bp, 19 predicted proteins | sample ASW17metaG_FD_204514 | JGI IMG/M metagenome (GOLD analysis project Ga0315339, IMG submission 204514) | Ammonia-oxidizing marine archaeal communities from Pacific Ocean, United States - ASW #17 | ecosystem: Environmental > Aquatic > Marine > Oceanic | place: USA: California | collected 2016-12-05 | reverse complement strand
TGCCTTGTATTTCACCGCGGTGCGAGTTGAGATCGCCCATTACATCGCCCAAATACTGTTCTGGGACAACCACCTCAAGTTCCATAATCGGCTCCATGAGGAATGGGGACGCCGTTCGGGTTCCCTCTTTGAAACCCATGGAACCAGCGATCTTAAAAGCGATTTCCGAAGAATCAACTTCGTGATACGAACCGTCGACCAACGTCACCTTTATGTCCTCAATTGGAAATCCTGCAACCGGCCCCGAGGTCATGGACTCCGCAATGCCATCACGGACGGGATTGATGTATTCCTTTGGAATATTGCCGCCGACGATTTTCGATTCGAAGATAAGCCCCGTACCGGGTTCTCCTGGCTCAATCTCGAGCTCAACATGGCCAAATTGCCCGCGACCACCGGATTGACGGATAAAACGCCCTGTAGCCTCAACAGCCTTCTTTATGCCTTCTTTATAAGCGACCTGGGGCTTGCCAACATTAGCCTCAACCTTAAACTCGCGAAAGAGGCGGTCTATCAGGATCTCCAAATGCAATTCGCCCATTCCCGACATGACAGTTTGGCCCGTCTCATCGTCCTGACGCACCCTGAAGGTTGGATCCTCTTCGCTGAGCTTGGACAGAGCTACATGTAATTGCTCTTGGTCCGCCCGAGTTTTGGGCTCAATCGCAACGTGAACCACAGGCTCAGCAAACTCAATCTTCTCAAGAATGATGGGATTATCTTCGTCGCATAGCGTATCCCCTGTAGTCGTATTTTTAAGACCGACTACAGCTACGATATCTCCAGCAAAAGCCTCAGTCCGCTCAGACCGGTCATTGGCATGCATTTCGAGCAAGCGCGAAGCGCGTTCCCTGCGGTCAGTGGTCACATTATACAGATATGAACCAGCCTTTATCGAGCCAGAATAGACGCGAACAAAGGTCAAGCGACCAACAAAGGGATCGGTCATAACCTTAAAGGCCAAGCCAGCAAAAGGAGCGTCATCGCGGGCATCGCGGATGACTTCCTCTTCTGAATTTGGCAGTGAACCTTTAACATTCTTGAAATCTGCCGGAGCCGGAAGATAGTGAAGAACCGAGTCCAGCAACCGTTGCACGCCTTTATACTTATAGGCACTTCCGCATAAGACAGGCACAGCTTTTAGTGCGATAGTCGCCTCGCGTAGGGCGGCACGAATCTCGTCGGGGCTAATCAGGTTCCCTTCGAGGAACTTTTCGAGCAATCCATCGTCGAACTCTGCAATACCCTCAAGCAGTTTTTCGCGATATTCAAGGGCGCCCTCTTTTAGATCCTCGGGAATCTCATTTTCGAAGAAGTTTGATCCCTGACTGGCTTCTTCAAAGGTGATCGCCTTCATTTCGACCAAATCAATCATGCCGTTAAAGGTCTCACCTGTGCCAATAGGCAACTGGACGGGCACAAAATTGCCGCCCAACCGATCCTCCAACATGTCGAGAACCTTGAAAAAGTCGGCACCGTTGCGATCCATCTTATTAACGAATGCAATTCGCGGCACATCGTATTTGTCTGCCTGGCGCCAGACGGTCTCAGACTGCGGCTCAACACCGCCGACTGCACAGAAGACGCCGATCGCACCATCAAGCACGCGCAATGAACGTTCGACTTCAGCAGTGAAGTCAACATGCCCAGGCGTGTCAATTATATTGACGCGATGATCTTTCCACTCGCAGGCAGTCGCAGCGGAAGTAATAGTGATACCTCGCTCACGCTCCTGTTCCATCCAATCCATAGTCGCCGTGCCATCGTGGACTTCGCCCATGCGATGGAGACGGCCTGTATAAAACAGGATGCGCTCAGTGGTCGTCGTCTTGCCAGCGTCAATATGTGCGGCAATGCCGATATTGCGCGTATCCTCGAGTGAAAACTCCCGTGCCATTACTCTATGAGCCTCTTTAGAACCTGTAATGAGCGAAGGCTTTATTCGCCTCTGCCATGCGGTGGACTTCTTCTTTCTGTCGCACGGCGCCGCCTTCACCCTTTGATGCGGCGATAAATTCGTTAGCCAATCGCTCAGCCATGGTGCGTTCGGAACGACCACGGGCATGACTGATTAACCAGCGAATCGACCGCGCAGTCCGCTCATCCGGTCGCACTTCGACCGGTATCTGATAAGTCTGACCACCAACTCGGCGCGACTTTACCATGACGACCGGCTTGGCGTTTTCAAGCGCTTTCTGAAAGATCTCGATGGCATCTTGGTCACTGCGATCAGCGACCATTTCAATCGAATCATAGAAAATGCGCTCGGCAACACTTTTCTTGCCCTGCTTCATCAGCGAATTTACAAATCGAGCCGCCAATACATTATGATACTTAGGATCCGGCAGCAGCTTGCGTTTAATTGCTTTTTTTCGACGCGACATCTCTTATCTCTTGTCTGTTCTAGTCCGGACGCCGGGCGCCGTACTTTGAGCGGCCTTGGCGCCGGTCAGCTACGCCCGTGGCATCAAGGACACCACGCACAATGTGATAACGCACGCCGGGGCAATCTTTAATTCGGCCTCCGCGAACTAGGACGATTGAGTGTTCTTGGAGCGTATGCCCCTCACCCGGCACGTAGGCCGTGACCTCAATCCCTGTGGTCAAACGGACGCGAGCCATCTTGCGCAGAGCCGAGTTGGGCTTTTTGGGCGTGGTAGTGAAAACACGCGTGCAGACACCACGGCGCTGGGGACAACCAATTAACGCCGGAGAATCTGTCTTTTTCTGCGATCTGTGCCGGCCCTTACGGACCAACTGGCTAACTGTTGGCAAGTGCTACCTCTCCTTGTGGTTCCATGCAAATAGCAAACTCATAAATTAGGTATAGTTGGCATAACTGTCAATACTTCACTCCCCTAAAACACCTGTTTCTTCCCCTGATTCGACTCCAGCAAGTGCGGCTTCACCATTCTCTTCAGGATTCGCGCCTTTATAGTAGATGCCCTGATAGACTTTAGTGCCAGTACCAGCCGGTATCAGACGGCCGATAATGACATTTTCCTTGAGACCTCGCAGATGATCGACTTTGCCCTGAACAGCAGCTTCGGTGAGCACTCGAGTCGTTTCTTGGAATGAAGCTGCGGAGATAAAACTGTCAGTGCGCAGAGAAGCGCGGGTAATTCCCAATAGAATCGGCTGACAAGTGGACGGATCGCCGCCTTCAGAAATAACTTTGTCATTTTCCTTATTGAAGCGAATTTTATCAACCTCCTCCCCTTCAAGGAAGTTGGTATCGCCTGGATCAATGATGCGCACCTTTTGCAACATCTGTTTGACGATTACCTCAATATGCTTGTCGTTGATCTCCACCGCCTGCAAACGATAGACGTCCTGGATTTCATTGACCAAGTATTCCTGAACCTTGTTCACGCCCTGCACACGCAAAATATCATGTGGATTCACAGAACCCTCAGAGAGACGCTCACCGGCGACAACCCGGTCCCCCTCATGCACACGGAGGTGCTTACCATAAGGCACAAGGTACTTCTTGTCTTCACCATCCGGCGAAGTGACAATTAACTCGCGGTTACCGCGAACCAATCCCCCGAAGACAACTGTGCCATTAATTTCTGATATTACTGAAGGTTCCTTCGGCCGCCTTGCCTCGAAGAGTTCGGCAACACGCGGCAAACCACCAGTAATATCTCGCGTCTTGGAGCGTTCGCGCGGGATCTTCACCAGAATCTGCCCCGGAACGAGATCATCTCCATCTTGGACCAGCAAACGGGCTCCAACAGGAATGATATAGGACCTAGTCCCGTGTTCCTTACTCTCAATCTCAATTTGCGGACTCAACGAGCGGTCGCGCTGTTCGACAATGCCGCGGGCACTCATACCCGTGGTTTCATCGAACTCCTCACGCATCGTCACCCCGTCAATGATGTCAGTGAACCTAATTTTACCGGGACGGTCGGTAAGAATCACATTGCTGTAGGGGTCCCACTCGTAGAGCACTTGTGCCGCTTCAACATCAGCACCATTCTCAACTTTGAGCTTCGCGCCGTAGGGGGCGTTCATTCGCGCCCTTACCCTATTTTGCTCGTCCAATAACTCGATTTCGCCATTGCGACCGACAATCGTGGTACCTGTATCAGGATTCTCCACTGTGTCAATATTTACGAAATTGATAAGCCCGGCTCGGCGAGTCTTAATCTGAGTTTGCTCAGCAATACGACTTGCAGTACCACCGATGTGAAAGGTTCGCAGCGTTAACTGGGTGCCCGGCTCTCCAATACTTTGCGCCGCCACAACCCCAACAGCCTCGCCGATATTGACTACCCGGCCATTCGCCATATTGCGACCATAGCATTTGATACACACGCCGCGATCCGACTCACAAGTAAGGACAGAGCGAATAAGCACGAGTTCAATACCGGCTTGGGCAATGCGGTTCGCGTCTTCCTCCTCCAACAGGACATCGGCTTCAGCTATCACCGTACCGTCGGTATCAGTAGCATCTTCTTGCATAACACGACCAACAATGCGATCTGCGAGTGGTTGGATAACCTCCTCGCCATCCTTGAGTGCCCCGACCCATAATCCCTGGCTTGTCATGCAGTCATCTTCTAGGATGACCACATCTTGCGCAACATCCACCATTCGGCGAGTCAGATAACCCGCTTCCGCCGTTTTAAGTGCGGTATCAGCTAAACCCTTGCGCGCACCATGGGTAGAAATAAAGTATTCGAGCACCGATAAACCCTCTTTAAAAGAGGCAATAATAGGCGTTTCAATAATTTCACCGACTGCGCCCGTAAGTTTCTTTTGCGGCTTGTTCATCAAACCACGCATACCACCAAGTTGTTTAATCTGATCCTCACTACCGCGAGCGCCAGAATCCTTCATTACGTAGACTGAGTTGAACCCCTCCTCGGCCTCCTCTAACGTCGCTTGAACAGCACGCGATACAGATGATGTAGCATGTGTCCAGATATCGATGATTTTGTTATAACGCTCGCCATCAGTAATAATACCATTGACGTATTGGTCACGGACTTTCTCAACTTCAGCGAGTGACTCATTAATTATTTTAGTCTTGGCTTCGGGCACCACAACATCATCGACTGCAATCGACACCCCTGCCAATGTCGCATATTGATAGCCCGTCTTCTTGAGCGTATCGACAAATTCCGCCGTGCGCCGATTACCAAGCTGGCGATGCACATCGGCTGTGATCTTTTTAATATCGCTCTTGTCTATCGTCCGGTTAATGAAACCGATTTCCTCGGGCAAAACCTCGTTGAAAATTATCCGACCGACAGTGGTATCAACTAATTCTCCGTCAATTCGCACTTTAATGGGTTGATGGAGCGTTATTCTCCTTGCATCATGGGCCGAAATCGCTTCAACAGGATTAGAAAAGCACCGCTCGATCGCATCTGCTTCACTAAAACGCACCTTAGTCATATAATAGCTACCAAGAACGATATCCTGTGGATTATCCATGATAACTGGCTCGCCATCGGCCGGTTTGAGGATATTGTTGGCAGAAAGCATCAAGAGGCGGGCTTCAATCTGCGCTTCAAAAGATAGCGGGAGATGTACTGCCATTTGGTCGCCATCAAAATCAGCATTGAATGCTGCACAAACTAGGGGATGAAGACGAATGGCTTTACCTTCAACCAAACTGGGCTGGAACGCCTGAATACCAAGGCGATGCAAAGTCGGGGCGCGATTGAGCAATACACAATGATCGCTAATTATTTCTTCGAGAATATCCCAAACCTCAGGGCGTTCTCGCTCAACGAGCTTCTTCGCACTCTTTACTGTTTGCACCAATCCTTTTTCTTCTAGTTTCTTGATTACAAAAGGCTTGAAAAGCTCAAGTGCCATACTTTTTGGCAAGCCACACTGGTGCAATTTCAGATCGGGACCGACAACGATAACCGAGCGCCCTGAATAATCGACACGCTTGCCCAACAAATTCTGGCGGAAGCGACCTTGTTTACCTTTGAGCAGATCGCTAAGCGATTTCAGCGAACGATTGCCATCGCCACGCACCGCACGCGAACGGCGGCCATTGTCAAAGAGAGCGTCAACGGCCTCCTGTAGCATACGCTTCTCATTGCGCAAGATAACTTCGGGCGCCTTAATGTGAATCAGCTTTTTGAGTCTATTATTGCGATTGATAACCCGTCGATAAAGATCGTTGAGATCAGACGTCGCGAAACGCCCTCCCTCCAAAGGTACCAGCGGACGCAAATCGGGCGGAATCACGGGAACATTGTTGAGGATCATCCACTCAGGCCGGTTTTCGGACTGGCGAAAAGCCTCCACGACCTTGAGCCGCTTTAAGGCATCCTGCTTGCGCTGAATGGAAGTCTCCATGCGGACCTGAGTCCGCAATTCGGCCGAAAGCTCTTCAATATCGATCATCCCCAAGAGACGCTTGACCGCAGGCGCTCCCATTTCGACATCGGGATCACCACCCTCTTCTTGGATATCGATCAACTCTTCCTCGGTAAGGAGCTGGTTCTTCTCTACCGGAGCACCTCGTTCGTCGATAACGACATAAGATTCGTAATAGAGAACTCGCTCCAAGTTACGCATCGATATATCGAGTAAAGCACCAATGCGCGAAGGCAGCGATTTGAAATACCAAATATGCGATACGTACACGGCCAACTCGATATGGCCCAAGCGCTCACGACGAACCTTGGCCTGGGTAACTTCAACACCGCACCGGTCGCAAACCACGCCACGGTAACGAATGCCTTTGTACTTACCACAATGGCAATTCCAATCCTTGACGGGACCGAAGATGCGCTCACAAAAGAGCCCGTCCCGTTCAGGTTTGAAGGATCGATAATTGATCGTCTCGGGTTTGGTCACCTCTCCTTGCGACCATGCGCGGATAGTTTCGGGAGAAGCGAGTTGTATGCGAATCGAATCGAAATCAGTTGGTTTACGCGATGTATTTGCAGTCTGTAACACAGAAGTCCCCTTTGCGTCTTATGCGAATTCTCTGCGAATCAATAGGTCTCGACCATCCGGCTATCTTCTAGGATGACGTCCAGACACAGGCTCTGCAATTCTTTGACAAGTACATTGAAAGATTCGGGAATCCCAGGTTCTGGCGGATTCTCGCCTTTCACAATAGCCTCATAAATTTTCGAACGACCAGCAACATCATCGGACTTGACGGTCAGCATCTCCTGCAACGTATACGCAGACCCATAAGCCTCAAGGGCCCATACTTCCATCTCGCCGAAGCGTTGACCGCCAAATTGAGCCTTGCCGCCCAGTGGCTGCTGAGTAACGAGCGAATAAGGTCCAATGGAACGAGCATGGATTTTGTCGGCGACCAAGTGCGAGAGCTTCAATACATATATCTGCCCCACTGTCACTCGCTTATCGATCTTTTCGCCTGTACGCCCATCGTGAAGTATTTGCTTACCGTCGTTGGGAAGTCCGGCCTCGTCGAACATCTCCTTCACTTCATCAAGCGTTGCCCCATCAAAAACTGGGGTGGCGACATGTACCCCTAGAGCGGCGGCGGCCATACCGAGGTGTGTTTCGAATATTTGGCCCAAATTCATCCGAGAAGGAACACCGAGAGGATTGAGACAGATATCGATAGTAGTACCATCCTCGAGGAAAGGCATGTCCTCTTCTGGAGCAATATAGGAAACGACCCCTTTATTACCATGACGGCCTGCCATTTTATCACCGACGGCGAGTTTGCGTTTCTTGGACACATAAACCTTGACCAATTGCGCAATGCCAGGCGGAAGCTCATCCCCACGAGTCAGGCGTTCGACCTTACGCTCTGCCTGCTCATCAACAAGCTGTAGTTGCTCAGAGCTATATCGCAGCAGTTCCTCAACCCGGTCACTAACCTTGTCATCCTCTGTCCACCCTTCTTCGGGTGAGATGGTCGAGAAATCGACCCTCTCGATCAAGCGATCAGTTAGTTGAGTCCCTTCGCGCACTACTACGCTGTCATCTTCAGACGAACGAAGGCGCCCAAGCTTAATATCACCGACTATCTCAAGCAGTTTCGTATTGCGTTCAGAGATCAACTGTTCTTTGCGCGCCTCCGCCTCTTTCTCATATTCGGCGAGAGTGCTCTTTTCCTTACGGCGCGAAGATTCGCTGCGCTCCTTGCGCGAGAAGACCTTGCGGTCAATCACCACGCCCTCCATGCCCGGTGGCGCTTTTAGTGACGCGTCTCGGACATCTCCAGCTTTCTCACCAAAAATAGCTCGCAAGAGACGCTCTTCTGGCGATAACTCGCTCTCCCCCTTGGGGGTTACTTTACCGACCAAGATATCGCCAGGACCGACTTCGGCACCGATGCGGATAATGCCTTCATCATCGAGATTGCGCACCGCAACTTCGCTAACATTGGGAATTTCGCGGGTAATCTCCTCCTGACCGCGCTTGGTATCGCGAACCTGGAGTTCAAACTCTTCAATGTGTACCGAAGTAAAGATGTCTCGTTTGAGCAGACGCTCGTTTATGACGATGGCGTCTTCGAAATTATAGCCGTTCCAAGGCATAAAGGCGACGAGTACATTCATACCCAACGCCAAATCACCTCGCTCCGTGCCCGCCCCATCGGCCAATGCCTGTCCCATTTGGACTTTGTCCCCGACCTGCACCAGCGGCCGCTGATTAATACAGCAATCTTGGTTGGAACGAGCAAATTTAACCAACTTATACTCGTCTTCATCCGCGGTGTCCAGCGGAGTCAGCGGCATGCTGTGTTTTTTGTCGCGGCGCACAGCAATGCGCTCAGCATCAACGCGTACGACTTCACCTGGGTTCCGAGCCAAAACGACGGCACCCGAATCGAGTGCGATCTTACCTTCCATACCCGTACCGACAAAGGGTGCCTGGGTGAAGAGCAATGGCACCGCTTGGCGCTGCATATTAGACCCCATCAACGCGCGGTTGGCATCATCGTGTTCAAGGAAGGGAATCAACGCCGCAGCTGCGCTAACCAACTGCTTTGGCGAAACATCCATATAGTCGAGCTCAGTTGGTAAGACCATCGGATAGTCATCCCGCCGTCGGGACTTGACCAAATCGTCAAGGTATTCACCATTTTCATTGATCGGCGCGTTAGCCTGTGCAATGCAATACTTATCCTCTTCAGCAGCAGTGAGGTATTCAATCTCAGTGGTCACCTTGCCATCGACAACCTTGCGATATGGCGTCTCCAGAAAACCGAAGGAATTGACCCGCGCATAAGTGCTCAAGGAAGAGATCAGACCGATATTGGGACCTTCAGGCGTCTCAATTGGGCAAATACGGCCATAGTGGGTATAGTGCACGTCTCGAACCTCAAAACCGGCCCGATCACGACTGAGGCCACCCGGCCCGAGAGCACTAAGGCGTCGCTTATGGGTAAGCTCGTCAAGGGGGTTGGTCTGCTGCATAAATTGGGACAACTGGCTCGACCCGAAAAAGGCCTGGACAACAGTCGAAACCGTTCTCGCGTTGACCAAATCGTGCGGTGTAATCTGCTCATCATCGCGCAAACTCATGCGTTCGCGAACGGTCCGCGACATGCGCGTTAGGCCGATGCTGAATTGGTTGGCGAGCAATTCACCAACCAAACGCACGCGGCGATTGCCCAGATGATCAATATCGTCGGTGTTGCCCTGCCCTACCCGCAAACCTAGCAGATAGTGGATTATCGTCATGAAATCTTCGAGGTGCAGCACCGTACTTTCAAAGGGTATCCCCACATCCAAGCGTCGATTAATGCGATAACGCCCCACATCCCCCAAATTATAGCGCTTGGGGTTGAAAAATAATCGCTCGAGCAAACCGCGGGCGGTTTCAATATTCGGTGGATCGCCAGGGCGCAAAAGGTTATATATGCGCGTCAAGGCATCCTCTTCGTCTTCGCTCGGATCCTTTTTCAGCGTATTCTCCACAACACCCGGATCATTGCCCACCGGGACAGCCAAGACTTTGAGCTTCTTGAGCTTGGCCGCCTGTAACGCCACGAGCTTTTCACCGGAAATCAGTTCGTAGGCTTCTAAGGCAATCTCACCGCTGCTCTTATCGACGATGTCCGTACCGCCATTGTAGCGATCAATCAACTCGTCATCGACCGGTAATTCCTCTTCTTCGCGGAATAGGCTGAGAATCTCGCCCTCCTTAGAGAGGCCGAGTGCCTTCAAAAGCAAAGAGACCGGCATTTTTCGCCGCCGATCAATGTGCACGTACATAATGTCGTTAATGTCCATGCTGAACTCGAGCCAAGGTCCCTTATAGGGGAGAATCCGCGCCGAGAACAACCGTTTTCCATTGGGATGTATGGTCTCATCGAAAAACACGCCAGGCGAACGATGCAATTGGCTGACAACCACGCGTTCGGCCCCATTGACGATAAACGTGCCCTCACTGGTCATCAGTGGCAGTTCGCCCAAGAAGACGGATTGCTCTACAACATCCTTTACCGGACTGTCAGGGCTTTCTTTGTCGCGAGTTACCAAGCGCAGGGTCGCGCGCAATGGTGCTGCAAAAGTCATTCCTCGTTCGCGGCATTCCTCTTCGCTATAACGGGGATTTCCAATAGAATAACCAACATACTCGAGGGAGTAGATTCCGTGGGCGTCTGTAACCGGAAAGATACTCTCGAAGACTAGGTGCAGACCGCGCCGCTGGCGCTGCCTGGGTGCAACATCGAGTTGCAGGAAGTCTTCGAAGGAGTCAATCTGAACCGAAAGCAGATTTGGCATCTCAACGACTTGTTTAATCTTGCCAAAAGAGCGCCGTTTGATACTTCCGTTCGTCTTTGCCAAAGTCCAAACTCCTTATTGTTGTTTAAGGCAAAAGCCCATGGAGCAACGGACCCCCTGCCCGAACAGCAGAAGGCCAACGGCCCATGAGCTTTCCTCAAGTTCGTACTGTAGAAGTGCAGGTATGGTTCGGATAAATGATATAATCCGCAACGCCCCTATTTGAGCTCTACAGTAGCTCCGGCATCCTGTAACCGGTTCTGGATCTCTTCAGCTTCATCCTTCGACGCACCCTCTTTGACAGCCTTGGGGGCTTCGTCGACGAGAGCTTTAGCTTCTTTCAATCCGAGGCTAGTGATCTCGCGAACGACCTTAATAACCTGAATCTTCTTCTCACCGACTCCGGTAAGAACGACATCAAAAGTATCTTTCACCGGCGGCGCTTCTTCACCACCAGCAGCAGCCATCATTACCGGCGCAGCAGCAGCCGATACGCCGAATTTATCCTCAAGCGCCTTGACTAGCTCGGCCAACTCAAGGACGGTGAGCGCACCAATGGTCTCGATAATCTCGCCGACTTTGCCGTTGACAGCCGTTTCTTCAGTCGTGGTTTCTTCGGTCATGATATACAACCTCCTTATATGGATCACGTAATTGGATTATAAGTCTTTAAGGATCGAATGAGATCAGGCGTTTTCTCCGCCTTCTCCTTTTTGCTTTTCGACAGCCGACAACACACCTACCAAGCCGCGCAACAAGCCATTCAAAACGGCACTAAAACCATACAGGGGACTCTGCACGCTACCAACAACCTTGCCCAGCAATTCATCCCTTGAAGGCAGCTTTGCGATGACCTGAACTTCATCGGCAGCGAGAATCTTGCCATCCATATAACCGGATTTGATAAACATCTTGCCGCCATCATCGGCGAAATCCTGAAGAATCTTGGCTGGCGCAATGGGATCCTCATTTGAATAAGCAATTGCCGTGGGGCCCGTGAAATGCTCCTTTAGTCCGGCAACACCCGCTTCCTCGGCGGCCCGAATAGCCAGGCGATTCTTAATCACCTGATAGTGCACCTCAGCATCGCGCAGTTTATCGCGCAACTCGTTCACTGCCTCGACATCAATACCCGTGAAGTCGGCTAGATAAAGGCCTTTAGCCTCGGCCAAAATAGCCTTTAACTCAGCTATTTTTTCTTTTTTTCCTACTGTCGCCATGTTTATATAGCCTTTTTCACGCGGCGATTTGGGCGCGGTCGATTTTGATACCCGGACCCATTACCGACGAAATAATCAACTTGCGGATATATTGCCCTTTAGTCGACGATGGCCTGGCGCGCAAAATGGCATCGACAAATGCCTGGGCGTTTTCAACTAAGGCAGTCTCTTCGAATGACAACCTGCCAATGGGAGCCTGAGCATTGTTGCCCGATTTGCTGTCGGCGCGATACTCAATGCGACCCGACTTGGCCTCTTTGACCGCCTTGGCCACCTCGCGAGTAACTGTGCCAGTCTTAGGATTTGGCATAAGGCCACGCGGCCCAAGAACCCGCCCGAGTTTACCTACTTGACCCATCATATCTGGAGAGGCTATCACCAGGTCAAATTCAAGCCAACCGCCTTGAATTTTCTCGGCCAAATCGGCCCCGCCGACAAAATCCGCGCCGGCATCTTTGGCCTCCTGCTCCAAAGGACCTTGAGTAATAACCAAGACCCTCAAATCCTTACCTGTGCCATGAGGCAACATTACCGTACCTCGAAGCGCCTGATCAGCCTGCCTGCCGTCAATTCCCAAATTCAGGGAAAGCTCAACCGTTTCATCGTATTTGCGCTTGGGAAAACCTTTGAGAATTCTTACTGCATCTTCCCACGAATAAGACTCTTCACGATCAAAAGCGTCTAACGCCTCTCTGTACCTTTTTCCTCTAGCCATCTATACCTCTGTCATAGCAACACTTAAAAAAATGCGATTATTCAACCAATAGGCCCATACTACGGGCCGTGCCGGCGATCATCGACATCGCAGATTCCATAGAAGCTGCGTTTAAATCGGGCATTTTCAATTCAGCAATCTCACGCACCTGATCCAAAGACACGGTACCGACCTTGTCGCGATTCGGCACCCCTGACCCCTTTTCCAATCCAGCGGCTTTCAGAAGCAAAATCGAAGCGGGAGGCGTCTTGGTAATGAAAGAGAAAGTGCGATCTGCATAAACGGTGACCACTACGGGAATGATCAGCCCCTGCTTCTCTTGGGTCTGAGCATTAAATGCTTTGCAAAATTCCATGATATTGACGCCATGCTGCCCTAAAGCCGGGCCGACGGGTGGTGTCGGATTGGCCTGACCGGCCGGAACCTGCAACTTGATTTGGGCTATTTCTTTTTTAGCCATAATTTGGGATACTCCTCTAAGCTCCTACTCGCCCTTTAGACCGCTGCTTCTTCGGCTGGCTCGACTTGCAACACGTCCAGCTCTACCGATGTACCGCGCCCAAAGATGCTCACCATGATTTTCAATCGGCGTTTTTCTGGCAGTACTTCCTGCACTGTGCCGATAAAATCCTTAAATGCCCCATCGTTGACCTTAACCTGATCGCCACCGGCAAAGGGTATGTCTTCAACCTCTTGATCCTTACGGCGATCAATATAGCCTAGTATATGATCAATTTCCTCCTGTCGCAGCGGCTGCGGCTTGCGAGCAGGACCAACAAAACTAGTCACTCCAGGAACATTGGTAACTTGGTACCACGCATCCTTTGACATTTCCATTTCAATCAATACGTAGCTAGGCAAAAAACGCTTTTTAACAACCGTCTTCTTGCCGGCACGGAGTTCAACGACTTCCTCAGTTGGGACAACTACTTGAGCAATGGCACCACTAGCAGCCCCCTCCTCAATTAGCGATTCCAGGTAAGTCTTTACCTTGTTCTCGTGCCCTGAATACGTATGCAGACAATACCAGCGCTGAGCCATGGCCCTAATTCCGGTGTTAGCCCCCGTCAAACTCGAACATAAAAAGAAGCGGCGAGTAAGTACGCCGCTATCTTAGTTTTATGCCCTACGGGAATCACTACCCTAGAAGAATTCCCCAAATAAAGGAGATAATCAAGTCGAATATACCGATGAAGACTGCAAAGACAGCAGAAAAAGCCAACACAACACCTGTAGAACTGAGTAGGTCCTCGCGCGTTGGCCAACTGACTTTGGTAAACTCAGCCTGCACCTCTTTGACAAAACTAGTAAGTTTATCCCACATCCCCTTACCCTAATGCAGAAGCCTGGCAGGGCAGACAGGACTTGAACCTGCAACCGCCGGTTTTGGAGACCGGAGCTCTACCAATTGAGCTACTGCCCTATGCCTAACGGGTTTCCTTGTGCGCCGTGTGCTTTTGACAAAAACGACAATACTTTTTGTATTCGACACGGCCCGGTTGGTTCCGCCTGTTTTTGGTTGTTGTATAGTTGCGCCGGCTGCAGATTTCACATTCCAGCGATATTTGATCTCTTGGCATCGGAACTCGCCGAGTTTAAGTTGGAAGCACTATAGAAATGGAGCCGATGACCAGGGTTGAACTGGTGACCTCATCCTTACCAAGGATGTGCTCTACCGACTGAGCTACATCGGCTGATATTACATGAATTTTCACTTTTGTAAATGGAGCGGGAAACGGGACTCGAACCCGCGACCCCGAGCTTGGAAGGCTCGCGCTCTAGCCAACTGAGCTATTCCCGCCCTAAGTCAACGGACCAAACACCCCCGTCAACCCACAGGCTAATAAAAGTAAGACTGCTTTTTCTAACTGTCAAGAGTGGTTTGAAACTAAGTAGTGACACTGTTTTGGAAACATGCGGCAAAAGAGTCTTGAGCAATGGTATATCCTAAAATATCGCATATGAATCCCGCCTTTGCCACTGCCACTCCACTTGCAATAATCCCACCACCCAAGGAGCCTCTTCGGAGCTTTACCACCTATGCACTGCGCCGTGCGCTCTCAACACTTAACTACTTTTATATAATACTCGCTCATATAATGCTTCTTGCAATATCCCCGCGATGAATGTCTTCCATGGCAATCTACCAGCTTGCAACTTGTCCGACCATAAACCCGTTCGCGCTCAGGAGTGAGCCGGCCATAGCGGCGCACCTGCTGATAGTGGCGAAAGCAATATCCCTTCGCGACCTGCGCCTCGTCGCAAATACCAACCCGACACTCCCCACTGCGCTTTTGATATTCCCACTCTGGCGTCAGGCGACCATGCCGCCTCACTTGCTGGTAGTGGCGCGGACATAATCCGACAGTTCTCGCCTCTGCATCGCAATCTTCAGCTTCGCAAATCACCAGCCATTCACCTTTAATGATATTTGGGCTGCCCATAAGATAAGCAACTATTATGCCACCTAAACTATATTGGCAATGCTTATTAAAATACCCATTAATACAGGTAATAGTCGCCCAAATGGCGTCAAATCTCAAACACTTGTCGGGTCTTTTAGATCTACCCATTTCTCAAATATGAGACACGTCTGCCAGTGCACCGCCTGCTGGATGTGGCAATTGCAGGCACGGACTAACCTCACAGCTCTGTATCATTTGTGGTATTCGTATCTCATATTTGACGCTTCGCGATTTAAATCAAATTGCTTTAGCCGACGATAAAAAGTCGCGCGACTCATCCCCATTAAATTTGCCGCTTTTTGTATATCGCCCTCTCCGACCCTTAATGCCTCTAAATACAATTGGCGCTGGGTTTCGTCAGATTGCCGTTGTGCCCGCTCGAAAGTGGTCATTGCCCTATCGTTCCCGTCTATATCTTTGATAAAGGCGTTCAGGTGTGGGGGTAAATCTTCCACGGTAATGGTCCGCCCTTGAACCAATGCCACTGCATGTTCGACCGCATTTTCAAGTTCGCGCACATTCCCAGGCCAGTCGAACTGGCTCATCTTGTTTATGGTCAGCTCGTCGACCCCAACGACAACCTTTCCATTGCGTTCGGCAAAAATATGCACGAATCGCCGGATAAAGAGCGGAATATCCTCGCGACGTTCATTCAGAGCAGGTATCTCGATTGTAATCACATTAACACGATAGAGCAGATCGCGGCGAAAACGTCCTTCCGCTACAGCTTGCGGCAGATCCCTATTCGTCGCTGCAATCAACCGGCAGTTGATGGGAATCGTGCGATCCCCACCGACTCGCACAATCGCCTTTTCCTGCAAAACACGCAGCAATTTAACTTGTACGTCTGCGGGCATCTCACCAATCTCATCGAGGAACAGGGTGCCACCGCTTGCCAGTTCAAACTTGCCCAATCGCCCTTTTTTACTCGCACCCGTAAATGCCCCTTCGACATAACCAAACAACTCGCTTTCGATCAAATCCCGCGGCAGGGCTGCACAATTGACAGCGAGAAAAGGCCCCTCACCATAGGTACTCGCACTGTGAACAGCCTGGGCAAAAACCTCCTTGCCAGTTCCCGTCTCACCCTGAATAAGAATATTCGAGCTGGTACTGGCAGCAATACGGGCCAATTCGACCGTTTTATGCATGATGGCGCTCTGGCCAATAATATCTTCGAAGGAAAAAGTGCGCTGGACGCCGATCACCCGATTGACCAAACGGCCAACTTCACCCATTTCGCGGAAGGTCAACACCGCACCAGCAGCACGGGTCGTTCCTTCCATAATCGGCTGCAGGTTGGCCATCGCCGCCACCTTACCAGATGCCGTATTGAGCGTCACGACCCGATTACTAAACTGCCCGCCCGTATCCAACCACTCGCGCAACGGCGGTTTATCCTCGACCAGTTCGTCAATATGAATTTGGGTCGTTTTTTTGGCTTCTACACCTAATATCCTTAAACCGACAGTGTTGATCTCTTCGACAAAACCATCTCGATCAACTGCCAATAGTGCATCAGATATTGATTGTAGGAAGGCTTGCGAGCGACTGTAGAGCGCACGTAATTGACTGCCCTGATATTTCTCTTTGCGCACTAATTCCTGCAACCGACCCGTGAGGCGAATATCCTCAATTTCAGCGGCGATCTGACTCGATAAGGCAAAAAGCATATCCAAATCATCAATACTAAAAAAACGCCGCTCCGTGCCCAAAGGGACAATCTTGTCGAAAAGCGTTAGCGTCCCAACAACCCGTTCTTCCAACACCAACGGCACGCACGCCAACGATGACCCCATCGCCTTCGGATCGCGGGACGCCCGGACGTCGTCAATCATGATCGGTTCACCCGATGCCGCCACATATTCGGCGATACGCTGCTCGTAAAGAAAATCGAAGTGGTTATCCGTTTCAGTCACAACCGTCGCCAATGCCAATGTACCGTCTTCCACCAATAAACGTATGGCCGACCCTTTCGCCCGGAGAGCCTCAGCCGCCAAGGAGGCGATCAATTCTAACGACTCATCCAATCCCAAACCCGAGTTCATCGCCTGGCCCAACTCGTTTAAGGCCTGCAACTCACCCGTGCGGCGGTTCATATTCTCAAAAGTTTGCACCGCGCTGACCAAAGCCCGGATACTACTACCAACTTCCCCTTCTAGCATCGCGATTTCCCCTGGAACAAAACGGCGGCCTGGTCTGCTTTGCAGGTTAAATACACCGGATAGATCTTCACCATGACCAAAGGGGACGGCCACAACGCATTTGTCGGACGGTTCCTCACCGACAAGGAAAACCGCACGCGGATCCATCGCCATATGAGCGACCTGTATGGTCTTGTTGTGAAAAACGGCCAAACCGGAAATACCCTGACCGACCCGCAGACGCCCCCCCTTCACCGCCCCCTGACCGACACAGGCCTCGAGTAATAGTTTGTCGGAACGTGGTTCGAGCAGGAAGATTGCACAAAGATCCGCATCAAAGCACTCGGAAATCAAACCCGCCATCGCGCCCAAGCTCTCCGACAATGAACTGGGGTGGGCTATCAACTCAAGCGCAGCCGCCCAAAATTCAGCTCTTCCATTCAGCATATCCGTACTGGCCATATTCGATTTCAACCGGAAATACGAAACTCCCAGAAAGGCTTAGCCTTTCCGGGAGTTTCATAGTGAACTGACAAATCTCTCAGCGCGTTATTTTAATTATCTTATAGTACAGTTGGCCAGCTGGTATTTGGATTTCAACCTCTTCCCCCTCTTCGTGCCCTAATAGCCCCTTCCCGATCGGCGAAACCGTCGAGATCTTCCCCGCTTCAAAATCCGCTTCTTCCGGTGCCACAAGTGTATAGGTGAGCTGGCGTGGATTCTTGAGGTCCTCCAATTCAACCGTAGCGCCGATATAGACTTTGTCCTCCGCAATCGACTCGTGCTCGAGCAAACGGGCGCGGCTTAGTGTATCTTCGAGTTTGTCGATGCGCCCCTCGATAAAATGTAACCTTTCCTTTGCCGCTGCATACTCGGCATTTTCGGACAAATCGCCAAATTCCCGGGCAACCTTTAGGGACTTGCGAACCGTCGGCCGCTCGACCTCTTTGAGTTCTTTTAGTTCCCCCTGGAGCTTCTCGTAGCCGTCTCTCGAAAGATATACTTCACTCATTGCCAACCTCAAACGGAGAAAAATAAAGCGCTTAACCTACAGAAAAAGCGGAAGCGACCAACCGCTTCCGCTACCCAAACTATACCTTCAATATACTATACTCAACTATTAGATGCAAGCATAACAACACCTGTGCAACCCTTTAGCAAATGGGGATTCCCCTTGTTCGTCACTATCTTTATATTATAGCCGTCTACCCCTCTTTAGCCCCTTTTTTCTCGAATTATGGCACTAAACCTACTCCATTTCGCCGATCTCCATTTAGGCGTCGAAAACTACGGGCGTATAGACCCGGGTACCGGTCTGCATTCTCGAGTCCGGGATTTCTCCGCCAGTTTGGCAACCGCTTTTGACTTCGCTATCGAGGAAGAAGTTGACCTCGTGCTATTCGCAGGCGACATGTACAAGACCTGCGATCCCACACCAACCCATCAACGCGAATTCGCCCTGCAACTCCACCGCCTGCAAGAAGCGTGCATCCCGATTGTATTGATCGTGGGCAACCACGATGCCCCGGTCGCCTTCGGCAAAGCAACCTCAATCGACATCTTCAGTGACTTGCAACTGGCCGGAACCCATGTAGTCCGCCATCCGGAGATCCTGCGAGTAGAAACGGCGAATGGTCCAGTGCAAATCGCAGGGCTGCCCTGGCCGACACGCAATATACTGCGCACCCATGACGAATACCGCGAACTACCGCAAGAAGAGACCACGGCGGCAATACAGGAAATCTGCGCTGCCCAGATCGACGAGTTCGCCCGCCAACTCGATCCAGCCGTGCCGGCCGTGCTCGCCGGCCATCTCGCGGCCGCCGACGCCGTATTCTCCGGTTCTGAACGCACCGCCATCATCGGCCACGACCCCATCCTATTGACCAGTACACTCGCCAACCCATCCTACGATTACATAGCCCTGGGCCATATCCATAAATACCAAGACCTCAATAGGGGCCAGCATCCGCCCGTAGTCTATTCGGGTAGCCTGGAACGTATCGACTTCGGTGAGGAGAAGGAAGACAAGGGCTTCTGCCTAGTTAATATCGAGGACGCCCCAGATATGCCGAGGGGCCGCGTGACGACCTTTGAATTCGTCCCCGTCCCGGCCCGGCGTTTCACGACGATCCGCTTGCAGGTCGGCGAGGGCGAGGATGCCACCGAACGCATCGTCGCAGCCTGCGCCGATATCGACCTCACCAACGCGGTCGTCCGCGTGCTCTATGACCTGCCCGCAGGCTATGCCGTCCCTGTCGACTTGCAACAAGTGCGCCAAGCGCTGGCTGCAGCTTATCACATCGCCTCTATTCAACCTCGATTCGCAACGGTCGAACACCAGCGACGGGCGGAGATCACCGAGGACCTCGGACTCGGCGAGGCCCTAGACCGCTATATCGACAATAGCGCAGACTTGCAAGAGCATCGGCAGGAACTCAAGAACTATGCTCTGCAACTCGAGCGCGAACTCGACCTCGGCGAGGCGACAGAGGCCAACGACGTATGATCCCGCTCACCCTATCCCTGCGCAACTTCCTCAGCTATGGAGAAGGAGTCCCCCCGCTCGACTTCACCCAGTTTCGCATCGCCTGCCTAACCGGCGACAATGGCCACGGAAAATCCGCGTTACTCGACGGGATCACCTATGCGCTCTGGGGCGAAGCGCGTAAACACCAGGGGGAACGCAAAGCCGACGAGGGCCTGTGCCGCATCGGCGCCGGCGAGATGCGGGTCGAATTCGACTTTTCCCTCGACGACGACCACTACCGGGTCATCCGCAGTTGGCGACGGACCAAGCGGGGCGTCCCGAACCTGGAGCTGCAGATATCGGATGGTGACCTCTTCCGCACCCTCAGCGAAGGCCAGGGCGTCGTCCGTACCCAGGAACGCATCAACCAGCTACTGGCCATGGACTACAACACTTTCGTCAATTCCGCCTTTATAGTCCAGGGTAGGGCCGACGAATTCACCCAGAAAAATGCCAGACAGCGCAAAGAGATTCTCGGTCAGATCCTCGGTTTGGGACGCTACGACCAACTGCAAAGCGTGGCCCGTTTCCACTACCAGAAACACAACCAGCAAAGCATCAGCTACCGGAGCCGCCTCGCGGAACTCAACACTGAATTGGCCGGACGCGACACGTACGAAACCGAACTGCGAACAGCTAACGAGCGCTTGGAAACCCTCAACGGCACCCTTGTAGGGCTCGAGAAAACACAGAGCGAACTGGACGAACAACGCTTGCAACAAGCGCGAGTCCGACAGCAATTGGCCGAAATCGCCCGCGAGAAGGAACGCAGTTGCGAGCGGACACAGCAAGTTGGCAAGGAGCTCGAATACCTGCGAGACCAGCAGCGCAAAGACCGCGAGATACTCGATGCTGCCGATGCCGTCGAAAAGGATTTTGCGACACACAACGAACTCCGCACCCAAGTCGGGCGCTTCGAGCAAAAAGTGCAGGCCCGCGGCCAATTGAACACGCGGCACTCAGAATTACAAAAGTCCATCGGCCGAGCTTGTCGGGACGTGGAGAAAAGGCAGGAGAAATGGGCAGCCATACTCGTTGAAAGGCAACGGCAACTCGATGAGTTAAAGACCCTGTTGGAACAGGACCAAACCATCATCGTCCGCTACGCTCAATTCAAGGCGACCAACGAACAGGATCAAGCGCTCGAGCAGGGGCGCATCCGCCACGAAGCCCTGTTACACGAACGCAGCCAGTTCGAGCACGCGATATCCCTTAAGGAGCAAAACCGCAAGAACCAATTGCAGACACTGACATCGAACTTGGAAAAACTGCGGCGGGCGATACGCGAAGCAGGAGACCTCGAACGCAATAACCTGCGACTAAAGACGCGCTTAGTAGAATTGGAAGACAAGGTCGCCAAACGAGACCGTCTCAAAGAGGAAGGTAGCACCCTCAATACGCAAATTGCCGAACGCCGCCAGCAACTGCGCGCGGAGGAAGAAGGCCTGGCTAATGAACAACTGCAGGCCGCCGGACACTTGGACTCTGACGCCGCGCAATGCCCTTTGTGCGGAAGCTCGCTCAATGAAGAACACCGCGCGCGGGTAGAAAACGAACTTGCCCAACGAGAAGAGAAACACAAGGAGCAGATCACCGAGCTGCAAAAAAATATTGCCGACCTCGAGGGGCAAGTGCATAAGATGAGCGAGCACTATCAGGCCCTTGAAGAGGAAACGGCCCCCCTGCAACAACTCCATCGGGATCTCGCCGAAGGAGCCGCCCGACAAAAACAACTGCGAGAGCACAGCGTCGAAGAAGAATCGTTGGCAGCGCAAGTTGCGACCATCGAACGCGGGTTCGACGAAGGAACCTACACCCTCGCCGAACGCGAACGCCTACTGAAGTTAGCAGGAGAAATGGCACAATTAGGCTATAGCGCACAAGAACATTCCGCCCAGCGCGAAAAACTCGCCGAATTGCGCCCCGTAGAGACCGAGCACACCCGCCTGCAAGACGCGCGAGACCAGGCCGACCGGTTAGCCAAGGAGAAGGTCGAAGCCCAGGAGAAACGGGACCTCGCCGCCAGCTACCTCGCCGAATTTCGTTATGCCCAGGAAGAACAAGACCAGTTGCGGGATATAGACCGGCAGATCGCCAATCTCGGTTACGACGAAACCGAGCACCGGCAACTGCGCCTACAACTCGACGACCTGCTTGACAGCGTGACAAAGTTCGAACGCCTGCAAAATGCCCAGCGCCGCCGGGATTCGATCAACGAATCGCTCGCTCGTTATGAAGGCGAAGCCATGACGCTCGCACAGCAACTGAGGGAAACCGAGCAAAGCGAGCAGGAATTAAGCAAACGCGATAGCGAGCTGGGGGACATGGATAAAAAACTGGAGGAAAACCAGTCCCAACTCGAAAGGCACCGCAAGGAAAGGGATGAACTGCTGCAACAGCAAGGGGCCCTAAAGACGCTGTGCGCCCGCGGTGTCGAGTTGGCTCGAGAACGCGATAAACTGCGGGAAGAGCTCAAAGACGCCCAGCAACAGATCTGGATCTACCAACGGCTCGATGAGGCCTTTGGTAAAGACGGGATCCAGGCGCTGATCATCGAAAACGCGGTGCCGCAAATCGAGAAAGAGGCCAACGCCATTCTCTCACAATTGACCGACAACCGTATCCAAATCGCCTTTGAGTCGCTGCGCGACCTTAAAAAGGGCGGCACCCGCGAAACCCTTGATGTCAAGATCTCCGACGAGATTGGCGAGCGCTCCTACCATCTCTACTCGGGCGGCGAAGCATTTCGCACCGATTTCGCCCTACGCATCGCGCTTTCCAAGGTCCTGGCCATGCGCTCGGGCACCCGCCTTCGCACCCTCTTTATCGACGAAGGTTTTGGCACCCAGGACCAACAAGGCCTCGAACAACTCGTCGAGGCGATCCAAATTATCAGCCGCGATTTCGACAAAGTCCTCGTCGTCACCCATTTGGAACAGCTAAAAGCCGCCTTTCCGGTACAGATCGAAGTCACCAAGCATCCGGATCTGGGCTCGCGTTTCGAGATGATGCTACACGGTTGAGGGCAAGTCCCACATACGACGCGCAAATTAAAAGGGCGAAATACGCACCTCGGTCCCCATTCTAACCACCATGCAAACCATCACAGATATTGAACCCGCTCAAAATGACCTTACCTCCTGACAGCATCAACGACGAATACAGAGCCGCCCGCACAGAAGCCGCCCTGCGTGACGCCTCGCATTGGGGACGCCTATGCATCCGCGGCGCCGACCATCTCGATTTTCTTCATCGCATGACCACAAACAGCTTCAATGGCCTGGAAACGGGACAGGGGTGTGAAGCGGTCTTTATCGAGCAGCGGGCCCGCATAATCGACTTAGGCGTCTTTTATCGCGGCACCGAGAGCACGTTGCTATTACTCAACCCGCAATCTAGGGAAGAGATCCCCATCTGGCTGGATCGTTTTATTTTCGCTGAGGCCATCGAATTTGAGGATGTCACGGATAAAACGGCGATGCTGGAGTGCTGTGGACCGCATATGGCCAAGTTACTGCAACAGGCCCTTTCGCTCGATCTCGACCAACACCAAGACGGCCACCTGATCAATGTGCGGACAAACGACACGTTGTGGTTGGCCCGCACCGATTGGGACGGTCATCCTGGCTTGCGCGCAATCGGCCCTCCGGAAGCGATTGCCGATATGCGGGAGAAACTCATTGCCGCCGGCGCGCTGCAAATGACAGAGGCGACTTGGGAAATCCTGCGCATAGAACAGGGCATTCCCATGATCGGCCGGGAATTAACCGACTCCTACAACCCCTGGGAAGCCGGCTTGGGCCGCGCGATTCATATGGATAAGGGCTGTTATATCGGCCAGGAAGTCATCGCCCGCCTGGATAACTATGATAAAATCAAACAGCATTTGGTGGGTTTGTTGCTACAAGAAAATGACCTGCCCACTTCCGACCAAGCGTTAAACGACGGCCAGCGCGAAGTCGGTCACATCACCTCGGCCGTACATTCACCCGCCCTCGGCCCGATCGCCCTGGCCTATGTACGGCGGAACGCGTGTGCCCCTGGCACCGTGCTTGCATCAAGGGGAGCACAGGCCACCGTCGTCTCCCTGCCCTTTGCCCGCGCCTCATGAACTCTTCGGCTCCTGTTGGACACCGCAAGGTCATTCTCGTCGGCATCGACTCCATCACGGCCACCAAAACCGATGCCCAGCGACAGGTCTCCGGTGAACTCGCCGAACTCTTGCGCGAATTCACCGACTTGGTCGAATTCACCGCCGACGCAGTCTACCTCGACGTCACCTACAACAAATTCGACATCCCCTTCGGGGGCCGGGTGGCCAAAATGATCAAAAGCGAAATCAAGCGTCACATGGGCCTACAGGTCTCGGTCGGCATGGGCCCCAACAAATTCCTCGCCCGCCTAGCCATGATCCAGGCCCGCCCCAATGGACTCGTTATCATCTTGCCCAAGCAGATAGAATCTTTTCTTGCCGACCTGCCGATCAGCACTCTTCCCGGCGCGGGAACAATCACCCGCCAACGCCTTGGCGAGTTGGGTATCGAGCGCATCAGTCAACTTGCCGCCGCGCCCCTACAGCTTTTAACCGACCGCCTTGGCCAACGCGGCAAGGACCTCTGGATGCTCTCCCAGGGACGAGACAACGAGCAAGTCACCCCCCTTAGGCAATCGAGCCAACTCGTCGAAGAAACAACCTTCGCCGTCACAACCTACGAGCGCGAAGAAATACTCGATGCCCTGCGCGAACTCGCCTCAACCCTCAGCGGGCGCTTGCAGCGCAGATCGCTCATAGGCCGCACGGTACACTTACGGGTCGTCTACCCAGACCTCCGTCAGACCGTTCACATGCAACGCTTGTCAGATTTCACCGACCACTTTCAGGTCTTGTTGCAATCCGCAAGCGAACTCCTAGACCGTACCGAAGCATGCGAAATTGGCGTACGGGCGCTGGAAATCGGCTTAACTGGATTTGCCGGGGAAACCGTTGAACAGCTGTACCTATTCTCCGTCGCAGAGCAGGATAAAAGCCAACCGGCCTGAGGGTTGCCCGTTCGATCACCGATTCGACACGCATCTTGGCTTTTAGCTGTGCCGTGTTGTGGTTAGTGCATCCGTTAAACTCCCAATGTGTCAACTACACAGCGCAGTGAATCGCTCGTCAGCTTTTTTATCTGATAGAACTATACAGCATCGCTCGCGCCGGCCAGGGCGGTCACGCCCATTGGTCCGGTGTCGCAGTCGCAGCTTCGATTCTGGGCATGGCAAGCAAGGAGGTCATGGCCACCACACCACTATTCGCACTGGCTTACGACCGCGTATTCGTCGCCGACTCGCTACGCCAGGTTTGGCCCCAACGACGCGGGCTGTCTGTGATGATCTACCTGATTTGCCCCACGGAGGCTGAGACTATTTCTTAACGACTAAGGAGTAGTCTGATGAAGCAAAAACAGCACAGTACCGAAGAAATCATCCGTATTTTACGGCAGGCCGAAGAAGATCAGACG